>SWCA01001743.1_pt1 | contig 76096 bp, 73 predicted proteins | sample 4692961 | NCBI WGS metagenome assembly SWCA01 (sample SAMN10267275, study PRJNA491770) | bioreactor metagenome | isolation source: DHS bioreactor inoculated with | place: Japan: off Shimokita Peninsula | reverse complement strand
AAAAAAACCAAACTTTAGTTATCAATGCACCTATTGAATCCTTCGAATTCGTTCGAATGATTACAAAAATTGCTTATCTTGAAGGAGCTAAAAATGTCCATGTTGAATGGAATGATGAGGAAATTTCCCTTATAAAATATTTATATGCTCCTGAGGAATCTTTCAAAGAATTTCCTATGTGGAAAGCAAAAGGACTTGAAGAACTAGCTAAAGATGATGCTGCTTTTCTAAGTATACATGCTTCTGATCCTGAGTTGCTAAAAGATGTAAATCCTCAAAGAATTGCAGAAAATTCTAAAACTAGATCTACCGCTTTAAAAGAATATAGAAAATATATATTAAACAGCACTGTATCTTGGTCTATCGTGTCTGTTCCTACAAAGGGTTGGGCAAAAAAAGTATTTCCTAACATTCCTGAAGAAAAAGCTATCGCTAAGCTATGGCAATCTATATTTACAATAGTAAGAGCAGACAAGGAGGATGTATTAAAAGAATGGAAAAAACATCTAGATAGTCTCAGCACCAAAGTTGAATTCTTAAATTCCAAGAGATTTAAATTTTTATATTATAAATCTAGCACTTGTGATTTATCCATAGAATTGCCAAAAGATCATATATGGTGTGGTGGTGGAGAATTTAATGAAAAAGGAGTATATTTTGTAGCAAACATGCCTACGGAAGAAGTGTTTACCCTTCCTCTTAAAACAGGTGTAAATGGATATGTAAAAAATACAAAGCCTTTTAACTATGGTGGAAATTTAATAGAAGATTTTACTTTAACCCTCAAGGACGGTAAAATTGTAGATTTTAGTGCAAGTAAAGGATATGATATTTTAAAAAATATAATAGAAACAGATGAGGGATCTCACTACCTAGGGGAAATTGCTTTAGTTCCTTTTAATTCTCCTATCTCTAATTCAAACATCGTATTTTATAATACCTTATTCGATGAAAATGCTTCTTGTCACTTAGCATTGGGAAGCGCTTATCCAATATGTATTGAAAATGGCAGTTCCCTTAGTGATGAAGAATTAGAGAAAGAAGGAGTAAATAATAGCTTAGTTCATGAAGATTTTATGATAGGATCTGAAGATTTAAATATTATTGGTGAAACCTTTGATGGTGAAAAAATCCAAGTGTTTAAAAATGGAAACTGGGCTTTTTAAGAAAGTAAAACCACCCTTTGAGAAGGCGTGGTTTTTATATTCCTTTTCCTGAATCTGTCACTTCTATTAGATCACTAGGAAAGGGTTCAAATATGGTTTGCTTTAGTAAATACTCATTTTCAAATCGCATTGCCCAAGAATGAATAATAGCCAATGGTACAGAAAAAGGAACTTTTTTATTACTATACTTTTCTAATTTTTCTAGAAAAAAAGCTTTTTCATTATTGGATAAATATTTAGAAAAATATCCAAATAAATGCAATAGCATATTCACGTTACGCATGGGTTTAGGCATCATTGCTAAAGCTTTGTTTAAATAATATTCGTATTCACTTAATATCTCTCCCATCTCCTTTTCTTCATTATTCGCTGTAATTTTTCCTAATTTTTTCAAATTACTTGGACTATATGCCATTAGCAGATATTTATTTTCACTTTGAAATTCTATGAGTTTATGCATACTCTTCTCTTTTTTTAATACTTTAAAAGTAGCACTTGTAAAAACTCTCGTTAAAAAATGCTCTCGTATATTATAGTTTGTTAGACTTCCATCATTTTGTATAGATATATCAGAGAATTTTTCCATGATTTTTTTCGTAAATATTCCGCTTGTTTTTCGAGGTATGCTAGGAGATTTTCCATAATCTTTATAGACTTTTGCATCCTTAAAACCACAAGAAGGAGAATGACTTTTTAAAATAATACCTTCTATTTCCTCTAAACTTTCTAAAAACGATTTAGAAAACAAGTCCATTTTCTCTGTAATGTCTTCTCCTGTCTTCGAAAACACCAATCTTTCTTCGTTTTCCTTGGATAAAATTAATCTTAGAGCATCTCTTGGAATAGGTAATCCAATAGATACCTCTGGGCATACTGTTATAAAATTTGCATAGTTTTTTAATTTTTTTATAAAATTATTACTTATTTTAGAACCATCATACCTACAATTAAAATGCTCTATACAACTGCTTAATATTATGGTAGGTTTTTCAAATTCTCTCATTTTCTTCACTAGGCTCCTCTCTAAAATTATGCTTATTTTTAAATTATTTATAAGTATACCCTCCTATTTCTGATTTAGACAAAATATTATTCTCTATTTAATTTATTCATTAAAATAACCTTATTCAGGCTTTATTTAATTTAAAAATATTTCTTTACTTAGAATATCATAGTCATTGAAGGATTTATTAATTGAAAAAATTAAGGATAAAATAACACTAAAATATTTTGTTATAAATATTGCCATCATTATAGCAATTTGATACTTAATAGCAACTAGTGGAATAGATCCTCCTAGAATCTGTCCGGTCATCATTCCTGGTAATGCGACAAGTCCTATGGTTTCCATAGATGCTATGGTTGGATTAATGGATGCTAAAACAGCTTTTTTAAAATATGGATTTAGGGCTTGTAGTTTATTAGCTCCTAATGATAATGAATAAAAATATTCTTTTTCATTCTCCTTTATACTGCTATAAAAGCTGTTTAATCCTATAATATTTCCGCTTAAAGCATTCCCTAGAAGCATACCACCAATGGTTATTAAATATTTTGCGTCGAATATATTCTCTATTCTAGCAACAAAGGAGTTAAAATAAATCAGCATAAAAAAATGGGGAATGATTATAGCTGAAAAAACAGGAATAATAAATTTTTTTATATTTAGCTTGCAAGATTTAAGAATAGAAAAACTAGCAATAGCTACCATGATTACTACATAACCAAGATTTAAAAGAACATGATTAAAATTAAATAAATATTGAAGGTATACCCCTACTAAACTTAGTTGTATTACCATTTTCACAAGGGAATATACTATGTTCTTATTTACTTTTATCTTAAAAAAATTATTGAGTAAGAATATAGGAACCATTATGAATAGTAAAGTAAATATAGATGAAATAGAGATATTTTCAACCCCCACGAAATCACCACCTTATCACTCTAAATATTGATTGCTCTTTCCAAATATCCTCATGAGATATTACTAAAACAGTTTTATCACTTTCAATGATATATTTAACTACCTTTTCTTTTAATTCAATATCCAATGCAGAAGTTATCTCATCTAAAATCCAAACGTCTCTATCCAAAAGAATAGAAATAATCAATCCAATTCGCTGTCTTTCTCCTCCAGAAAGAGCTTCCATTTTTTTCTCTAAAATGTCCTTATTCAAATTAAAATAGGTTAATGATCTCTCAAACTTTTTAACATTAAACTGTTTATTTTTATTGTAGTAATAAGAAAATATTTCACTTACTAATGTCTCTACCTTTTCATTCATAAATTCAATATCTTGACTCACATAAGAAATTCTACTTCTAATTTCTCTTATATTATTTTTGTCTACAGGTTTTCCATTAAATAAAATACTTCCACTATCTGGAGTTAAAAAACCTAATAAAAGTTTAAATATAGTGGATTTCCCGCTTCCTGAAGGAGCATTAAAAAGAATTTTTTCTCCCTTATTTATTTTCAAATTGAAATTCTCAAATATTTTTTTATCTTGAAAAGATATGCTAATATTCTTAAATTCAATCACAGTATCCCTCCTATTCCATTATTTCATGAAATAATTCTAATGCCTTCTTTTTCGCTTCTTCTAATATACACAATCCTTTTTTTGTAGTTGTATAATATTTTCTTATCTTTCCATTTATATTTTTTTCCTCTTTTAAAAGCAGTTCTTCCTTTTCCATTTTATTTAATAAAGGATATAACGTTCCAGGACTAATCTTATAGCCATGTTCTTCTAACTCTTCAATCATCCAGACACCGTAAATAGGCTTTTTCTTTGCATGGTGTAAAATATGAATCTGTATAAAACCTAAAAATAATTTTCTTGTGATTTTTTCATCCATATTCTTGCTCCTCCATCTTATATTTCTATATCTAATCTCGATATCTAATTTCAATATTATCTTATGATATCTTTTCTTAATTGTCAATCCTTTTCTTCAATATCCGAATTATATACTTCCTAAAAACATTAACGTTCTATATATTAAAAAATAATAATTGAAAATATCAACAAAAATTCGAAAAAGTATTGACTATACCATATTTATCGATTACTATCTAATAGGCGAATGAATCAAATTGAATTCCCCATATAATTCGTGTAATATGGTCACGAAGTTTCTACCAGACAACCGTAAATTGCCTGACTATGGACTACAGCATAAAATTCAAATTTTATCACAAGAGCCTGAAAAAATTCAGGCTTAAGTCTATCTATTAGTCAGGAGGAAATATAATGGACATAACAAAAACAAACCACAATGCTTCTATCTTAGAAAGAATGTTTCATTTAAGCGAAAATGGAACAAATGTGAAAACTGAAATAATTGCTGGTATAACAACTTTCATGACCATGGCCTACATATTAATTGTCAATCCAAATATTTTATCTGCAACGGGTATGGATTTTGGAGCATTGTTTACAGCAACAGCCTTATCTTCTGTTGTTGCTACTTTTATCATGGCAGTTTATGCTAATCTTCCCTTCGCACTAGCGCCAGCTATGGGCCCTAATGCTTTTTTTGCTTTTACTGTAGTTTTAGGAATGGGCTATTCATGGCAAATGGCTTTAACAGCAGTATTTCTAGAAGGAATTATCTTTATTATTCTTAGCTTTTTTAACGTTAGAGAAGCAATCGTAAATTCTATTCCCTTACCTTTAAAAAAAGCAGTTTCTGTTGGTATCGGTTTATTCATCGCCTTTTTGGGACTTTATAATTCAGGTATTGTAGTAACAGGAATGTTTTCTGTTGGAGATGGGAAGTTAGATGGTGTTCCATTAAAACTCGGAGCTATTACATCTGGTTCTGGATTACTTGCTTTAATAGGATTAATTATAACCGGTATTTTATTAGCTAGAGGAATTAAAGGGGCATTACTTTTAGGTATATTAGTTACAACATTTATTGGTATCCCTATGGGTGTTACTCATCTTCCTGAAGGTTTAAAATTTGTGAGTGCTCCTCCTTCATTAAAGCCAATCCTGTTTCAATTTGAATGGCATAATATATTTTCTATAGATATGCTCATCGTATTATTTACCTTCTTATTCGTGGATATGTTTGATACCGTTGGAACCTTGGTCGGAGTTGCTACAAAAGCAGATATGCTAGATGAAAATGGAAATATTCCAAATGTAAAACAAGCTTTATTTGCAGATGCCATTGGAACTACTGTTGGCGCTGTCCTTGGTACAAGTACAGTAACAACCTTTGTAGAAAGTGCATCTGGTGTAGCAGATGGGGGTAGAACTGGACTTACAGCTTTATCTACTGCGGCAATGTTTAGTCTTTCTTTATTTTTATCTCCATTGTTTATCATGATTCCAGCTGCAGCTACAGCACCAGCGTTAATTTTAGTTGGACTTTTCATGATCTCTCCAGTAAAAGATATTGATTTTAATGACTTTACGCAAGCAATTCCAGTATTCTTAACAATTATTATGATGCCTCTTACCTATAGCATTTCAGAAGGTATCGTATTTGGTATGCTAAGCTATGTAATACTAAAATTATTATCAGGCAAACAAAAGGATATATCTCCTTTAATGTATATTATTACAGCATTATTTATTGTGAAAATAATGCTTGGTTAATATAAAATAAAAAAACCTTTGAAGGAAGAAAAAAAGGTATCGCATTATAATGCGATACCTTTTTTATTCCTTCTTATTTGTTAATTTTAAAAGAGCTTTTCAATGATACAATTCTATTAAATACTAATTTTTCTTCATTCGTGTCCTTCGAATCTACATTGAAATATCCATGTCTAAAGAATTGAAACTTATCTTCATCCTTAACTTCTTTCATGTTTGCCTCTACAAATCCTTGTACCACTTCTAATGAATTAGGATTGATTTGATCCATAAAAGTTTTTCCTTCTTCCTTATCTTCATCTAAAATTAATGGCTCATACAATCTCATTTCAGCAGGTATGGCATGTGTTGCTTCTATCCAATGAAGCGTTCCTTTTACTTTTCTACCAGTAAAACCTGTTCCACTTTTTGTTTCCGGATCATAAGTGCAATGCACTTCTATTACCTTTCCACTTTCATCTTTAATTACATCGTGACATTTAATGAAATAAGCATGCTTTAATCTCACTTCGTTTCCTGGAAATAATCTAAAATACTTCTTCGGTGGATTTTCCATAAAATCATCTTGTTCAATATATATTTCTCTTGAGAATGGAATTTGTCGATTCCCCATCTCTGGATTATCTGCGTTAATTTCTGCTTCTAACATTTCAACTTCATCTTTAGGATAGTTTGTAATTACCACTTTTAATGGCCTTAAAACAGCCATGGTTCTTGGTGCCTTTACCAATAAATCTTCCCTTTGGAAGTGATCTAATAGCTGAGAATCTACTGTACTATTACTCTTTGAAACACCTATTTCCCTACAGAAATTACGTATGGCCTGTGGAGTATATCCTCTTCTTCTTAATCCTGCAACAGTTGGCATACGAGGATCATCCCACCCAACTACCACATTTTCATCTACTAATTGTTTTAAGTATCTTTTACTCATAATGGTATTTGTCATATTTAATCTCGCAAACTCAATTTGTTGCGGTTGACATTCCATTTCACATTCAATAATTACCCAATCATATAATGGACGATGGTCCTCAAACTCCAGTGTACAAATTGAATGAGTAATTCCCTCAATTGCATCTTCAATAGGATGCGCATAATCATACATAGGGTAAATGCACCATTTATCTCCTGTATTATGGTGAGATGCATGGGCTATACGGTAAATTACTGGATCTCTCATATTCATATTTGGAGATGCCATGTCAATTTTTGCTCTTAGAACTTTCTCCCCATCTTTAAATTCTCCTTTTTTCATGCGCTCAAATAAGTCTAGGTTCTCTTCAATAGACCTATTTCTATAAGGGCTTTCCTTTCCAGCCTCTGTTAAGGTTCCTCTATATTGTCTCATTTCCTCTGGTGTTAATTCACATACATAGGCTTTTCCTTTTTTTATTAATAATACAGCTCGATTATACATCTCTTCAAAATAATCGGAAGCAAAATACAATTCATCCCATTCAAAACCTAACCATTTTACATCTGCCTTAATAGATTCTACATATTCTGTGTCTTCTTTTACTGGATTGGTATCATCAAATCGTAAATTCGTTTTTCCTTTAAATTCATCAGCTAATTCAAAATTTAATATAATTGATTTTGCATGTCCAATATGTAAGTATCCATTTGGCTCTGGAGGAAAACGCGTAATAATTTCTTTATGCTTTCCTGATTTCAAATCGTCTATGACAATATTTTTTATAAAGTTTGATGAAGTGTTTTTATTTTCCATATTTTCCACTTTTCACACCTTCCTTATATATTAAATTATTTACATTTTTATTTGATAAACATTACTATACCACAAAATCACATTTTTTCCTATGTATTATCCATTATGGTATACAAAATTTATTATTTTTATTAGTATTTATTTTATCCTTATGCCCTTTTATTATAGTATATTTTTACAATAATAGACAAAATATTTTTTCTATTTCCTTTATTTTTTTATTTTTGTATAATCTATGTAATCTTTTGGAGGATTATCTCATTGTATGTATAAGTTATTTTATAGATAATATGAATCAAGGGAGGTTATAAGAATATGATATTGGAAACGCTAAATACTTATTTGGATTTTATTACAGAAATAGATCTAAAGGATATTGTAGAAATCTATAATTCTAATGAAGACTTTTTAATTGCACATATGGATAAAAATAAAGTGGATATAAAATGGTTAAAAAGCGAAATCCTAGAGATGAAAAAGGTAGGTTTTGATTCTTACAAAATAGTTGATAAAGAAACCTCTATAATCATAGGTTTTCTTGATTTTTCAATGAATGAAGAATGTTATTTATCTTTGCTTATGCTTCATAATCATTATAAAGTTAAAGGCTATGGAACAGAAGTATACAAAGGATTAGAAACATATTTTAAAAAGAATGGTGCTCATTTTATAAGAATCGATGTTGTATTAGGCTATAGCTATGATGTTTTAGATTTTTGGCTTTACCGTGGTTTTGAGATTAAAGAGAGTATAAAATTAAACTGGGCAGGAAAAGAACTCCCTGCCCTCAAATTGATAAAACATGTTTTATGAAAAATACTATTATCCTAAAGCAACATCTAAAATCATCATCACTGCAAAACCTAACATAGTACCAATAGTCGCAATATCTGTATTTTTTTCCATCTGAGATTCAGGTATTAACTCTTCTACAACTACAAATATCATCGCTCCTGCTGCAAAAGATAAAGCATAAGGAAGAATTGGCTTCATTGTTATTACAGCCATTGCACCTAATACGCCTGCTATAGGTTCTACAATGCCAGAAGCCTGACCATACATAAAGCTTTTAAATCGAGAAAAACCTTCTCTACGCAGAGGAATTGAAACAGCTGCTCCTTCTGGAAAATTTTGAATTCCAATACCTAATGCTAATGCCACTGCTCCTGCTAAAGATGCAGATGGTAAATCAGCAGCTATGGCACCAAAAGCAACTCCAACGGCTAGTCCTTCTGGTATATTATGCAGTGTTATAGCAAGTACTAAAAGAACACTTCTTTGCCAGCTAGTCTTAATTCCTTCTGCTTCTTCATCTGGAAAACCAAGATGGAGATGAGGTAAAACTTTATCTACTCCCCACAAGAAAATCCCTCCGGCTAAAAAACCTACTGCAGCAGGTATCCATGCCGGCGTATCCGTTTGTTCTGCCATTTCTATGGCAGGCGCTAATAATGACCAAAAACTTGCTGCAATCATCACGCCTGCTGCAAATCCTAGCATTCCATCTAAAACCTTTCTATTAATTGTTTTAAAGACAAATACTAGCGCTGCTCCTAATCCAGTCACAAACCAGGTAAAAAGTGTTGCCAAAAAAGCTTGCATCACTGGATCTAACTCTTTAAACCATTCTAGTATCATAAATAACCTCCTCCTCTAAATTTAAATTTTCCTTTTATTTAAAATTTTCAAGTCCATTTACGAAGAACCTAATTTATTTCTTTTACTTTTTTACCCTTAATTTATACAGTAAAACTTTTTTAATTTTCTCAATTTCATAAAAAAGTACTACTCAGCATAAAGAATAGCCTATTATTAAAAGAGTTTAACAGAATATATATTATTTTTCTATAAATTACTATTAGAAAATATATTGAAAAATAGCTTTTTCAATATATTTTCCTCCTTGACATCCCGTTGGCTTTACCTTATAATTCGCATATAATCGTATTTTTTTTAAAAAACATTATAATAATTCCCATATTTATGATTTCAATACATATCTTTCCTAATATAAACAGGTCTGGATATTTTAGGAGGTATTTCCTATGAAAATTCCAATAAAAATAGATACATGCATTCATAATGTCCTAAGAAAACGATATGTTCTTGCCCTCAGCATCATAGCTTTCCTTGTTATTTTTACCCAATTTATCATTCAATGCACCCTAACAAAGCAAGAAAATGATTCAAGAGTAATCAATATTGCAGGTCGCCAAAGAATGTTAAGTCAGCGAATTAGTAAAACTAGTTTTGGTTTATATCTAACGGAAAATGAAAAAAATAAAAAGGAATACCTTCAGGAATTAATTTCTTCTCTTAACCTTTGGGAAAAATCTCATGAAGGTTTACAAAAAGGAGATGATGAACTCGGGTTACCTGGTAATAATAGTCTTCTTATTCGTCAACTTTTTTCTGCTATAGACCCTAGTTATCAATCTATATTGAAAGCATCAAAGGAAATTATCACCATAGCAGAAAAGGGAAATTACAGTAATGAAGATATCTATATTAAAGTCTTGCAAATAAAAAATAATGAATTAGTTTTTCTAAAAGGAATGGATACCATTGTATTTCAATATGATGATGAGGCAAAACAAAAAGTTAATAGAATGAAACAGGTTGAATATATCATTATGTTTGTTACTCTTTGTGTTCTTATTTTAGAAGCTTTATATATTTTTAGACCAGCAGAAAAACAAATACATCAAGCCCTTTATGACCTTAAAGAAAGTCAGGAAAATCTGGATAAACTTTTCGAAACGTCTCCATCTCCTATGTTTTTACTTCATGCTACAGACTTAAGTATAATAAAATCAAATTATATCGCTACACAAATCATCGGGATGAACTCTAATGAAGCCATAGGATATAAGATAGATACTTTTTTTAAAAATCACCATGACTGCACTCTTGCTTTTTTAGAAAAGTTAGAAAAGAAAAAAGACATAACCAATGAAGAATTTGTTCTTCATTTTTCTAATAACGAGCCTCGCATCATGCTTATTTCAGCAAGCAGGATTCTTTTTCATAATCAATGGAGCATTATATTAGGATTGTCTGATATCACAAAACAAAAGAAAGCGGAAGAAATCTTGAGGCACCATGCAACAACAGATGATATGACAGGTCTATTAAACAGAAGAACAGGATTATTGATATTGGAGAAAGAGATGGAAAAAGCAAAGCGCGAACTTTATAATCTAACCATTTGTTTTATAGATTTAGATGGACTTAAATCTGTAAATGATTCATATGGTCATCAAGAAGGGGATTGGTATATTAGGACAATTTCTAATACGATTCTTCATGCTATACGGTCAGGCGATACTGTATTTAGATTCGGTGGAGATGAAATTCTCCTTATTTTAAGCGATAGTAATTTAGAAAATTCCAAAAAAATTCTACAAAGAATAGAAAAAAATTTAATTAGAATCAATCAGGAATGTAAAAAATCATATACTATCAGCATTAGCTATGGCCTGGCTCAATACAAAACAAACGGTGTAAATACTGTTGAAGAATTCATTCATCTTGCAGATCAAGAAATGTACGCTCATAAAAAACAAAAAAAACAAGTTGATTCTTTATTTCATAATATAATAGTATAGGTATTTTGGCAAAAATAACCTTTTTGATGTATTTAATATGCAAGAAGGTTATTTTTATTTTATATTTATATCTATTTCATAAATATAAAACGCTTCTTATGTGAAAAATAGTAATTAAAAATATAATGAGGTGATACTATGTTTAGTATTGCAATTAAAAATATGTTATTATTTACAATAGGTATATTCATGATGAGATTAATGGGAAAATCCGCTATTACCCAACTTACTCCCTATGATTTAATGGCCATTGTTATTGTAGGGACAGTAATTTCAGAGCCTTTAATCAGTACAGAAATCAAACCAACGCTTCTATCTTTGATCAGCATCATACTTTTTTATATCCTTTACTCAAAATTATCTCTCAATCAAATATTCAATAAATTTTTGCTTGGAGAACCAACTATATTAATTAAAAACGGGAAAATAGTTGAAAAACATTTAAAAAAAGAACATATATCTTTAATACAGTTAACCTCTATCCTTAGAGTAAATGGATATCCCAAATTAGATGATGTTCATTATGCAATATTAGAGCCCACAGGAGAAATAAGCATCATACCAAAATCCGCAGTTAGAAATGTATCCCTTTCTGATTTAAATATCACAGTGGATCCAGAAGAATTGCCTATTGGCGTGATCATAGATGGAAAAATACAAAAAAAAAATTTATCATTAATACACAAGGATACTTCATGGCTTCATGAAAAACTTAAAGAAAAAAACATAGAGGATATAAAAGATGTGATTTACGCCTATTCTGTAGAAGGATCAGAAGAATTATATACTGACCTTAGAAGCAAATAAGCCTTCTATAGTAAAGCCTGGCATGATTATCCATACCAGGTCTTTAGTTTTTATGTTTATCCTTAATAATAAATACTAGCTTGTATCATTTTAGCGTCTTCTTTTTGACTATTTAAAAATTTTAAAGTATCTATTTTATCCTTCACTTTTCTTGTTATTAAAAATAAATCTCCTTCGTCAAGGCTCAGTTTTTCTTCTTTCTCTATAATAATCTCAATATTTCCATTTACACAATAAAAAGCTTCTCCTATTTCGTAAAACTGCTTTATGTCCTCTATTTTATTATTTAGTAGAATATCTTTTTCTTCTCCTTTATCCATTGAAATAACTTCTACTTTTCCATTACATCCTTGATTCATCATTAAATTGAAATCAACTACTTTTCCAAAGCTTCTCGTTATCCACTCTCCACTAAAGTGATCTTGTTCAAATGGTTTCAGTGAAGTACTATGGTGTCCTTCATGCTCAAGGGTTAATTCTCCTTCAAGAATCATAATAATTCTTAAAATTCCTGGCAAATGGGTAAAGGTGGATTCTTCTACATCAACCTTAGCAGAGCTTAATCTCCATTTAAAATTTCTTTCCCTATATATTGCATCCTTTGGATATATAAACAGCTCTGTTGTAGTTCCTCCAGCCCATTGACTGGTCTTATACTCCTCTTTTCTAATGATCTCCATCTTATAACACATATTGTTATCCCCCTTATATAATGATTTTATTTAAAAAATACCCTTTAATTCTTCAAATTTTCTTATCAATCTTTCTTTATTTCCATTATACAAGAAAATCTTTCCTAAACTAAACCGATATTTTTAAATCTATTTGGTAAAAAAGTATTTTATTGATCTATTACATGAAACTATACCATACTAAATGCGATTACAAAAACAAAAGATTATTTTTCTAAATATTCATGCTATTCTTAAAAGGATATTTTAACTTCACGTCGAAATAAAAATTAATCATGGCTATGCATCATATAGAACTTTCATTCTTATAAAATAAAGGAGGCGTCATGAAAATAAGTATTCGACATAAAATCACGATCATTATTCTAATACTAATCCTCATTTCCGTATCCACATTAGGTATTCTAACCTACAATAATGCAGAAAAAATACTTCTTAAAGAAAATAAGCTTAGAAGCTATAAAACACTTCAAAATGTAAATGACTATTTTCTAAAAAACTTCATACAGGACATGGAATATACAATTAACTATTGGAGCGAAAAAGAAGAATTGAAAAAGTATCATAATAAATCCAATCAGCCTAAAATGGTTACCTCTATTCCTGAACATTTTGAACCTGTATCCAATCAGTGGACAGGATATATCACTTCCAATCCGGATATTGCTTGGCTTTATATGGGGATAGAAGAAGACGGCTCACTTTTTATTACTCCCTTAGATCCTACTATGCCTCAAGACTATGATTGTAGAAAAAGAGAATGGTATAGATCCGCGGCAAAAAATCACAAAAATACCATCTGGACCAATCCATACTTAGATGCAGGTGACTCTGGTGAGATTATTGTTACAGTAGCAAAAGCTGTAACAAATCAGGATAAATTAATAGGGGTAGTTGGTATGGATATTAAGTTAAAAAAATTTTCTCACATCATTAAAAATATTCATTTTGGTGAGAAGGGATATCTTATGCTTCTTGGCAAAAACGGAGATATATATGCACATCCGAACGGCAAGATGCTTACAAAGAACATAAGTAAAAGTAAATGGGCAGAAAAAATACTTTCCAATACACAGGGTACAGATTTGTATACATGGAATAACCAAGAAGTGATTGTATCTTATCTCACAGTTCCACAAACCCAGTGGAAGCTAGTTGGTATCATGCCTGTGAATATTGAAAAACTTATTTCTCCCATAAGAAATAAAATTATAATCGTTGGAATCATTAGCATAATCGTTACTTTTTTGATTGGTTATTTTTTATCCCTTATCATTACCAATCCAGTAAGTAGTATCATGAAGGCCATCAACGAACTATCCATGTATAACTTCAATGTTCATCTAAAAATCAACTCTAATGACGAGTTTAAAATCCTCGGAGAAAAGTTTAACGATATGATTCATGAAATTAAAGTTTTACTAAAAGAAAGGGATATTCATGTGAATGAACTCACTAAAAAAAATATAGAAATATCTTCTCAAAAACAAGAAATTTTAGCGTACTCCGAAGAAACAGAAGCTTTAAATGAAGAATTGTCTAGCCTCATTGATACAATCAAAAAAAACTACCTTTCAACAGTTAGCGCCCTTGCCAACGCTATAGAAGCAAGTGATAAATATACCAGAGGGCATTGTGACCGGGTTAGAAGCTTTTCTGTAAGCATTGGTGAAAGGTTAAGCATAAATCAACATGAAATAAATAATCTTGAATTTGCTAGCATTCTTCATGATATAGGAAAAATAGGAATTCCATCTTTTATTTTGAATAAAGAAGGTGCCTTATCCTATGAAGAATTCAAATTAATCGAACAGCATCCACAAATTGGATATGAAATGCTTAAAGATGTGGATTTTCTACAAGAAAGTCGAAATATCTTTCTTCAACATCATGAAAGAATTGACGGGAAAGGTTATCCTAATCATTTAAAAGGGAGTGAAATTAATCTGTTGGCAAAAATATTAATGGTTGCAGATTCTTATGATGCTATGACCAGTTCAAGACCTTATAGAAAAAATCCCCTATCAAAAGAGCAAGCCATAAAGCAGCTGCAATTAGGCACAGGTTCACAATTTGACGAAAAAGTGGTTAATGCCTTCTTGGATATTCTGAAGGAAGATAAAATATAAAAAAGGAGCTTTAAAGCTCCTTATTTTTTGTATTTTATGCTTCTTCTTCAAATTGATCTGTACCTACACCACATAAAGGACAAACCCAATCCTCTGGAAGGTTTTCAAATGCTGTTCCAGCAGATACACCATTATCTGGATCTCCCATCTCAGGATCATAAACATAACCACATACTATACATACATATTTTTTCATTTCTAACTTCCTCCTTTTTACTTTAACTAATTTTTTATTATGTATTAGTTATTTTATTATTGTATTATATATTTATCCAAATTAATATAACTTAAACACATTTTTTATAATTTTTTATTTCTTCATAGAGCTATCAGAAAAAGACTAGAATATATCTAGTCTCTTTTTATTGCGGATTATACATCCCACGACTTCTCATATAATTAAAAATTCCTTCGCCATGTTCTTGTTCTTCTTTTTGTATGTGATTCAAAACTTTTCTTACATTTGTGTCTGTACATTCGAAAATAGTGGTATTATATACACTAGATACGTATTTCTCAGTCATCAATACATCCTTGCAAAGCTTTTCATCATTTTGATTATATGTATTTCCTTGCATAGATGGATTAGTAGATCCTTGCGCTTTATTTTGTTGTCCCTCTTGTCCTACATTCGGTACTTGTCCACTTAAGATTTGATTGATACTATTTAAATGTTGTTGCTCTTGACTTGCATATTGACTAAATAATTCTTTTAGTTGTGGGCATTGTGCCTGCTGTACATATTCAGTATATTTTTGAACGCAGGATTCTTCATGAACCTTTTGATCCTCTAATAATAATCTTTCCTTTTGTGTTAATTGTAACATAAATGAAATCACCTCCTGTTATTATTTTTTTCATTAGGAGGAAATTTATTCATTAAATTAATACTTTCCAAAAAAATCCTATGTACTATTCATTAAATAATTTCTTCGTATTCTTAGCGACTCTTTCAGCAAATATTTCTACCCTTTCCTTTTGTTTTTATTTTTATAAAATTGATTCATGAATAAATATATTTTTCTCAAGCTATACAATCTACATGTGTATTGAATTTTTACAACATCTTCTTCTATCGCTTTTTAATAAAACACGCTAGTATGGCAAAATACTGATATTCGTTATACAATTTCAATAATATTACCTGTATTATTGCTAAAAAATATAGTATCCAATGTCTCTTGAAGCTTTTTTTCTCCATTTTCTCCTGTACAATGAGACAGCCCAATCAATTGAATATTCTTCTTTTTTAAATAGGAGATGGTTTTATCTAATCTATTTTCACTAGCATCAACTAAATGAGTACCACCAACAATTCCATAAATCTCCATTCCTGTTTGCTTTGCTATTGTCTCTAAAATATTCACTACACCCACATGAGAACATCCTAGTATAACAAATAATCCTCTCTCTGATTTTATCCCTAATACAATTTCATCAGAAAAGATATCTACTTCATACTTATCCTCTCGTTTAATACAAAAATCTGTATTTAATTTCTCAAAATTATTATTTTTCATAAAATTCGAAAACACTATTATGTTTTCAGATATATAAAATACATCTGAACATACATATTCTATAGAAATTCCTTGATTCTTTACGTATAATTCATCAAATGAATTCCCTATAAATCTATATTCTTTCTTCTGTGTCAATTTATATTTTTTATCAAAAAATCTACTTCCTACTATTAATTTGAATGGTGTATTTATTTGTTCTAAAAGTTTTTTAAATCCTCCACTATGATCATAGTGACCATGACTTAAAATTACATAATCTAATTTATTTAGATTTATATTTAATTTTTCTGCATTTTGGATCAACCTTCCACTTTGCCCTGTATCAAACAAAATATTCATCTCATCTATTTCGATATACATAGATAATCCATGTTCATTCCATAACAAAGTATTATCTCCAGGGCTATTTTCAATAAGAGTGGTTATTTTAAAACCCATTATTTCCCTCCATAAAATCATTTTTTCTATAATATTGCAGCAAACTGACATATTCAATTTTTACCCTCACCATAGTATAAGCAATAGATCATCCCTATAATAAAATAGAACCATTAAGAATTATATTTGTTTTATTTCCTTCTTAATCCTCATTTCAATCTCATCTCCATAGTATTTGGACGAAAACCTATACTCTGATAAAAGGTAATAGCGTTATTATTTTCCTGAGAAACCGTAATGGTAATATCTTCACATCCATTGCTTTTTAACCATTTTATATGGCGATTCATTAGTTCTTTACCAATTCCTCTTCCTCGGACTTCTTCAATAACATGAAGAGTTTGTGGCTGACCTTGATTTCCTTCAAAGGTAGAAATACAATATCCGAGTATCTTACAATTATTTTCTTCTTGTGCTAAAGTGATTTTTATATGGTCTTTATCAAATGATTTAAGTCCCTTCATTCTATCTTCAAAGACAATATGAGAATAAATATCTTTGAAATAAGTTGATATCTCTTCATGAAACTTTCTATTTCTCTCCCACACTTTTTTAATGATTGAAATCTCATCAAACTTTATATCTGTATAACAAATCATTAATCTCTCCCTTTCTTTTCCAATTTTATTTATTATAAAGAATTCTTTAGTACTAAAAATTCCTTTGTAATAAACGTTTTCCTATCCATTATATCACGAAAAAACTATTACATAATAAAAAATATACTCCCTAATTTGGAGTATATTTTTTATCTAAATAAGAAACTGCATTCAATGCTGCAACTTGCCCTTCACCTGCTGCTTTTATATATTGATAGGGCTTACCTATGCAATCTCCTGCTGCAAAACAACCATTTATATTGGTTTGCATGTTTCTATCTACTTGTATATGTCCATTTTCAACTTCCAATCCAGGAACTAAATATTTAGGAGATATACTATTTTTTATGAAAAATATTCCATCTACTTCTAAATTCCCGTTTTTTAAGACAAGGGCATTTGCTCTAACCTCTCCTTTTACTGCCAAGGGGATATCTTTCATAAGTTGTATGTTCTCATCTAGCTTATAGTTGCTATCATACATAGGTATATAGTAAACTTTTGATGCTATCTCCATTAGAAAATTGGCTTCTTCTTCTGCTTCAGCATTATATCCTACTATTGCAACTTTTTTCCCTCTATACAAATAAGCATCACAAGTAGCACAATACCCTACACCTTTGCCCACAAACTCTTCTTCTCCTTTTATTGGTTTTGTATACTCTATTCCTGTAGTTAGTATAACCGTATTTGCTTCATACATTTTCTCATTTACGGCAATAGAAAAATAATCCCCCATTGCATAAATATTATTTACTCTTTCTTCTGTAATTTGTATACCCATTTTTTCTATATGGTTCTTAAATGTATTTTTTAAATCTTCACCATTTATTTCATAAAGGCCTAGATAATTATTAATTTTCGGTGCTTTTATTATTTTTTCACTTAAATTAGAATGACCAAACACAATTATATTCTTATTTCTTATTTTAGCATTTATAGCAGCAGATAATCCTCCTGGCCCACTACCTATTATAGCTACATCATATCTCATAATCTTTCACCATCTTATAAGTGATTTTCTAGTTGTGCTTTTATCATCTCTTTTGGCCTAAATCCCATTATAGCATCTACTGGCCTTCCACCCTTAAATACGATCATGGTCGGAACACTGCTTATTCCAAATCTTTCTGCTAAATTTATGTCTTTGTCTATATCTACTTTCATAAATTTAACTTTTTCTCCCATCTCTTCATTTAAATTTTGAATTACTGGTGCTAACATTTTACAAGGTCCACACCATTCTGCAAAAAAATCAACTACCACTATTCCATGGTCATTTTCTACTTCCGTTTTGAAATTGTTGTTTGTTATAACTTTTATCATTTTCATTCCTCCTATATCATTTAATTATTATTATATCTATTACTATACCTCTTTATTAACAATATGTCAATATCGTAATATATAGATATTTAAATTATTAATTTTTTTATATTCTTCCTTTAGCTATTTTTTCAGGATACCACGAGGAAAACCAATCTGTGAATTTTAATGCTATAAATATGCCTAAATAAGATACTACTAAAAATTTAAAGTGTCCATATTTTTTGAATAGAATATAAGTTATTCCTTGTATAAAAAATATCCCGCTCCAAAATAATGTAAGTATATTATTTGTTTTTATAAATATGGGATTGTTTTCTATAGAGATATCATATCGATATTTTGAATAACCTGCCGTAAGGGGTTTACTGATGAAAATAGAATGTAGCCATATAAACGCCATGGCAAAATAATTTATTTCACTACCCTTATTTTTGAATACTTCATATTCAAAGAGCGCTACAATAAGCAAGATTGTAAAATATAATACATTTGTTTTTTCAAAATAAGTCAGAGCTTTTTCTTTTTTCTTTTTAGCAATTATACCTATACTTATGCAAAGTGGCAAAACTATCCCTAGCTTTAAACTCTGATTAATAAATATCCACGAAAAAATCCATGGAATAAAGGAAAATACCATCCATTTTTCTCCATTTATTCCTAGTACTTCATTTGATTTTTCATCCTGCTCCTTTGACTTTTCTTCAATATTTGAACCAAATAACTTTCCAAGATGCATCATAAGGCCTAAGTCTCCATCTATTCTATAAAGACCTTCTAACATAGCTTGCCCTCCATCTAGCTCGCCACTAGATATCTTCCTCCAGGTTTCATAAGTTGTAATAATTTTTGTAGTATAATGATCACTTTTCCCTTTTTTTAAAGTACATTTGCCATCTTGAATCATAAAATAGTGTTCTTCTTTTAAATCAGTAAAATCAAAAGCAAGAATCACATCCATATTTTTTGCATTTATAGCATTAAAACTATACTGCATTAGTTTAAGAAAATTATATCCCTTTAAGCTATCTCTTCTTGTTCCCTTTATTTTCTTTCCATCTTCCCCCAGTGCTGTTTTTAAAGTTGGAGCCGTTTCTCCCTCAATCTGCCAACTTAAATTTGCCATTTCAATAAAATCTTCTATGGGAATAAGAGGCTCTTTTAATAATTTTGAAGTGTGCTCTTTAATATATCCCTTCTCTTTAAATTCTCTACCTGCTTTTTTAACTTCCTCTAAGTACCATTTAATTTTATTCTCTAGGGATTTTACTGACAATAATTCTCCTTGCACGCATAATATTTTTTCACAGATCTGATCTCCTGTAATTTTCTTGAATTCAGCTACCATTACTTCAAAATTATGATGCTCAGGAAATCCACAATTTGAAATCAAAATATTTTTCTTTTCTCTTGTGCTATATCTTTCTGGATGACCAAATACATTTCCTTTTTTTACTATATAAGGTTCATTTATTGGTAGAGTTCTTTCTATAAATCTTTTGAGTATAGATGTCATAGTATAATGATATAATGGAGTTGCCCAAATAATAGTATCTGCTATAATAAATTTTTCTAATAATTCATCCATATCATCTTTATGAACACACTTGCCTGGAGTTTTATTCCAACAAGAAAAACAACCTGTACAGTCTTTAATGTTCTTATTTCTTATTTCTATATATTCTATCTCTAATCCTTCCTCTACTTCCTTCAATCCTTCTAAAAATTTTTCAATTAATTTATGAGTATTTCCATGTCTGCCTCTAGGACTACCATTTAAAACTAAAATTTTACACATTATGATCTCCTTTCAAATTCAAAAGAATATCAATGGATTCCTCGGCCCATTTCACATTACCCTCGGCTCCTATAATTCCATTTTTCAATGTTAACTCCCAGAATAATTTCTCATTTCTTTTGCGAGTAATTTCATGATAAGCATCTAATTTTTCATGAATTAATTCTAAGCTTTTTAAAAAATCTTCGTTATATTCTTTATATGCTATAAGTGCTTTTATTAATTTTTCCAAATCACCGCTAGCGCTAAAAAATATTCTCATGAGAAAAGCATCTCTTATCTTTATGGATTCTTTTATCGAGTACGTGTTTAACCATTTTAAAAATTCCATTCTTCCCTCTTTTGTAATAGTATATACTCTCTTATTTGGCTTACTTTCTTGATGAATGATATCTGATTTAACCAATCCTTTTTCTTCCAAATTATCTAGATCCCTGTATATTTGACTCGTTTGAGCATTCCAGAAAAAATTCAAAGACTCATTGAAATATCTCATCAAATCATAACCTGTCATTGAATGATAGGAAAGCAATCCAAGTATTCCATGTTTTAAGGACATTTATATCTCTCCTTTCTATTATTCTATTTGTATAATATGCTACATGTTGAATATAGTTTTGTCAAACAACAAAAAAACTCCCTATTGTAGTTTTAAAACTACAATAGGGAGTTTCATTAGATGTTTAAACACCCAATTATTATTTTTTAGGAATAACAATTGCCTTTCCTTCTTTTCTCCACTCTGAAAATTCAGCAGCAGCAGTGAAAAGTGCATCTGTTGACGAGTTAAGTGCAGTTTCACAAGAATCTTGAATAACCCCTATAATAAAACCTACACCAACTACTTGCATTGCTACATCATTTGGAATACCAAACAAACTACATGCAAGAGGAATCAGTAGTAATGAACCTCCAGCTACTCCAGAAGCTCCACAAGCACTTACAGCTGAAACAATGCTCAGAATTAATGCCGTACCCATATCTACTTCAATTCCTAGTGTATGAACGGCTGCAAGTGTTAATACAGAGATTGTAATCGCTGCACCAGCCATGTTTATAGTAGCACCTAGCGGAATGGATACAGAGTAACTATCTTTATCTAAACCTAATTTTTCACACAATGTCATATTTACCGGAATATTCGCAGCAGAGCTACGTGTAAAGAATGCTGTAATCCCACTATCCTTTAAACACTTTAATACAAGTGGATATGGGTTTTGGCGTATAGCAATAAACGTAATAAGTGGATTTACAACAAGCGCTACAAAGAACATACAACCAACTAATACAAGAAGTAATTGTCCATAACCTAATAAAGATTCAATACCACTTGTAGCTATTGTCTCAAATACTAGACCCATAATACCAAGCGGTGCAAAGTTGATTACCCATCTTACAATTTGAGATAATGCATCTGATAAATTACTAATCATTGTTTTCGTACTATCAGATCCATTTTTTAATGCAAGACCAAGTAATAATGCCCACGCTAAAATACCGATATAGTTAGCGTTAGAAAGTGCAGTTACTGGATTAGAAACCACATTCATTAGTAATGCTTTTAATACTTCAGCAACGCCTCCTGGAGGAGTTACATTATCAACTCCTGCTCCAAGTGTTAATGATACTGGGAACATAAAACTTGCCACAACAGCAACAAGTCCTGCTGCAAATGTTCCTATAAGGTAAAGAATGATAACTGTCTTCATATTCGTTTTTTGACCAGTCTTATGTTGAGAGATAGCAGAAGTTACCAAGAATAATACCAATATAGGTGCAACAGCTTTTAAAGCACCTACGAATAATGAACCAAATATGCCGATTGGTTTTGCTGCATCAGGAACTGTAATAGCTAAAATAATACCGACGATCAAACCTATAATGATTCTTTTGACCAAACTTAATTGATTCCATTGCTTTAATAAATTTGTCATTTTCCTTTTTTCCTCCTATTAATAGTATAAAAATATGATTTCTCTGAATATAAATGTACTCCTCTTTCATAAAGGAAAACATTAGCAGGTTAAACGTTTTCCTTTTATGGCATGTAATACTTTTAAAATTCAGATAACACTGAAAGTTTACCATAAATTCTATCTAATTACAAGAGATTTTAATTACCTATTGTTGCTATATGAGAAAATTTGTCGTTGAAATCGACAAATTTCATTGTGCTATCTACCTTTATGCCTAGCATAAAAAAAGAATATATTTGAGTAAATAACCATAAAAAATAATGTGAAATGAATTCATTTCACATTATTTTTTATGGTTATTTATTAAATTAATTTTAATTTATTATTTTGTCTTAGCTAGACCTTTACTCTAAGTAAAAACTTTTTGACGTCCTTTAACCCTCCTATTAGCCACATAGACAACTAAATTTTCAGGTTGTGTCAAGTCATGTAGCGCAACCTCGCAATTATTTCTAAATGTTTTTGCCATAATATTGGCAATAGGAATATATGCCTTTAAAGTAGACTTCATTATCGCTTGCCTCCTTTTAACCTTAACATTCCATATTTTTTACAAAAATATAGTATAACCTTCTCAAATATACTTCAAAAGGCAAATATTTTATTCCAGACTAAAACAGCATTAATGATCTGATTTAAGACCAGTTCCACACATAGAAATCAAGCAATCTGATATTTTCCCATTTAATTCACAATATTTTAAATATGCTGCATAGATTGCTGCTGTTGTATGTTCACAATAAATCCCTTTTCCTGCAAGTATGTCTCTAGCTTCCAAAATTCGTTCTTCTGGTGCAGTAATGACTTCAATATAATTTCCAATCTATTTCTTATGGATAATAAGAAAAATGCTCGATTCATCTATTTCCTGAATTTGATATTCATATCCTGATAAATCTCCAATCCGTTCTAAATCCTTTTTAGTATAGGTACTTGCTTTAAACCCATCCTTACAAATTATAATTCCATCCTTCGTTTTATCTAAATCAACTTCACCGAGCAATCCTTTCTCCGCCTGTTCTTTAAACCAGATTAACCTATGCTCCCAAAATTTTTCACTGTACGTACTAAAATAAACTTTTCCATCATGCTCAACCATTGCCAAAATCTTTTCAATCAAATCTGATGATGTAATTTTCATTGCAGATAAACCATTTTGCAAGCAAAGTATCACATCAAACTTTTCTTCGAATGCAAGCGTATTTACGTCCATGGTTATAATTTGCGAATTCGAACTATCTTTCAAGTATTCTTTGCCTAATAAAACATTTTCGTTAGAAATATCAATACCAACAATTGATTTACAATGACCTGTTAACTCTTTCATAATACGTCCATAACCTGCTCCTAATTCTAAAATTCGTTCACTACCAGTCAGATTATCCCTAATAAAAGAGATTTCTGCATTCAAATACTGCTTTACTCTGGAAATTTGGGTTTCATATACCTTAAACAGCTTTTGTGAATTTAGTTTTTGTGCATAATAATTGTTCTCCACTTAATAAGCCTCCTTTTATTTAAATGTTAGTTTTTCTACTCAAGTTATTTTAAGTCAATCCATAAACTTAAAAAAGAATACTTAAAATCAAAAGTCTATTAATAAGATTTCGCGATTTTAAAAAAATCTTATTAACAGTAAATCTGCTACAACTGAAAACAATTAACTATTAAAACTTTCTAATCTATAGCAATTTATTCTTGATATTTTTATTGGATTAATAAAATGAAAGTATCCCATCGAGAGAAATTAATACCTTCATTAGCTAATAAGTTTTTTCATTTTTAAAGATAAAAAGAAGATCTATCAGTGGTAGTCCTTATACAAATCTGGAATATCCCATGCTATAAGTTTTGTGAAAAATAATATTATATATTATACTCATTTATTCTTTATCATGTATCTTAGAACCGTTTTTAATTTTTCTTTCTCAGTTTTTCTTGCATCAGATAAATATATCTCTCTGTGAAACATACTTCTCTTTGTATATCCACTTTCATTCATATAATCTACCATTTTTTGAAAAGAAGCTGTTTCATTGTCATAAGAGCCATGGTGCATAATTTGGACAGATAGTCCATCTTCCATTTCATCAAAGTATGCTTCTTTCAATAATGAATGTGGTTTCTTTTTATTTGCAATTTGAAATGCTTTTTCTACTACTTCATTCGTAACAAAATCAGGTTGCCTGATCATGATTGTATAAATCAATTCATCTTTCTTTAAGATATTACTTTTTTTACCTTCTTTTGTTAAGTCCCAAACTCCTTCTAGGGGATATACCGTATACTCAAAATATCTATCTGGAAGGAAACCATTTTTAGGCATCATTTTTACCGCATAGGCTAATGAATATAAAACACCAATTCTATCAGAAAAATCCGCATCATTTGGATTACCTTTCCCCTTAATTGCAAAGAATTTCTGCTTAGGTATAGTTAATAACTGAGGTTTATCCTTTGGCACATATAATTCTTTTTCATGCTTCCTCCATTCATGCTTCATGGCTTACTCCTTTCAAAATCCATTTATATGCTTCTTCTTCAAAATTTGCTATCTGCTCAATCATATACGGTAGTTCTTCAAGGGCTGTACGTTCTTTAATCAAATATTCTACTATAAAATCCGTCATTTTTTGTATCACCATACCGCTTTTTATAAAAAGATCCCTTGCCTTTATCCATTCTTCAAATCTATATTTTTCACCTAGTTGCAACATTAATGTAGCATATTCTTCTCTAGCAGCTTGATGTTTAATCAAATCCACCTCTTCCTTCATTAATAACCTGTTTGGTAAAGCAGGAACTCTACCTGTGTACATTACAATGTATCGAAGTGATTCTTCATATTCTTCTTTTGTTAACTCTTCTTTCCAATGGTCAATCTCTTTTCTGAGTTTTCCCATACCACGAATTCCACAAAAGTCTACCCTTGAATTAAGCATTTGAATTGCTTTATTTCTAAATCCATTGATAGCAATTTCTCGAATGCTTTTCAGATCATCATTAAATTCAATGCAGCATATAGCATTCTTATCTGAAAGTGAAGTCTTTTCAACATTTAAAGCTTTCCTAAGTGCTTCATCTGATAATTTCTGTACATCTTTCATTCCGCAATCATATATATATACGCATTTTTCCTCATCATCATAGCCTACCATTAGTACATAGTGAATTGGAATATGTTCCTTATAATAAAATTTTGGATTGTATTCTAAGTAATACATATCTAGACATCCTAAAACTACTGGTTTGTCCTTATCAATCTCCTCTTTTGCTTTCTTCATTGCATATTCAAATTTTCTTCCTTCAATATGCTTATATTTAAACCCTACTGTATCACAAATTGACTGATACATTTTTTTAGTTCTTCCATCATTCCAACAGGCCATTCTTTTAGGATTTCTACCTCTAAATTTTAAATAAACAAAATTACCAATTCCACTTAAAAAAAAGAAAAAATGATCTGGAACTTCTTCTCCTGACTTTCTCTGATATAAGTCTTCAATCCCATTCCACATACAAGTATAGTCACATACTTTATGTTCTAATTTAATAATTCTCTTTGACATGTATATCCTCCTTCTATAAAGTAATCCCATAAATGACTTCTTTAAATAAAGGATATACCCTCACACAATGCTAGAGTCAATAAATTATTTTCTCTTTCTTATAGGAAAACAAACTTCCGTAATAAATTTATTTTCATTCTTTTCATGTTCTGGTGATACATAATAAATATTAAAAGCCGGTCCATATATTTCAAACCCATTTTGTATTATCCACTTCCCTAGATATAAGTTTATATCTTTTAGTCTGCAATATTCTCCTTGAAACGCTAATGAAGCCACATCACAGGATGATACATCAAAAAACTTAATTTTATCACTTTCCTTCATAACCTTTTCTACTGTTCTCTGAACTTCTACATCGATGTAGTTTTTATCAAAATTAATTTCATGTTGGATAGCTATGGCATAATCTTTATCTGCAAATTCTACATTTAATTTTGCACACTCCTCTCCAAGAGTTTTCCACAAAAAACCTTCCTGTGAAAATTCCTCAATTTTCCTTCTAAAACTTGCCACTTTTCTAGAGAGTACGCTTTTTGTTACTATGGAAAATGCAAAATGCCCTTTTTTCTCTAAATCATTCAGGGCGTTTTTCATTTGAAATAATTGTCTTTTCCTTTGCTTTATTTCTTGTTCCTTAGCAACAATCTTATTTTGTAATATACGTTTTAATTTATCTCGTTGCATATTTTCCAATTGCATAGTGCATATTTCTTTTAAACCAAATCCCATTTCTTTTAGTGCCACTATTCGGTTAGCTATGGGCAATTGCTCTTCACTATAATAACGATACCCTGTTAATTTATCTATATGCTTGGGTCTTAATAATCCTATTTTATCGTAATTCCTTAACATGTGAATGCTTATAGAAGAAAGTACAGAAAATTCACCAATTTTAAACATTTTTTATCTCCTCCAACCTCCTATACAAATCCGTATTCTTCCCTTTATCCCAATTTTTACAAATTCCCTTCGATACCTGCACTGGCAGAGGCAAACTCTCTAAACCAAGTTCTTTATATTGACTCAATATCTCCTCATGGTATCTTTCACACAACCAGCAAGTTCCCGGTTTTTCAAAGTAAGATCGCATTTTTTCATAAATCTTCTCAAAATCCGCTTCTTCTATATTCCCAAAGGATATATTCAAAAACTCGCAAGGCTGCACATCTCCCTTTGCATTAATATAAAACCGATCCGTTCCACCAGCACTGCATCCAAAATGATTTTCATCTTCTTCCATAATTTGAGCAGAAATACAAGGATAATCTTCATATCTTTTATCCAAATTATACATATTTACCTTTTCCTTTATAAAATCCAATTCCTTCTTATCAAAATCATTATCTTCTTTTTCAAGCCAAGCCCCTGCTGACTTTGGCTTTATAATTTGTATAATAGAAGCCTTTTTATCTTTAGCATACTCCATAATTTCTTCAAAGGTGCCATTATGAAAATCCGCTCTTTGAAGGCAAGTATTAAAAGCAATTCCCATATTTCCTTTATGACAAAGGTCTATTCCTTCTTCCATAACCTCCCAAGCATTTTCTCTTCCCATAAATTCATTCAAGGCTTCCTTCTTTGCACTATGAAGAGAAAACATTATGCCTGTAACATTCAATTTTTCAAGTTCCCTTATTCTTTCTAAAGTGATTCCATCTCCTGTTGAATTAATCCATATTTCAGCCCTTTCATCTATTACTGCACAAACTTTTTTTAATCTTTCATATACAATAAAAGGATCTCCTCCTTCAATATTAAAAAAAGCAATTCCCATATCTTGGAGCTTTTTTATGGCTTTAATGAGTATGTCTATATCTACATCCTTCCCTTTATCCAGTCTTTGATAGCAATGTTTACACTTAAATCTACATGTACTGGTGATAGAAATTAAAACCGTAGTACAAGGGAGCTTTTTTCCAAATACCTTGAATTTCTCACAAGCAGTGTAAAAAGCTTTTGATGGAAACGCAGGTACATACAAATCTATTTTTCTTTTCTTTCCTATCTTTGCATATTTATTATCTTGAAGCTTTGAAAGAAAAAATAAAAGCCTTCTCAAAAACGAGACAAAAGCTTTCAAATCCATCCTATTATCAAAAACCTGGGGTAAAAAGTGAAAAAACACTCTCAGTTTAATCCTTAAATTAATGATTTTTTTACGCATCTTCATGGCAAACCCCTTCTTCATTAAATGTATCCATTTTCTTTATACCATTTTACCGTCTTTTTTATTCCTTCTTCTAAAGAATATGTACTTTCAAAATCTAATAGCTCCTTTGCTTTTTTAGGAGAATATTCTATATTATCATAAAACATATTCACTCTTCCTCGTGTTAAAACAGGAGGATTTTTTAAATTAAGTAAGGTATACACTACCTCTAAAGTAAAACCGATAGGATATATTATCCATTTCGGCAGATGCTTTGGCTTATTGATATTTGCTTCTTTACAAAATAAATCGTATATTTCATTCATATACTCTGCTCTTTTATTTCCTATAATAATGGAATGCACTCCCTTTAATTTTTTCTCATAAGCTTTATAATAGGCTCTTGCTAAATCTCCACCATAAATCACATGTAATTTATTTTTTTTACTTCCTGGTAAAAAAGGAATTTTATTTGCTGTGTCTATATACTCATAAAATACACTGTGAAACTCTCTTTCTCCATACACCCAAACAGGTTCTATAAAGGTTACATTTAAATTGTGCTCTTTGGCATATTCTACTCCTTTTTCTTTTCCTAGGGTTTTTGTATCTCTATAATAGTTCATCTTACAAGGAAATATTTCATCTAAAAAGTATTTATAATGGGATTTATGAGGAAAATTTTCATCCTTTGCTATAGGATTATTTTCCTCTCCATATACAGAATTGGTACTGGTGATAATCACATGCTGTATATCATTTTCCTTACATGCTTTTAAAACATTTAAGACCCCATCCACATTAGTATCATAAAAATCCTGATAATCTCCCCAATCCCTAGCAAGAGCTGCAGTATGAATGACAAAATCAAAATTTTTAAAAGCTTTTTTTAAGCTATCTATATCTTTAATATCTCCATATACTATTTCTACCTCTAAATCCTTTATATTATCTAATTTGCTTTTTTCTCGAAGAAGACAACCTACTTTTATATTTTTTCCCATAAAGTATTCTGCAATATGACTTCCTATAAATCCATTTCCCCCTGTAATTATCACCTTATTCATCATTCACACCTACCTAATAAAAGTCCTCCATTATGTCCACCAAAACCATACGATAAAGACAAAGCATGTTCTATCTCTAAATCCATGGCATTTCTTGCAATATTTAAATTGTCCATAGGATTTAGGATGTCATTTCCATGAATTTTTCCATTTTTTATAGAAAGAGCAGTTACAGCAGCTTCAATAGCACCACTTGCCCCTATGCTATGTCCTAAGATTCCTTTTGTAGCATTTATATAAGGCTGATTTTCTTTAAAAATAGCTTTTATTACTCTTCCTTCTATTTCATCATTAGGAAGAGTTCCTGTTCCATGGGTATTGATATAATCAATTTTTTTATTTTTCTTTAGCTCATTAATTAAGCTTTTTATCTTATCTCCACTTTCTTCTAACTGAACAATATTATACGCATCACTATTACATGCATATCCTACTATTTCAGCATATATAGTTGCTCCTCTTTTTTTAGCATGTTCATATTCTTCTAAAAGTAGAATACATCCAGCACCTTCATTAAATAAAAAACCACTTCTATCTTTAGAAAAGGGCATAGGATTTCCATCTTCTCTTTTCGTTAATGCATCTAATACATCAAAACCTCTCATAGTAGCCCCTGTTTCATCCTTTAAGCATTCTACTCCTCCTGCTAAAATAGCATGACAATTTCCATTTTTAATTTTTTCATAGGCTTCTCCTATGGCATACGTTCCTGAAGCACAAGCCGTATTTATAGTATAGCTTAATCCCTGTATCCCAAATAATATAGAAGTCCAGCTAGCAGGCGCATTGGCCATCATCATGGGAATAATCATTCTATTGAATCTGCTCTTTTCTTCGCCAAGTTCATTATGGGCTTTATAAGAATCAAACGCGGTTTCTAGATTGCTAAAGCCTGTCCCTATGATGATTCCTATATCTAAATCTTCCTCTATAGAAAAATACTTTTCTTTTCTAAGAGAAAACCCTGCATCTAATAGGGCAATTTTTGCACCTACTATAGCTAGCTTTGAAGAAATCGGCATTATTTTTTCTAGCATAGACGGAAATTCAAAATGGGAAAGAGAAAATGTTGGCATTGGAACATAATGCTTTGATTTAAATGTATAACTTCTTTCGTATTCCTTTGGTATATTTTTTATATTCATTTTATGTAAAAGGATATTTTCAAAAAATGCTTCTTTTCCTATTCCTATACTTGTAACAGGGCCAAGTCCTGTTATTACCACTCTTTTATTCATAGTACACCTCTAATACCGTATTGTATTTTCCTTTAACTTTTTCACTAAATCGGAAATATATTCTTTTGTATTTTCATAATCTCTACCTCTTATATTTATGTTTTCTAAATTTATTTTTACCTTTTCTTCTAATAAAACTTTTATAGGTTCATTTGTGATTTCTCCTATTTTATAAAATACGAGATTTTTTTCTTTTGCTTCTCTTAAAAAATCTTTTTCCTTCTCTTTTCCCAAGGTAAACAAAAGCTCATATTCTCCACATTCTCCAAGACTTAAAAGGGTTTTAGGAAGAGATATTAATTTTGAAGCAAGTGCAGCAGCATTTAAGTAAAGAATATCCTGCACCATATATCCTTTATCACTCATTTTAGCAATCTGATTTAACCCATTAATGAGCCCATCACTAGTATCAATACAAGCATTTGCATATTTTCTTATGATTTTTCCTTCTTCAAATCGAAGAAAAAATCTATTTTTTATTTTTTTAATGATCTTTCCTAATCGTTTATCTTCATCATAAAGCTTCAATACTGCTTCTAAATTTCCAGCACCTACTTTTCCAGAAATATAGATAGCATCGCCTTCCATGGCACCACTTCTAAATAAAGTTTTCTCCCCTTGTCCTATAACTACTCCTGTATATCTCCACTCCTTAGAAATTCCAAAATCCCCTCCAACAAAAGAGACATTTCCTTCTTTTAGTACATCTGCAATTCCTTTTGAAAAAGAGGATATATAAGCTTCATCCCATTGGTTATAGATAACAAGATTATGGGCATAAAACAACGGGGTTCCTCCTGCTGCTAAAATATCACTAATGCTTCCAATCGCTATATTCCACCCTAAAGCATACGGATCATGATCTCGAAGCATATCTTCAGCAGAGAATTCATCTACATTTAAAAGTAATTTTTTTTCTCCAAATTTTAATACTTCACTATCACATTCAAATAAATGATTCATTTGCATTATGGATTTAGGAAAGGTATTTGCAATGATCTTAATTAAATCTTCTTCTTTACTCATCTACAAATCACATCCAATGGATCCTTCGCTACTTCTACTTTACATGGCAAAAATCCAACAGGATCTCCATCAAATTCAACTTCTGAACTTTCATTGTTTCCGTATATTTCTATACTTTTATTATAATTTAAGGATATAGCATCATCCTCTTCTATTATTTTTCCACTATATACTTTCTTGAGTACAGATATTAAATTCCTTGCTTTCACATTTTGGATTCCTAATACGTAAAAATACTTATCACCTTGCTGTAAATCATTTTTTACTTTTATTCCAGAAGCAATATAATAGGTTTTTCCAATGGATATATTATAGGTATTTTCATAGGTTCTTAGCTTTCCATCCGTGTTCACCATAAAAGTACTGGATTTATAGTGAGATAAGGTCTTTAATAAGGATAAAAAAGTCCCTAAAAAATCTCCTACTTTTTTTCTTATTCCGCTATTTGCATATCTCGCTAAGGTAGGCCCTAATCCGATATTCATGCAGCAAGCAAAATATTTAGTAGTTGCACTTTTAGCTTCTTTTATGCTTTTATTTTGTAAGTCTTTTTCCCATGTTTTGCAAAATTCTACTTTTCCAATGTCTATTTTTATACTTTTATTTTTTAGAAGGATCTTTGTTGCTTCTTCTGTTTCTAAAGGAATATCATAGCTTTTGCAAAAATCTGGACTCGTTCCTGTATAAATAACCCCAAATTTTGCTTTTGAAATCCGATTTCCTCTTTCATCAAAAAATCCATTGATGACTCTATTTATGGTCCCATCTCCTCCAACAGTAGCAATAACATCATATCCTTTTTTATTTCCTTCTATTGAAAATAAATAGGCATCCTCTAAGGAATGAGTCATTTTCACATCATAATTTATCTTTTCTTTATCTAATATTTCTATGATTTTTTTAGAACGCTTTAGGCTGCTTCCACCTTTTGATCCTGGGTTAATAATGATTAAATACTTCATATTACGTCACATCCAACCTTTTTATTTTCTCTATTACATCATAAATACTTTCTTCTCTTAAGTTTGCCCCAGCAATAAGCCTTAATTTTCCATTATTTTCTGGAACAGAAGGAAAAATAAAAGGAATGGTTAAAATATTTTCATCATAAAACTTTTTTGCAAGAACAAGGGTATTTTCACTGCTTTTACTATTAATTGCATTAATTGGGGTTTTTGTATTTAAAACCTCTAGTCCTATATCTTTTAAGGATTTTTGAATTAAATTTTTATAGTGATTCATTTTTTCCTTTAAAACAGGATATTCTTCTTCTATTACATTTATAGCACCTTCAATTCCTCCCAATACAGAAGGAACCAGTGCAGTAGAATAAATAAGATGAGGAAGATAATATCTTAGATATTCAATAGTTTCTTTATTTGAACCAATCATCCCTCCCATATTTGCCATGGCTTTTCCTAAAGATGCAATATAGATTCCTTTGAAATTTCTTATGTTGAATTCTTCCAATACCCCTCTTCCACTTTCTCCTATGACTCCTATGCCATGGGAATCATCTACCACTAAAATAGCATCATATTTTTCACAAAGCTTCATCATCTCCTCTATGGAAGCAATGCTTCCTTCTGTTGAAAATACAGACTCTGTAACAACAATTTTTTTACTATAGTCTACGGATTTTTTTAGTATTTTTTCTAAATGATCCATATTGTTATGTAAAAAAGGTTTCATTTTACATCCCACACTTTTTATTCCCTCTAATAAGGAGGAATGGGCAAAATGATCCACAATAATTAAATCCTCTTTCTTTACTAAGATAGAAAAAATACCATTATTCACCTGATAGCAAGAAGGTAATATAATAGCGTCTTCTACCCCTACAAATTTTGCTAATTTTTTTTCTACCTTCTCATAAAGATCTATATATCCTGTTGCAATAGGGGTTCCACACATAGAAACCCCATATTTTTCAATGGAATTTATTGCACTTTTTTTTATTCTTTCATCATTTGCCAGTCCTAAATAATTATTAGAGGCTAAGTTTATGAAATCTTTATTTTCAATTTTTATAAAAGCATCTAAGGAAGAATGAATATTGGGATAATAAGGATTAAATCCTATTTTTTCAACAAGGCTTTTATCTAATTTATACATATTAGCATTCCTCAATATGGGGATAATTTTCTCTTAGTTTTTGTACAATATCTAAAACTGTTTTAATATCTTGAAAGGCTGTATCTTCAATTTCAAGATTAAATTCATCTTCAATAGCATTGAGTAAAATAATTTTTCCCATAGAGTCTATATCTAGTTCTTCTCTTAATTTGCTTTCTAACTTTACCTCTATTTCTTTTTCTATATTTTCTCTTACAATATGTATTATTTTTTCTTCTAAATTCATTTTATTTCCTCCTATTTTCATAGCACTGTGTTTTATTTTCTGAATCACACAGGATAGAGCATATATTACAATTACTGCATTTTGAAACATAGTTTTCATTTACTTTCATTTTTTTTACAAAATCAGGTTCTCTGAGAAAGGGTCTGCATAAACTAACAAAATCTATTTTCTCTTTTTCAACCGCATTTTTTAATTCTTCTTTTGTTCTAAAACCGCCTACAGAGACTATAGGAATAGATGTATATTTCTTTGCAATTTTTCCGTACTTTAAATTATAAGTAGGGGTAAAAGGCTTTATTTTTAATGCCATTATAGGAAGAATCATATTTTTATAGGCCCATTTTAAAAATTTATAATCCTGCTTATAGATAGGATTGATCTTTAGTATGATCTCTTTTGGAATTTTTCCCCTAAATATATTTAAAGCATAATCCATAGTTCCATAGCTTATTTCAATGGCATCTACTTTTTTTTGATCCAAAAATTGAATAAGATGAATAAATTGCTTTTTTGAAAAAGACCTTAAATAATCATCTCCTCCACTTATTTTGACGAGGATAGGAAAATCCAGTCCGCATTCTTTTCTTATAGCATCTATGATTTGATTCAAAAATGCTATTCCAATTCCTAGGTTCTTATCTATCCCAAATACATCTTTTCGATTATTTATCCCAGGTAATATAAATTGATGAATTAAGTAGCCATGGGCACAATGAAGCTGAATGCCATCAAATCCAGATTCTTTAGCATAAAATACTGATTTTGCAAAATCCTTTATTATTTCTTCTATTTCTTCCACTGTTAATACTTCAGGCTTCTCTTTAAAATAAAAAGATTTTTTTGAGGATACCCCTACCACTCTTTCTTTTGTTATTTCCTTTCTCGTTTGGCGTCCTGTATGGGCAATTTGCATAAAGATTTTAGCTCCATATTCATGTACCTTCTCTGTGACCTTTTTATAATAATGAATTTTCTCTTTATCCTCTATTCCAGCTTGTCCTTTATGCATAGCCCTTCCTTGTTTTGAGATATAAGCAAATCCGGTTATAATTCCTCCTATATTATTCTTTGCAAGACTTTCATAAAGATGGATATATTCCTCTGTTGGAAATCCTTTTTCATCACACATTCCTTCATAGGTAGCAGATCGAATAATCCTATTTTTAAGAAAAACATTTCCTATTTTTGCTTTTTCGAACAGTTTCATAGTAACCCCGCTTTCTTAAGCTTTTGCATCCGTATATAAGCTAAATAAATATCCTACTAATAAATAGGATGTAATAAAAAGAAGGATAGCAAGACCTTTATTAAATAAAGCGATTAATGCTGCTTGTGCACATACACAAGCTCTGAAATTAAAGGATAGGGAATAGTATGTTTTTTCTCCTATTGGGTTTTTATAATATAAAATTCCCGTATAAATATGTAACAAAGTAGTAATGGCTCCTAATAGTATAAATACACTATTTATTCTTGCCACGATGAAATGATTATAATAAATTATAATAAAAGCTATTACTGGTAAAAAAGATCCCACAAGCCCAAATATTCTTCCTTTTTTCAATCCATATTTTACAATAATGGTTTTCTTTTCTGCTGCTTTATCTCCTTCATAGTCTTTAAAATAAGTAAAATAGGTCATTAAAGCATTAATGATAAAAACAAGGATTAATACAGATATTCTACTCCTTGTAAAATAAGGATTACTAATAGGTCCACAAGCTAAATACCCAAAAATGGGGCACATACTCATCATGAGTCCAAAGGTTATATTTCCTAATAGTCCATATCCCTTTGCAAATTCATAGAGTATATTTAATATTACCCCTAATATAAGAGGCACTATGGCAATTGGCTCTAAATAAAATCCAATGATTATTCCCGTTATAAGAATTAATATTCCTGAAACAAGTAGTGCTTTTTTTGCTGGAAGCTTACCTGTAACCATGGGTCTATTTGGCGCATTTATTTTGTCTTCCTCAAGTCCTAAATAATCATTAATAATCTGATTTATTCCCCAGCTTAAAAACAATAAAATTAATATGATAACCTTCTTTTCTATAGAAGGAAGCATTTCTACTGTTTTGAAATTCCTTGCTATATGTTCATAAAAAGCTACCCCTATCCACCCTGGTATCCCTGTGACAAAAGCATAATATAATCTCATGGATTTTATATAATATTTCACAAAAGAAAGCATAATCCCTCCCAATTTATTCCTTAAATTTTATTATCAGTGTAATTTTACATTATCTATGAATTATCTACAAGTTTTTGTTTCCTTGCAATTATTTTTCAATATTTTTCTATTTTTTAATGCTTAAAGGAATTTACATGAAATTTGTTTAATTATATAATGTTCAATAAGACCTGTATCCTATTTATAGATATGTACTTAAAAAATTATTTAATTTATTTAGAGTAGCAAATAAAAGTTAGATATCCGTTGAATTATAATGATATTTTAAAAGGGGGGTAAATCTTGAATCAAAAAATTGTAGATTTATTTTATGAAAATAGAAATATGGAACAAGCCAAAAAAATGGCAGTTTATATGAAAGATAACTTTCCTTTTTTAGGCATACAAAAGCCCATTAGAATGCAACTTCAAAAAAAATTTATTAAAGAAGCAAAAAAGAATATAGTCATTGATTGGAATTTTATTTTTATTCTTTGGAATTTGCCAGAACGAGAATTTCAATATCTTGCCATAGATTATTTGATCGCCCTTAAAAATAGCCTTAAAAAAGGAGATATAACTAAAATAGAAAAATTGATAACAGAAAAATCCTGGTGGGATAGCGTGGATCTTTTATCAGCCCATCTTATAGGAACAGTATGCATGAAATATCCAACACTTATTAAAAGTCATATTTTAAAATGGGCTGAAGGTGAAAATATTTGGCTTCTTCGAACCGGAATTTTATTTCAGCTTAAATATAAGGAAAATACAGATACAGCATTATTATCTTCTATTATTATTAAGCATAGCTACTCTAAAGAATTCTTCATAAAAAAAGCTATCGGTTGGGCTCTACGGGAATATTCAAAGACTAATCCTCAGTGGGTTAAATTATTTACAGAATCTAATTCACTGCAACCCCTTAGCCTACGAGAAGGAACAAAATACCTATAAGAAAAAGGGCTAAATGCCCTTTTTCTTATATCTTAAATTTATTGATTTGTTCATTTAATTTTAAAGATAATTGAGTGAGTTTTTCTGCACTTTTTGCCACTTCTTCTACTGCCATAGCTTGCTGCTCTACAGATGCAGTTACTTCTTGTGACGAAGCAGCGGTTTCTTCTGATACTGCAGAAATATTTTCTATAGATTGAACAATTTCATCCTTATCATGAATTATATCGTTGATGAATTCATTTACTTTACTTATATCACTTGTAATGTTTTCTACTGCATAAGATATTTTCTCAAAGGCTCCATTTACAGCTTCTACGGATTCTGTTTGTTTCAAGGATATATCTTTTACTTCATTCATAAGTTCTACCGTATGATTACTTTCTTCTTGAATATCTTCTACAATCTCTTTTATTTTATCTGTTGCTGCTGAAGATCCTTCTGCAAGCTTTCTAATTTCATCTGCAACTACTGCAAATCCTCTTCCTGCTTCTCCAGCTCTAGCAGCTTCTATAGATGCATTAAGAGCTAATAAGTTTGTTTGCTCTGCAATAGATCTTATTGTCTCTAATATTCCTCCAATATTATTAGATTTCATACTTAATTGTTTTATTGCTACTTCTATATTTTGGATAGATGTGTTGTTTAAACCTGTGTTCTCTTTTAATTCTTTCACTACGTCAACACCTAATTGATTTATTTCCTTTACTTCATTTGCACTTTGATACATTCCTTCACTATTACTTGCTAATTCTGTAAATTTATTATCTAAATTAGAAACAATTTTTGCCCCTGCTTCTGCATCCTGAGCTTGTTCCGTTGCTCCTCTTGCTATTTCTTCCACTGCTCTTGCTATTTCTTCTCCAGAAGCACTTGTTTCTTCAGATGTTGCTGCCAAATTCGTTGCGGCTCCTGAGACCTCTTCACTAACTTCTCTTGCATCTAGCAATAAATTTTTAATATTTCGGATCATTGTATTAAAGTTATTTGCTAATTGCCCAATTTCATCCTTTCGCTGAATATTTGATCTTATTGTAAAGTCTCCTGTTGCTATAGACTGTGCAGTCTCTTTCAATATGGAAATGTTTTTACTTAAACTATTTGTGTATATTATAATTCCGGTGATTACAATAAACAAACTAATCATTATAATCATAATTATGTTTTTTAATAAAGTATCTAAGGAAGCATATAGTTCTTTTTGCGGTATAGTTAAAGCTACAATCCATCCGGTTTGAGGAATTTTTGCATAATATATCTCATTTTTACCGTTTTTATCTTCATAAATACCATTTCCTTTCTCTTTCTTTATCATTTCTTTTCCAATATTTCTAAGGCTTGTATTAGAATCCTCTAAAATTTTCAGTTTCATAATTTTTTGCTTATCTTGATCTGCAATATAAGTTCCATCTTCGCTAATTAAAAAAGATTTTCCTTCTTTTCCTACCTTTGTGTCCTGAACCATTTTCTGAATGCTATCTAAATTTGTATCTGCTGTAACAACTCCTATAAATTCATCTTTTTCATTATAAAGGGGTACTGAAGTTGTAATCATAGTAATATCTGTTGTTTCATCATAATAAGGATTGGACCAAATAGAAGCATTCTTTATGTTCTTTGCTCCTTTATACCAATCATATTGAAAATAATCGTATGTTGCATTGCTATAATCCATTGTGATGACAATTTTTCCATTGTCTTTATAGGCATATGGACCAAAATACTTTTCATTTTTATTCAGTACATAGGCTTCTAGCCATATCCCACTACCAAAGGTTTCTTCATTTGTAGATGTAAATTTTTCAATCATAGATGAATAGGTTTCTTCTTTCCCTATTTCAATAGAAGCTTCTACAGCTTTTGCTAATCCTAATGCCAATTGATTATGATTAGATAATCTTTTTTCAATATTTTCAGTCACATAATCTAACTGATAATTCATTTTTTTACTAATTTCATCATTTATAATTCCTTTTGAATAAAAATACCCTAGAATTGCTAGTATAGACATAGCTACAATCACTAAGGGAAGAATAATGCTTAGCATTGTGCTTTTTATGCTTTTAAACTGTATCATTGTTTTATACCTCCTCTACTAAATATACTTTTAGTATATCATTAAATCTTTTCTTTTACCTTGATGCAATGTTAAGTTTTATCAAAACGCTTCTTTCTAAAATCTATTTTTTTATTATATATTCCCTCAATACCCTTTCCTAATCTGAAATTTTTTCTATTAACCGATTCATATCCTCTCCTTTATATACTTTTTTATGATCTTATTTTAGCCACATTCTTTCTTTATTTTCAAATCTCCTCCTATATAAAATATCGATTTTTCTACAAATTTCTTTATATTTCTGCAAACAAAAAAGATTATTTTAAAATAACCCTTTTTGTTTATTATATATTTGCTTGTCCTATTCTGGATAAGATTCAACAAAAAACATTCTCTTCTATATTCCACTTTTCTATCTAAAAAAATGTATAAAATTATTTTATCTTAGTTTGGATTTATTTTATATCTACATTTCCAAAATACCAATAACCCAATCCTGTTTTTTCTAAATACAGGATATTTTCTCTTACCATATACATATCCCCAAAATAGTATATAGGTATTATACTACTTTCATCCATTAACATTTTTTCTGCTTTATATAGCTTTTCGAATCGTTCTTTCCCTAATAATAAATTTGATGTTTCTATGAGTGTATCGTATTCTTTATTTTCCCATTTGCCATAATTATTTCCTGCATAAGAAGTCCAAAGTTCTAAAAAAGTCAGAGGATCTGGGTAATCTCCTATCCATCCATCTCTAGCAATAATAAAATCTCCTTTGTTTTTAGCGTCTATAAACAATTTCCACTCTAAATTTATTAACTTCACATCTACATTAAGGTTTTCCTTCCACATTTGTTGTATACTTTCTGCTACTCCTTTATTCCCAGAAGAGGTATTATATAGCAAGGTTATTTCCGGCATATTTTTTCCTTCATCATATCCCGCTTCTTGTAATAATCTTCTTGCCTCTTTAACTTTTGCAGCATTTATATCTATACCATAGCTTCCTGCTACCTCTCTAAACAGTTTCCCATCTTCATCCTTTATATTTGGTGGAATCAATCCTGTAGCAGGTATCTGTTTACCCATTGTAGCTTTTTGAACAACTTCATTTCTGTTTATCGCTAGAGAAAAAGCTTTTCTTACTCTAAGATCATTAAACGGTTCCTTTTTTGTATTAAAAGTATAGTAATAAACACCATTAGAAGGTGCTTTTTTTAATTCCTCATTTTCTTTTAATTTTGGGATTTCCGCCTCTGGTATATTGCTGATTACATCTATTTCATTATGTTTGTATCCTTCATATGCTTGTTTATTATCTTCAATTATTGATAATTCTATTTTTTCTACCTTTATTTTATCTACATTCCAATAGTTTTTATTTTTAAGTAATATTTTTTCGTTTTCGTCATAGCTTTCTATCTTAAAAGGACCATTTCCTACATAGGATTTAGCCTCTATATTATCCTCTCTTACTGGCATAAAGATGCAGTGGGTAATCAAATTTAAAAAATAAGGTGTTGGTTTATTTAAAGTAACTTGTAGCACCTTTTTATCTACAGCTTTCACTGCAACATCTTCTTTTTTACCTTGTCCCTTATTATATTCTTCAGCTCCCTTAATAGGATACATTAAAAAGCTATACTCTACTGCATTTTTAGGATCTAAAGCTCTTTTCCATGCATATTCGAAATTTAAGGCTGTAACTTCTTCTCCATCTGACCATTTTCCTTCTCTTAATTTAAAGGTATAGGTTAATTTATCCTGGGATAAAGTATAACTTTCTGCCATGGCAAACTCTAATTTTCCACTCACTTCTCTCATCAATCCTTCAAAAACATTATTGATGATATGCCCCTCTGATAAAGATGTGATTGATTGTGGATCCATCAGTCTTGGCTCAGATTCTAGATTTACCTTTAATACTTTATTGGTTGTGTTTTGCGCCATGGCCACCGTACTTGATAGAATTAAGATCACTATCCATCCCACAACTAGCATCTTTCTTGTTTTTTTCATATTCTCCCCCCTCTTTTTGTTAAATTATACCATACATTATATACAGGGTGTACAAAAGTCTTTCTTTGATATACCTAATGGAAATTATATTTATCCTCAATTTTAAATGAATATAATTTCCTAGTTATTATAAAAAAAGAAACCCGCAGGTTTCTTTTTAAATATTTTCTATTCCATTTTTTGTTACAATTCCTTTAATTAACGTCTTTGCTTCTACTTTTTCTTTTACAATTTCATAAGCATCTAAAATCATTTTTTCGCTTGCATTTTGCTTTTTCTCATCATTTGCATAAATCGTAGCTATTGCTTCACCTTTTCTTACAAAGTCTCCAATTTTTTTGTGTAGTACAATCCCTACAGATAAATCAATCTCACTTTCTTTTGTCTCACGACCTGCTCCTAATATAAGGGCTGCTACCCCGATATCATCTGCTTTTATTCCCTTAATGTATCCTTCTTCTTTAGCAAGTACAGGCTCTACAATGCTTGGCATAGGGAATAAAGAAGTATTATCAACAAAATCAGGATTTCCCCCTTGACCTTCAACCAGCTCTTTCAATTTATCAATCCCTTTTCCAGATTTTATAATATCTTCAAGGATTTTTCTTCCTTCTTGAGCATTCTCTGCTTTTCCTCCTAATACAAGCATATGTGCCCCAAGAACCAAGCAGAGTTCTGTAAGATCCTTGGGACCTTCTCCTCTTAGCGTATCAATGGCTTCTTTTATTTCCAGTGCATTACCAACAGCATAACCTAATGGTTGATCCATATCTGTTATTACCCCAATTGTGTTCCTTCCAACATGAGTTCCTATATCTACCATTTCCCTTGCTAATTCAAAGGCATCTTCTTCCTTTTTCATAAAAGCCCCACTACCTGTTTTTACATCCAATACAATGGCGTCTGCTCCTGAAGCGATTTTTTTACTCATGATGCTACCTGCAATTAAAGACATGTTATCTACTGTTGCGGTAACATCACGAAGGGCATATAATTTTTTATCTGCTGGTGCTAAATTTGGTGTTTGACCGCTTATAGCAATTTTCTTTTCATTTACATTTTTTATAAATTTTTCAATTGGCATATCTACTGAAAATCCTTCAAAAGCTTCTAGTTTATCAATGGTACCACCTGTATGACCAAGTCCTCTACCAGACATTTTAGCAACAGGTACCCCTGCAGCGGCAACAATTGGTCCAAGGATTAATGTGGTTGTATCTCCAACACCACCAGTACTATGTTTGTCTACTTTTATTCCTTCAATTGCAGATAAATTAATGATTTCTCCACTATCTACCATTGCTTTTGTTAAATCAGCAGTTTCTCTTTTGTTCATTTTTTGAAAATATATTGCCATCATCAATGCTGAAGCTTGATAATCTGGAATAATTCCCTTTGTATATCCATCAACAAGAAAGTCAATTTCCTCCGTAGTAAGCTCTCCACCATTTCTTTTTTTCATAATGATATCATACATTCTCATTTTGCTCACCTCACTATATCTAGTATCCAACACCTGAATCTGTTTTTCCTTCAACAATAGCAATAGATGCACTTGCTCCAATTCTACTTGCACCAGCTTCAATAACAGCCTTTGCATCTTCTATCGTTCTTACTCCACCAGAAGCCTTTACCCCTATTTCACGTCCTACTGTTTCTCTCATAAGTTTTATATCCTCTGGTGTAGATCCACCGCTTCCAAATCCAGTAGAAGTTTTAACGTAATCTGTTCCAGCTTTTTTAGCAAGTTCACAAGCTATTTTCTTTTCTTCATCTGTTAAATAGCATGTTTCTATGATCACTTTTACTAAGGCTTTTTTATCTGCAGCATCTACTACTGCCTTTATGTCTTTTTCTACATAATCATATTTTTTGTCTTTTAGTGCACCAATGTTGATCACCATATCTACTTCATGTGCACCTTTTTCAATAGCATCTTTTGTTTCAAAAGCTTTTACTTGTGAAGTATTTGCTCCTAAAGGAAATCCTATCACTGTACAAATTTTTACATCTGATCCATCTAGTTCTTTTTTTGCTAATGCAATATAAGATGGATTGATACATACAGAAAAAAATCCATATTCTTTTGCTTCCTTACAAACCTTTATTACCTCTGCCTGGGTTGTCTGCGCCTTTAAAACTGTATGGTCTATGTATTTTGCTAATGTCACTTTGATCCTCTCCTTTTTATTTTCTATTTTTATATATTAATGAACATTTAATACCTCTAATTTATGAAACCGATTACATTTTTCATAAATTAGAAAATGTGAATCATGCTGATTCACATTTATTTTTTATGATATATTTTTCTGACCCCTTTAAAACAAGTTCTGGCAAAAGGGTAATTCTTTTGATTTCTTCTTTATTATTATCCTGATTTAAATTTTCTATGAGCATTTTCATGCCTGTTCTTCCCATCTCTATACTAGGTCCATTCACATAGCTAATATTCATACCGATTATATTTAAGGCATCAATGTTATCAAATCCCATAATAGCTATATCTTCTGGTACCTTTATCTCTTTTTCAAAAACAGCCTTCATGCATCCTAAAATCATCATATTACTCGTTACAAAAATGGCCGTAGGTCTATCTTCCATTTCTAAAATTTCTTTTGTAATTTTATATGCACTTTTATAATTGAAATCTCCATAAAAAATATAATTATCTTTGATAGGAATTTCATTCATAGCTAAAGCTTTTTTATATCCTATCATTCTTTCTTGTGATATTCTATATTCTTTATTTCCATTGATAATCGCTATTTTTTCATGTCCTGCCTTTATTAAAGCTCTTGTTGCATCATATCCACCTTTTATATGATCTATAAAAACACCATTAAAACTAGAATATTTTACATGTCCGTCTATTAATATAATAGGAATTCCTAAATTTTCAAAAATGCTTAAATATTCTCGATTGAATTTTGTTTCTGAATAGGTAGGAGTTATAATGATACCCTCTATTCGCTGTTCATTGAGAAGTTTTAAAGCTCTTAATTCTTTCTCAACACTATCATCTGTATTGCAAAGAATAATATTTAAATTGTGTTCATCTGCTACTTGGCTAATTCCTTTTATAATTTCTCCAAAAAATGGATTATTGATTTCTGGAACGATAACGCCTATAGTATTGGTTTTATTTGTAGATAAACTTCTTGCTATAGCGCTCGGTGTATAATTTAGTTCTTTTATTGCTTTTAATACTTTTTCTCTCGTTTCTTCTTTTACATATCCTGAATCATTCAAAACTCTTGATACCGTTGCTCGAGATACGCCAGATTCCTTCGCTATGTCATTTATTGTAACTGCCATGGTAGCTCCTCCTCACAAACTCAAGAAACCGGTTACATGGTATAATCATGTTACCGTTTTCATATTAATTATATCCTATTTGGATTTAAAATTCAATATAGTATAAATTTTTTTTCATATTTTTGTAGAAATATTTGTACTATTATGCGAATATGCGAAATATTCCATGATATGACCTATTTTTTATATCTAGAAAGAATTTTCTATAATTTTTCTAATTTTCAACAGGCTTCTTAATTCCTATTTTAAATTCATAGGACATAAGAATAGATATAATAGGGCAAATATAACACAATATGGCATAAGGAGCATAATATACTGCTGAAATACCGGATATTGCATAAATAATTAATCCATTTACATTCCATGGCATCAGGGGTGCAATAATGGTTCCTGTATCAGAAATCGTTCTTGCTAAAATGGTTTGCTCTATTTTCATTTCATTGTATTTGTTTTTAATCATCTTTGCTGGTAAAATGATTCCAACAGTTTGATCACAAGTTACTATAGTTAATACACTACTGATTATTCCTGTTTTTAGTATGAGCTCCCCTTTTGATTTAACTCCTTTAATCACTTTATCAATCAAAGGCTTTGTCAGAGAAGTTCCTTCAAAAATACTATTTAATATAATTGCTCCCATAACAATAAGTACTACTTCAAGCATGGAAAAGACTCCACCGCTGATCAATATTTTATTTAGTTCATAAGACGAAGTACTTGCTTTATATCCAAATAATATAATATGAAAAAGATGAGATAAGGATATATGTTGAAGACCTATGCTAAAAATAATGCCTCCCACTAATCCCATGAAAATACACTTTATTATTTTTACACCCATAACAGACATTCCTACTACCATAATAGGTAAAATAAGAAGAAAGGGCGTGATAAAATATCCACTATGAATAGCCAATTTATATGCTTCTAAATTGCTAGTGCTGCCAGTCAATCCATAGTTTCTCCCAATAAAATAGTAAATACATCCTGTAATAAAATAAGCAGGAACTAGAGTAACTAGCATACATTTTATTGTTTCTTTATAGCTTCTTCTTGTGGTAGATAAGGTAAGATTTAAAAGCCCTGAAATAGGAGATATTTTATCTGCGATGAACGCCCCCGAAATAATCGATCCTAAAAGCACATGTGTTGGTAAACCAAATCCCTTTCCTATTCCAAGAAGTGCTACACCTATTGTACTAATAGTTCCAACAGCAGTTCCCATAAAAACAGAAATACTAGATGTGATAATAAATGTAGCAAATAGAAAGTTCATTCCTTTCATATATTCAAAACCATAATACATCATAGTAGGAACTACTCCTGATGATAACCAAATAGACACGGTGGCTCCAATTAATAAGATAAGTATATACAGATTTTTACATTCCTTTACTCCCTTTATCACCATATGTTTTAGTTCATTAAAAGAAAATCCTATTCTAACAAACATGAACAAGGAAAAAATGATACTTACAAAAAAAGCCCACAGCAAAGATCTATTCAATACAATACAAATCCCAATAGACATTACAGTGATACATAAAATAATGTAAGTGTTTTTTGTAGAAACCTTTATAGCCCTCATTTTTTCATCATCCCCTTTTTAATCTTTCCTTTCAGAGACATAAAAAGAAGATGTATAGCATCTTCTTTTTATGTTCTTTGCTATCTATTTTTTAAAACTTCTATAAAAGCTTTCATATATTGAGGTAAATCTGGCGGACGGCGACTAGACACTAAATTTTTATCCACCACTACAGGCTCATTATACCAAATAGCTCCTGCATTTTCCATATCATCTTTAATTCCTGGAGTGCTGGTTACTTTTTTCCCTTTTAATATTTTTGCGGAAATTAATACCCATCCAGCATGGCATATCTGACCAATTACTTTTTCTTCTTCGTTCATTCTTTGTATCATTTCCAGCACTTTTGGAAAACGTCTCAGCTTATCTGGTGCCCATCCACCAGGCACTAAAATAGCATGATATGCTGAAGTATCTATATCTTCAAATGCAAAATCGGATTTTGCAGGAACGCCATATTTACCTTTGTATTCCTTATTTCCTTTCTCTCCTACCAAGTGGACGGTTATCCCTTCTTCTCTTAACCTATGTACAGGATACCATAATTCCAAATCTTCAAAATCCTGATCAATCAGGCTGATTACCTTTACATTTTCTAATAACAAATTCAGCACTCCCCTGTTTAAATATATATTTTTTAATTTGTTTACCATATTATTATATAGTATATAAGCAACAAGAGGAAATAAAATATTCAAAAAAATCTAAAAATAATTTTAAATGTAATTTAGCATGAATTTTTGAATAACATAGGCTACACCATCTTCTTCATTTGAGGAAGTAACATAATTTGCAACTGCCTTTACTTCATCAAAAGCATTACCCATAGCAACGCCTAATCCAGCATAACGGATCATATCTACATCATTTCCAGCATCTCCTACACAAATTACTTCTTGGGGAGAAAGTCCTAATTCTTTCACAATAGCATGAACTCCCGTTCCTTTGTTTACGGATTTATCTAAAAATTCTAGAAAGAAAGGTGCACTTCGCACAACGGTATATTTGTCTTTAATTTCCTGGGGAATTTTTTGAATTACTTCTTCTAAAATTTCAGGTGCATCCACAAACATAACCTTTACGATAGTTTCTTTTTCATCAACAGCTTCTATAGGGATTTCTTTAATAGGAATATCATTGAGACTTCCTTCTAACTGCGTATATTTACTATTTCTAGGTGTAATTACAGTAGATTCTGTAAGGGCATGAATATTTACATGAAGTTCTTTGCTCAGCTTGTAAAGTTCTTTATAATCATTTAAATGTAAGGTTGTTTTTGAAATCACTTTTCCATTTTTTGTATTTTGAACTAAAGCTCCATTAAAAGCAACCACATAATCCTCCTCAGAAATCAAATGAAGAGATTCTAAGAATTTCTTAATCCCTAAAAGAGGTCTACCCGTTGCTAATATAACCTTTTTACCCCTTTTTTTTGCTTGTTGAATTGCTTCATAATTTGCTTTAGAAATTTTTTTTTCTTCATTCAATAAGGTCCCATCCATATCTAATGCGATTAATTTATACATATTGTCTTCCTCCCTTACTTTTTGACACCTTTAAATCTAGCATACAATGTACTTTTATTCAAGAAATACTTTTGTATTTGATTGTTTCTAAAAAAATCTTATGTGTAACAATATTCACAATCTGATATAAATGAATCTAATGAAGTAGTATTGACTGCAACGCAAAAAAAGCATCTACCCATAGATGCTTTTTTATAGACTTATTATTTCATTTCAAACCCTTTGCTTTCTAAAAATTTCTTCATATGCTGTCTTAACTCATTCCCTATTTTCTCTGAAATTTGTTTTGTCCAAGTATCTTCTCTTTTTCCTTTTGTTCTCTTTATATAATATTCTTTTATCAATTCATCATATTTTTTTATTTTCTCTTCATCCCCTTCCACGGTATATTGATCCTCTTTAAAAATCACCTCTAAAGGAAGTCTAGGCTTTACTTCTGGATCATGATCAGGATATCCTAGACACATTCCAAATACAGGATAGACGTTTTTAGGAATAGATAATATCTTGCATATTTCTTCTATATTATTTCTTATTCCACCTATATATACCCCTCCTAATCCCATAGATTCTGCTCCTATCATGGCATTTTGTGCAACAAGAGCAGCATCTACAGTTGCAATTATAAAAGATTCTGTATATCCATTTTCAATTTCTATGTTATTCATCTTCCCAGCTAGATTTAATCGGTTTAAATCTGCACAAAAAACTAAAAATACAGGGCATTTTTCAATATATGTTTGATCTCCACTTAACTTTGCAATTTCCTTTTTCGCATTTTCATCGTTAACCTTTATGATAGTATAGCCTTGAAGAAAACTAGAAGTGGAAGCACACTGCGCAACTTCAATAATTGTTTTTATTTTCTCCTCTTCCACCTTTGCTTCTTTAAACTTCCTAATGGATTTATGTGATCTTAAAAGCTGTATGATTTCATTCATTTTAATCCTCCGTTTTGTGTTTTTTCTTAGTATTACCCTATCCGTATAGATATTAATCATATTTTACCCTTGACAAAAAATATATTTATTATATATATATAATAAATATACAAAACAAAAATAACTTCTTTTTAAATTTTTTAGGAGGAAAAGAAATGAATCCCTATGAGAAAAAAGTAGTACAAGAATTAAAAGTATGGCAAAATAAAATGGCAAAACATCCTTCTCTTATGCATCATATAACCAAAAAACTACAAAACAAAACAAACAGCTTTATTCCTCAGAAAATTCACCTTTTTATCACAGAATCCATTAAAAACATGGTTAAAGGCGTATTAATCGGATCAAAGTTTATGACCAGAAGGCCTTTACTTCATTCTCCTCTAGAAAAAAGAGAGTATCTGGTAAAAGAAAAGTTAGATTTTTACAGAAAAGCTGCTGCTGCTAGTGGTGCCGGAACAGGATCAGGAGGGATTTTACTTGGTCTTGCAGATTTTCCTCTTCTTTTAAGCCTAAAAATGAAATTTCTCTTTGATGTAGCTAGTTTATATGGCTTTGATGTAAGAGATTATAAGGAAAGGGTATACATATTATATATTTTTCTATTCGCTTTTTCCAGTCAAGAAAAAAGAAACGAAGTGTATGCTCAAATTTTAGATTGGGATCACTATGCTCAAGAAACCTCCATGGATATAGATTCCTTTGATTGGAAAGGTTTTCAACAAGAATATAGAGATTATATAGACCTTGCCAAATTATTCCAATTACTTCCCGGTGTAGGTGCTATAGTTGGTGCTTATGCTAATTATCAATTAATGGATCAGTTAGGTGAAGTCGCTATGAATGCTTATCGTTTAAGATTATTTTCTCATCAACGATGAAGTTTTTCCCTGTATGAGGAACTTCATCGTTGACAAATTATTCTCTTTATTTTATTTCCCTATATTTTTTCTTATATATGAAACTTTCTCTTTAGCTTAACTTTATATTTTTCAGGCAATCCATAATGTAAGTAAAGTAATAATAATGCTAAAGGAAACAGAACAATAGATACAATCATGGACCAATACAATTTTATTACTTCCCTTGTATGTAATGAAATAAATCCTTCTACCCCTATACAATACACGGATATGGCTAAAAGAATATAAGCAACAATATTAGATCCTTTTTTCTTTGTTCTTTTAAAAAGATGTGCAATGATAATGGTTTCCAGGGTTCCCATAAAAACACAAGGAAGGCCTATTAATCTAAACCATTCCAGTTTCCCATCAAACAAGTCTAAAAAATACAATAGAATAATGGTATTCATACTTATTCCAATTAAGGAAGTTTTAAATTTAGGCACGAATCCAAATAAAAAGAATAAATAAATTAAAGTTGCAAAAATGCTAACTGTGCTATATTTTGACCAAGTCCATTTTCCTAAGGCTGAAATATTTAAAAATAACAATAATCCCATAAGAGACAACAATGCTACTGAAAGAATAATAAATATTTTTTGTTTTCGTTTTTTTGCTTTCTTCGGATACATATTTTGTGGTGAAGGGTATCTATTTATATCTTCTTTTTCTTCTACTTCTATTTTAGGTATTGGAAAATCACATAAAGGGCATTTATTTATATCATAGTCAATCTCCACGCCACATTTAAAGCAATAAGGCATACTTCTCACTCCTTAATTTGTTTCGATTTTAACGGGTATATTCATTTTTCTTATTTTTCTAAAGAAAATTTTTTCTAACGCCTTACAATTCGTCAGTTTTCCAAAGGTTATATAAAGCTTATCTCTATAAGAAATCGCCCCTACTTTTATGATATTTCCTTGGCTTGGTGGAGGATGAAATTCAAATCGTTCAATGTTTTCTTCTATCTCTTTTGGCATCGTTACTTTGCCCATATTGGATAAACCACTTGTATAACGACTCTCTGCTATAATATTATATGCTATTGGCATAATTAAATCTTTTATAACTAATGGAAATAGCCTTAGTATAATAGACATTTCACTTTTCACATTCATGGTTATTTGCTGACTTATATATTTTTTATCCACTTCTGCTTCCATAAAATGATGTACATACTTTATAATTTCCTCAAAACTGTATCCTCCTAATCTAGGATCTATTTGAGGTGTTACACTCATAAAAAAATTACGCATGGTGGTAGAGGGATACATCTTTCTTAAATTTACAGGTACATTTAATATCACTGGTTTTATAAGCCTTTTTCTTTTTTTTAAAGGTAGGTCCTCTATCACTTCTAAAATACTTTGAAAATAAAGAGCTAAAAGAAATTCTGTTAATGTCACATTGTATTCTTTTGCTTTTAATATCATATCTTTAACAGGTATTACTCCCGTGACAATATGATACACCCCTTTAGATTCCAGAGCAAAGGGAAAGTGAAAAGCTCTATTTTTCTTACGTGGTTTTGGTATTTTTTTATTGTAATATTTTTTGAAAGCATCTTCATATTCTTCCTCATGAGGAATTTGATTATATTTAAAAAAACCTTCTTCTTCTTTCGTTTCAATTCCTATTAATCTAAAGTATTCTATAATGAGTGACTTTAAAAAAATTAATGCTCCTGTCCCATCTGTTACTGCATGAGAAAATTCCACGGATATTTTTTTCTTATAATATAACACTCTAAAAGGAAACTTCCCTCTTTTTTTTACTTCCATACTCATACAGGGATAAAAGGTTTCTTCTTCAACTTGTGGTACTTTATTTGTCTGAACAAAATAATACCAAAAAAATCCTGATTTCAGATTCACCTGAAAATATGGAAATCTTGGCATAATATTATCAAGGGATTTTTGCAATATCTGAGGACTTACGATTTCCATCAAAGTTGCAGAATGCCTAAATAAAGTACTTACTCTTGAAGACATGATAGACGGATACATTTTACCAGCATTGTCAAGACGAAACCAGTTGTTATTATAGGACATAATCATTGCCTCCAAATTTATTATACATTTTCCTCTAAAAATTTAAACTTTATCTCCTAACTACCTTTTTTGTTTCTTGAAAATAGAAGATATTCATTCTACAGTATATCCATCTTTATTTTTTACTATCTGAATACTTTATATTATAGCTTGTGTAAAAGAAAATAACTATATTTAGTTCAAAAAAATTATTTAAGTCCTGAGTACTAAATTTGAAATAGATAACTTCTCTATATATGATTTTTAAGTATTTATCATTTTTATTTTTTAAATTAAAATAATTTTTCAGATAATTTTTCCATTATAATTGACAAATACATTAATTTCCACTATACTTGTTTAAAATTCATAAAGATAAAGCGATGAATAAGAAGAGTAGGTATATTTAAAAATGATAGAGAGTCGGGGCTGGTGGAAATCCGATATTTTAGAATATATTGAATGGGCTTATGAGTTGAAGTTGAAAATTAGTAGACAACACGGGTATCTCCCGTTATAGAGATAGGATATCGGATGTATTTCTCGTATCTGAAAAAGTGGGCTATTTATAGCCAATTGAGGTGGCACCGCGTTCATTAACGTCCTCTATATGTACATTACACATATAGAGGACTTTTTTAATGTCAATTTATTTTAATAAGGGGGTTTTTGTATGAAAAGAAATAATGGTTATTTTGGAGAATTTGGTGGATCCTATGTCCCAGAGAAATTAAAAATGGTATTACAGGAAGTAGAAGAGAATTTTTATAAATATATACAAGATCCCTCATTTCTTGAAGAATTAAGCTATTATCAACAGCAATATATTGGTCGAGAAAATCCTTTATATTTTGCAAAGCGACTTACAGAAGAAACAGGTGGAGCTAAAATTTATCTTAAAAGAGAAGATCTAAACCACACAGGAGCCCATAAAATTAATAATGCTATGGGTCAAGTTCTTCTTGCAAAAAAAATGGGCAAAAAAAGAATCATCGCAGAAACGGGAGCTGGACAGCATGGTGTGGCAACAGCAACAGTATGTGCTTTATTTGGAATGGATTGCATCATCTATATGGGAGAAGTAGATATAAAAAGGCAACAACTTAATGTTTTTAGAATGGAACTTTTAGGAGCAAAGGTTGTTCCTGTAACAGCAGGCTCTGCAACTCTTAAAGACGCTGTAGATGCAGCATTAGAAGACTTTATAAAAAATGCAGATACTACGTTTTACTTATTAGGATCTGCGGTAGGGCCTCATCCTTATCCCACTATGGTTAGAGAATTTCAAAGTATCATAGGTAAAGAAGCAAGAAAACAAATATTAAATATAGAAGGAAAGCTTCCTGATTATATCATAGCTGCTGTGGGTGGAGGAAGTAATGCGATTGGACTTTTCCATCCCTTTGTAGAAGACAAGGAAGTGAAGATTATAGGCGTAGAACCTGCTGGAAAAGGACTTCATACTAAAGAGCATGCAGCTTCTATCCTAAAAGGAAGTGTTGGAATTCTTCATGGATTTAAATGCTATACATTACAAGATGAAAAAGGAGAACCCCTTCCTGTTCACTCTGTGGCAGCGGGTCTGGATTATCCAGGTGTAGGTCCAGAGCATAGCTACTATAGCAGTATTAACAGGGCAGAATACGTAGGGATTACAGATGATGAAGCATTAAAAGCTTTCTTTACTTTATCTCAAAGAGAAGGAATTATTCCTGCCATAGAAAGTGCTCATGCTATTGCACAAGGTATAAAGCTAGCAAAAGAATTATCAAAAGAAAAAATTATCATTATCAATCTTTCTGGAAGAGGAGACAAAGATGTAACACAAGTAAAAGAAATGATTCTTAATGGAGATTTGACCCTTGAAAAGTAGGCGTTTAGGAAAATGCTAGTAAATCACTAGTATTTTCCTAAACTCTTCTCTCTAAAAAGTTGGTAGATTATTTAAATCACTATCTTTCAAATCATTAGTATTTAAATAGTCCCTCCCACTTTTAGCCACTCCTACATTCATATTTTCGATTAAATTATTTTTAGCCATTACAACAGCATCATTGACAGAATAAATATCTCCACTTTCCATCATCACATCAGTAATATCTCCATCTGGATTTTTTCTAACTTTAATAATTCTTCTTCTTTTATCTTTCACAACAATCACTCCTTTTTTTATTATTATTTAAAATATCTTCTATTCTATACATTTATAAATAATAATAAATTTTTCTTTCAAACTTCATTATATCTAAAACACCCTACTACATGATCATTTACCATTCCTACTGCTTGCATAAATGAATAACAAATTGTAGGCCCAACAAATTTAAAGCCTCTTTTCTTTAGATCCTTGCTCATTTTTTTTGATTCGTCTGTTTCTGTGGGAATGTCTGCGATTTTTTCCCATTTATTTTTTATTGTTTTTCCTCCTACAAAAGACCATATGTATTTACTAAAACTTCCAAATTCTTTTTGTACCCCTAAAAAAGCTTTTGCATTTTTTATTACGCTTTCTATTTTTAGTTTATTTCGAATTATTCCTTCATCAACCATTAGCTCCTTTATCTTTTTTTCATCATACAAAGCTATTTTTTCTACATTAAAATACTCAAAAGCCTTTCTATAATTTTCTCTCTTATTTAAAATAGTTATCCAGCTTAGCCCAGCTTGTGCACCTTCTAAAATAAGAAATTCAAAAAGTTTTATATCCTCATATACAGGAACACCCCATTCCTTATCATGATAATCTATATAAATAGATTCCTTTCCTACCCAAGAACATCTTTCTTTCATTTTAATTCCCTCCTTTTAATTTAAATATATCATAAAAAAGCCATGGAGATTTTATAAGCCATGGCATAAGAATTTTTTCCATTTTCTATTCTCGTTTTAAAATCTTTGAAACTTGGTTATCCTCTATTATTTCTTCCACACGATTTACCCCAAACGCTTTCAGTATCTTTATAATATTCATATTGTCAAAAGGAGTCATGATTAAAGAGTCTTCTCCAAATTCATTGACTAAACTAGTTGCTTTATCTACATCAATATTTGTTCTTGGTCCTCCTACACATCCGCCACTACATCCCATACCTTCAACAAAATTATAATCTATTTTTTTTCCAGTAAATAATTCTTCTAGTACTTTATTGCATGCTTTTACTCCATGAACTTTCTTTGCTTTTAGCTTAATTAATCTTTTGGGATCTAACCTATTGACAACTGTCTTTACAGAAAAACTTACTCCTCCAGTTCTTGCATATACCCTTCCTCCAAAGGATGCCTGATCCTTTTCATCACTAGGTAAATCTTTTAGATGAATATTTAAAGTTTCAAATATTTCTTTCAATTCTCTAAAAGTGAGTACAAAATCAATATCTCCTTTCAAACCTGGCTCCTTTGCCTCTGCCTTTTTAGCTATGCAAGGACTTATAAAAACAACCTTTACATCTTTGTAAATTTTTTTCAAAATTCTACCAGAAGCAATCATAGGAGATATAGATGGAGGCATATGATCAAAAAGTTTAGGGTAATTCTTTTTCACTAAATTAAACCATACAGGACAGCAGCAGCTAGTCAAATAGAAATCTTCTTCTTTTTTTACCAGCTTTGTAAATTCAAAAGCTTCTTTAATGGTCAACATATCTGCAAAGAGAGCCACTTCAATCATATCCTTAAACCCTAAAAATCTTAATCCTGTTCTAATCTGTCCCATGGTTACATCTTCCCCAAACTGACCTACTATAGAAGGAGCAACACTGGCATATACATCTGTATTTTTATCCTTTAGAAAATCAATTAGTGGAATAAACTCTATTTTATCCGCTAAAGCACCAAAGTTGCATTTCGTAACACACTCTCCGCAACTTAAGCATTTATTATTTTCTATTATCGGTCCTTGACTTCTTCTGTATATGTGCGCTTCATGTTTACAAGAATCTTTACATTTGCAATCTTCCTCATCACAATACGCGCAGATACCATCAATTTTAGCAACAACAGGTTTCTTGACTTCCTTTAAATTTTTTACGCTCTCTATTTCATCTTCAAATTTACCTTTTGAACTTGGGTCCAATCCCATTGCTACCCTAATATGATTTTGAATAAAGGAGCTATCTTCATCTTTGAAATTATATTTTACTTTAATATATTTTACCAGATTATTTAAATCCTCATTGCTTTTTAGTTCTCCCTCCCAATACTGCTTCACTACTTCTGCAAATATTTGCATTCTCTTTTCCTGAAAATCCTTAAATCTACTATTTATCATATACTATCCTCTCACTTATTTATTTATGTACAGCAATAGAATCTACTATTTATCTTATTATTCTCCAATTTAAATATTTTTATAAAAACATTTATCTCCTATCCTATTTACATTCTTTTAAATTATCCATTACTCTCTACCTTTATGTCCTGCTAATATTAAATCTTTTCTACGATATATTCCAAGCATAAATCCAATCAAAGCCATATTGGTGATACAGTCGCTACCACCATATGAAATTAAAGGAAGAGAAATACCCATTAGAGGAAATATTCCCAAATTCATTAATATATTCCCAATTATTTGCAGAGAAAATACGGTCACAATAGAGGCGGCAACATATTTTCCATAGGTAGAATAAATTCTTTCTATTGCCAAAAACATACGTAAAATCGTTAATAAACTAATCAAAATTACAACTATTCCTGCAATCCATCCAAAAGCAGAAACAATATAGGTGAAAACAAATTCAGAATTTATCATTGGGAGTGCAAATTTACCGCCTATACTCTGATGATTAATATATAATCCATCTCCTTTTCCAAACAATCTAGCACCCGATAATATTTTTTGCATAGTCAGATATATGTAACCCTGACCCAGTGGATCCTGTTTTGGATTAAAAAATGAATATAATCGCTTTAAAATATAAGGAGAATGGATTATTCTCAAAAACAGAATTAGCCCTAGCCCACCTATCGCACTCCCGTAAATGAGGAAGAATAATTTTTTTCTTTTTCCTTTAAATTTTTTATTCATCATTGCTATTGTAAATATAGATAAAAATCCACATCCAAGAAGCATGGCGCTCACAAGAGATGGTTGCATTAAGCACATATATATGGCTAAAACGGTTAGCACAAATAGTTTTAACATATCTTTTGCATTGTCTATTTTCCATCTAGTCAAAAGTCCCGGAAAAGATATGAGAAAAAGAGGTATAGCTGTAGATACCGGTCTAAAACTTATTGGCCCAATTACAATGTATGGAATACCATTTATGGTATTAGAAAACCATTTCCCTATAAATAAAAATATAATAGTTGCTACAAAGATATGTAAAGAATATTTTTCTAATTTTGTATAATCAGAAAAGTAACATGCAAGACAAATCATGATGCCAAGGAAAGTGTATACTAAATAAGATTTAAGAAATTGACTCATTGAAATGGAAGAGGCAGTATCTCTAGCAATAGAAATTAAAACCCCACCACCTACTAAAATCATCATGGTAATTAACAGAACAATGGACCATTCCGTTTTTGGTTTATGTGTCTTATTAAGATCTTTTCCTATGTCAATGGGATTTCCCATTTGCTTAACTGCTCTTTTTATTGCTTCCTCCTCTGTCATTCCATTCTCTATATATTCATCCTTTATTTCATCTATATGTCCTAGTAATTCCTTTGAAATATCTCTATGTATCTTTTTGTATTTTATTTGATGACATACTTGTCTCAAAAATTCTGAAATATATTTATTCAAAACATTCCCCTCCTATTACTTTATTTACAGCTTTACTATAAATCTGCCATTCTTTTTGCTTTTCCATTAATAACTTTTTACCACTGTTTGTAATACTATAATATTTTCGCTTTCGAGCTGACTCCGTATCTTCCCAATATGCTTCAATCATTCCTTGACTTTCTAACCCATGAAGAATGGGATACAGGGTTCCTTCTTTTAAAGTAAAAGTGCTGTCTGATCTCTTTTCTAGTTCCTTAATCATTTGATATCCGTACATATCACTGGTACTCAACAAGTTAAGAACAAGCATGGTTGTACTTCCTTTTATAAGCTCCTTATTAATTTTCAACTTTTTAATACCTCCTATATCTATGTATTGTTTATCTATATATTAAGCTCATTATTCTATCTTGTCAAGTCATTAAAGGAAAAAAAGTGAACCAAAAGTATATACTTTTGGTTCACTTTTTTCGTTTCTATTATATTTCAAAGTTTCATCCCCAATAACTCGTCTGGGCTTTTCTAAAGGATATAGCTTCTGCTAAATGATTTACATTTATATTTTCTACTCCTTCTAAATCTGCTATCGTTCTTGCTGTTTTTAATAGTTTATGATAACTTCTTGAGCTAAATTTATATTTATTAAATATATTTTTTACAAAGCTTTTCGATTCTTTATCTAAAGTGCAGTATATCTCTATCTTGTTCGTACTAATTTCGCTATTTGTATATACTCCTTCATCCTTATATCGCTCTTTTTGTTTTTCTCTAGCCATCTTTACTCTTTTTCTGATATCCTTTGAACTTTCTCTTTTCTCATTTTTTTCAAATTCCTCAAAATTTAGGGGAGTAACCTCAACAAATAAATCAAAACGATCGAGCATGGGACCTGAAATTTTGTTTAAATATCGCTTCACTTCTCCAGGTGTACAAATGCAATTCCGGGTAGTATCTCTAAAGAAACCACAGCTGCATGGATTACAAGCAGCCACACATAAAAATCTGGTTAGATATTTAAAATTTATCTTTACTCTAGATATGTTCACGTACTTATCCTCCATAGGTTGCCTTAATGTTTCTAGAGATTTTCGGTCAAATTCCAATAATTCATCTAAAAAAAGCACTCCTCTATGGGCAAGAACTACCTCTCCTGGCCTTGCATCACTTCCTCCTCCAATTAGTGCAGTTCTTGTTGTAGTATGATGCGGAGATCTAAAGGGCCTTTTACTTATAATGCCTATTTCATCGTCTATAAGCCCAATAGCGCTGTATATCTTGCTTACTTCCATAACTTCCTTCTCACTCATAGGAGGAAGAATGGTATTGATTCTCTTTGCAATCATGGTTTTTCCTGATCCTGGTGGACCTATCATCAAAAGATTATGATTTCCTGCAGCAGCGATTTCTACTGCTCTTTTTACAAAGTAGTTTCCTTTTATATCCGAAAAATCTAATTTTTCTTCCTCTCTAGAAAGAGCTATATTTTCTTTTTCATATACTTTTAGCTGTATTTCTTTTATTAAAAATCCAATCAATTCTTTTAAATCCTTAATCCCATATAGCTCTATTCCTTCTACATAAGAAGCTTCCTTTAGGTTTTCTATGGGTAAAAATGCTCTTTTAAAGTTTTGTTTTTTTCCTTCTAAAAGAATAGGCAAAGCCCCTTTTATTTTCTTTAATTTTCCATCTAAAGAAAGCTCTCCTAAAAATAAACTTTCCTTTATATACCCTTCATTTAATTCATAGTTACCGCTTAATATTCCAAGGGCCATGGCTAAATCAAAATAAGGTCCTTCTTTTTTTACATCCGCAGGAGATAAATTAATCACGATTCTCTTATTTGGAAAATCATAGCCACTGTTTTGAATAGCAGATTTTATTCTTTCCTTTGCTTCTCTTACAGAAGTATCTGGAAGACCTACAATGTTGAAAGAAGGTATTCCTCTAGATAAATCTATTTCTACATCTACAATGAATCCATCTATTCCTAATATCCCTGCACTATAAACTTTATAAAACATTTTTTCCTCCTAATTTCCTAAAAAAGCATTCTCTATATGGTGTATATTCTCATCCTTTAAGTACACTTCAATCACATCAAATCGAAAGTCCATGTTTCTCAGTTCATTCATCATAATATAATGTTTTGCAGTAGAGATGATTTTATTCTTTTTCTTTTGATTCACAGCTTCACTAGGATATCCATAATTTAAAGAGTTTCTAGATTTCACTTCTACGAATACAATTCTTTCATTCTTAGCTGCAATTAAATCAATTTCTCCAAATCTAGTTCTATAGTTTCTTTCTAATATTTTAAAGTCCTGCTCTATTAAATACTCCTTTGCTATTTTTTCTCCAGTATTTCCAACTTCCCTATTATTCATTTTTAATACCCCTTTTTCATATCGATGTTAGCAATAAATACCAAAATTTCTGCAACTGCTTCATAAAGTTCTGTTGGTATTTCTTGTCCTAAAGCTAGATTTTCAAGTTGCCTTGCAAGCTTCTCATCTTCATATATAGGAATTTTATTTTCCTTGGCTTTTGTTATGATGTTTTGTGCAACAATTCCTTTCCCTTTTCCAATAAGCTTTGGAGCAACATCTTCCTCTATATTATATTTTAAAGCAGTTGCCACTTTTATTCCCTTTTTTAACTTCATATCATCACACCCATATATTAAAATTAGAAAACGCATTGTTTACTTCTTCTAATCGATTCAAAATACTTTCATTTTCTTCTTGGATTTTATAATCTATATAAATATTTTTCATTCCTATTTTTTTTAAAGCATTAATTAATTTATTTTCAAAAACTTTAAATATTTTTTTTGTATCTTCATCTTTTATTCCAAACAGGATTTTTAAGTCTTTATTCTCATAGCGTAGCATACTATCTATTCTATTTAAATTATGGGTATTCAAGGAGATAAATATACTAATATCCTTCCCATTTTTTCCTTTTTTTATAGCCTTATCTTTTAATAAAATCTCTGCTAGATTTCTATATTCTTTATAGTGAAATGGAACTTGAAAGTACATATAATCATTTGAAAGTTTATTTAAAAACTCTAGTTTTTGCCCTACTTCACCTAATTGTTTACTTTCTAGCTTTCCTAAATTAATTTCTTTTTCTGTCCCTATATTTTTTAATAAAAATTCTAAATCTTGTTTTATTTTTTCAACATTTACTTCTTTATCTACTTCAAAATTTTTAATGAGGCTTTTTATGATTTCTTTTATCTCTTTTTTATCTCCTATAGATACTTCTTTTATGATTTCCTCCTGATGCATTATTTTCTTATCTGCTATTTCAAGTCCCTTATCCTTCTTAGACAAATCTGCTTTCTCAAGAGAAATATCTTTGAACGCCTTACCTTCTAAATCCACATCTTCATTCTCTAACAACAAAGTATTGATCTCATTTAATATTTTTTCTAAACTTTCCCCTTTTATTAAAAATTTGTCTAAAATCTTTAAATTTTCTATATTTAATTTAAAATCATTTTTAAATAAAAATAGTATATCCTTTTCTTTTAGATCTATATTTTTTAAATCCTTTATTCCCTCTCCTAGATTTTTTCCTTCTTTATTTATGTATATTTTTTTTACGATTTCTCTTAAATCCTTATCTTCTATGTTTTCTATATTTTTATTTAAATCTTGCAATTCTTCTTTAGGTAAATTAGATAAAATCTTAAGCGCACCAATATTTTCTTTTAAGAGCTTAAAGTTCTCGTTATTTACAGGTATATTTTGCTTAATCATTTCTCGAATCAATTCTTTATTTTCTTTTGTATTTCCAATTTGAAGTTCATTCATTAAATGATCTATTTTTAAGCTGAGTTCTTTTTCTAGTGCCGTACCTTCAATCTTTGGCTGAAGAATAAGTCCATTTTCTCCTTTTAAAACTTTAAAATTTACTTCCTCTCCTAATAAATTTTCCAGGGGAATATTGCTGGTTGCAAAAAGCTCTTTTCCATTCTCCAATAAAAGCTTAATGGCATTGGAATTAACATTAATTATTTTTCCTTTTACTTCACTTGTGTTTTTTAAAAACGCTACTAAAGAAGGATTATTTTTAGTTAAAATGCTTCTTAAATTAAAATCACTATAGCCTGTAATTCTCATATTAATCACCGTTTAAAATAGATTTTAGAAAAGACTTTCTATGAATTGGAGTTATCCCATATGCTTTAATTGCATCATAATGCTCCTGTGTTCCATATCCTTTATGTTTTAAAAATCCATATTCTGGATAAATTTCATTATACTCTTCCATTATTTTATCTCTTGTTACCTTTGCAAGGATGCTTGCTGCAGCAATGGATATAGATTTGCTATCTCCTTTTATAATAGGATTTTGAGTTATATTTATATTCGGTATTTTCGTTGCATCTATTAATAGATAATCAGGCTTATTTTTCAAATTGTTTATTGCTTTTTTCATGGCCATATGGGTAGCATTTAAAATATTAAATTCATCTATTTCTTCGTTATTAACAATTCCTATTCCATAATCTAAGGCTTTTTCTTTTATGATTGCAAAGAGTTCCTCCCTTTTTTGAGGACTTAATTTTTTAGAATCATTTACTCCATATATGATGGTTTTTTCATCAAATACAACTACCGATGCAACTACTGGTCCTGCTAAAGGTCCTCTACCAGCTTCATCTACCCCTCCTATATAGGTATATCCTTTTTTGTATCCTTCTTTTTCATAAATTCTAATTTCCTCCAGTCTTTTCTCTTCTTTTCTTCTATCATCTAGTGTTTTAGCAAGCTTTAATGCTATTTTTTGAACAGATTTTCTTTCATCGTTTCTTAATAATTCTATATATTTCATATATTCATCTATTTCTACTTTACGAATAATTTTATTTATTTCTTTTACATTCATTCTTTTTAACATTTCTTCATCTCCTTATATTCTTTTATCTCTTTTATTGTAAGGGTCTACTTTCATTAAAGCAAGAAAAAGTCCCAATATTGTTTTTATACGTATAAAAACAATATTGGGACTTTTAATATTTATTCTTTCTCCTTTAAATCTTGTGGTATCTCTAAAGTAATTTTTCCTATTTTTCCTTCTCTAAATTCATTTAAAACAATATTTGCAATTCTCGTATAATCTAATTCTCTACCCGCCATATAACAACCTCTTTTTTCTCCAATCCTATCCATTGTTTCTATAGAAGTTTCTCCTAAAGAATCTAATTTATATCTTTCCTGTAAAAGCTTTGGCTCGATGTCCATTAATTTTTCTATTAGTCTTAAAGCAAGGGTTTCTATATCTAAAACCTCATCTTTTATAGCTCTTGTAAAAGCTAAGTTTATTGCCACCTGTTCATCTTCAAATCTAGGCCATAAAATTCCTGGCGTATCTAAAAGCTCTAAATTCCCTTTTAATCGAACCCACTGTTTTCCCTTTGTTACCCCTGGTCTATCTCCGGTTTGTGTGCTTTTTCTACCTGTTAACCTGTTAATAAGAGAAGATTTTCCTACGTTCGGAACACCAACAATCATCATTCTTATCGGTCTTTCTTTTCTTCCTTTTCTCATCAAAGCTTCCATTTTTTCTTTTGTAGCATTTTTGCAGGCATCAATTAACTTATCAACACCTTGTCCTCCTATGGTATTTACAGGAATAGCATTGATCTTTAAAGCAGCGTAATACTCTTGCCACATTTTTAACTTAGAAGGATCAGCCATATCTGATTTATTCAATATAACCACCTTTGGCTTATCTCCTATTATATTATCTATATCCGGATTTTTACTACTGAAAGGTATTCTAGCATCTAAAAGCTCTACGACTACATCAATAAGCTTTAAATTATCCTTTAATAAATCCTTTGTTTTTTTCATATGACCAGGATACCAATTTATATCCATTTTGTTCATATTTTCCATATCATCACATCCTCAAGAACATATATTAAAAGGGACTGTATGCCAGTCCCCCATCAATAAACTATTTAGCTTCTTTAACCTTAGCTGCTTTACCAACTCTTTCACGTAAGTAGTTAAGCTTCGCTCTTCTAACTTTACCTCTTCTAGTCACTTCGATTTTTTCGATTTTTGGTGAATGAACAGGTAATACTTTTTCAACACCTACACCAAAAGATATTTTTCTAACAGTGAAAGTTTCTCTAGCACCTCCACCTTGTCTCTTTAAAACTACACCTTCAAATACCTGAATTCTTTCTCTCTTACCTTCTACGATTCTAAGGTGTACTTTTACTGTATCCCCAGGTCCAAAGTTCGGTAGGTCATTTCTTAATTGTTCATTCTCAATTGCTCTAATAATTTCCATCATTTTTTCTTCCTCCTAGTCCTAGACGTTCATACTTATCTTTATATAACAGAGGAACGTCCGTTATTTCCAACGTTTTAAATTATATCACGAAAAATAATTATTTACAATAGTTTGCCTTTACTTTTTCTATATATTTCTTCTCTTTATCTGTAAGATTTGCATTTTTTAGTAACTCTGGTCTTCTTTTTAAGGTTATTTCTATAGATTGTTCTCTTCTCCACAAATCTATATTTTTATGGTTTCCAGAAAGAAGCACGTATGGCACTTCTTTATCCATAAATTCTCTTGGTCTTGTATAATGAGGATATTCTAGTAAATTATCTTTAAAGGATTCCTCCATAAAAGATTCTTCTTGTCCTAAAACGCCTGGAATCAGCCTTGCCATGGAATCTATTAGTATAAGAGCCGGAAGTTCTCCTCCTGTTAAAACATAGTCTCCTATAGAAATCTCATGGGTTACGATTAGCTCTATTATTCTTTCATCTATGCCTTCATAGTGTCCGCATAAAAGTATGATATCTTCTTTTTTTGAAAAATCTTCAGCTATATTCTGATTATAAACCTTTCCTTTTGGTGTTAGATAAATTACAGTAGGGTCTTCTATATGGAAGGTATCTATAATATATTTATACGTATCATATATAGGCTGTGGTGTCATCACCATTCCTGCTCCTCCACCAAAGGGATAATCATCTACCTTCTTATGCTTATTTTGCGAAAAATCTCTTATATTGTATAGATAAATCTCTACCAAGTTTTTTTCCATGGCCCTTTTAATAATACTTTGATTTACATATCCTTTAAACACTTCTGGAAATAAAGTCATTACATGAAATCTCATTCTACCATTCCCTCAATTGGATCAATAATCATTTTTCCTTCAGTAATATTAATTTCTGGAACAAATTTTTTTACAGCTGGAATTAAAACTTCTTTTCCGTCTTCTCTTTCTATCACATAAATATCATTTCCTCCAGGCTGCATCACCTCTTTTAGTTTCCCGATATATTCCCCTTCTACCAAGTAAACTTTAAGACCAATTAAATCAGCTATAAAATGAGCATCCTCTTCAAGGGCTCTTGCATTTTCTCTAGGAATCATTAAGTACTTATTTTTTAGTCTTTCTACTTCGTTAATGTTATCGATTCCTTTAATTTTTAATATTACCATATCATTTTTATATCGGGCTTTCTCTATCTCATATTTCGTTTGTAGATCTTCACCAATATAAATCCAATCTATCTCTTCAAATCTTTCTTTATAATCCGTTAGAGGATATACTCTCATTTCTCCTTTTAATCCTTGGGTATTTACAATTTGCCCAATTTTAAAATATTTAATCATATTTTCACCTACTCTTCAGTTATACTATGCACAAAAAGGATTAGGTATAACCTAATCCTTTACTGGATGATTTCTACAATTACTTTTTTGTTTTCTTTGTTTGCATTGGCAGCTGCTTTTACTACGGTTCTAATCGCCTTAGCAATTCTACCTTGCTTTCCAATTACTTTTCCCATATCTTCTGGGGCAACCCTTAATTCAATAATTAAAGATTGTTCTCTCTCTACTTCATTTACAGTTACTTGGTCAGGATTGTCAACTAGAGATTTAGCGATTTTTTTTACTAATTCTCCCATGACTTCCACCTCCCATTTTAAAATGACTACTCAGCTTTTTTAGAAGCTTCGAACTTTTCCATGATACCATTTTTCTTAAATAAAGACTTAACAGTATCTGTTGGTTGCGCTCCAGTGTTTAACCACTTAACAGCTTTCTCATCATCTATTTTGATTTCTTTTGGTTCAGAAACTGGATTATAGAATCCGATTTCCTCAATAAATCTACCATCTCTTGGCGCACGTGAATCAGCAACAACTATTCTATAAAAAGGCTTTTTCTTCGCACCCATTCTTCTTAATCTTATTTTAACTGCCATTTTACTTACCTCCTTAAAATTTTTAAAATCTATTTTCCAAAGAAAGGAAATTTCATTTTTCCTCCCTTTTTCATACTTTTCTCCATATCAGCAAACTGCTTCATCATTTTTCTTGTTTCATTAAATTGCTTTAATAGTCTATTTACATCTTGAACAGTGGTGCCACTACCAGCTGCGATTCTTTTTCTTCTACTTCCATTTATAATAGCTGCATCATTTCTTTCTTTTTTGGTCATAGATTGAATAATCGCCTGTATTTTTACTAATTCTTTATCATTAAAATCTATATTTTTAAGCTCCTTGGCTCCACCTACTCCAGGAATCATTTCTAATAGCTTATTTAGTGGTCCTAATTTTTTTATCTGTTCTAATTGATCTAAAAAATCATCAAAGGTGAAGTGTTGACTTCTTATTTTATCTTCTAATTCTTTTGCTTTCTTAAGATCAATATTTTCTTGTGCTTTTTCAATTAAGCTAAGTACATCTCCCATTCCGAGAATTCGAGATGACATTCTATCTGGATGAAAAGGCTCTAAATCTTCTAATTTTTCTCCCATCCCTACAAATTTAATTGGCTTATTTGTGACAGCTCGTACAGAAAGAGCTGCTCCACCTCTAGTATCTCCATCTAACTTTGTAAGTATCACTCCATCTATGCCTAATGCTTCATTAAAGCTCTCTGCTACGTTTACTGCATCTTGTCCTGTCATAGCGTCTACTACAAGAAGTATTTCATGTGGTTTTATTTCAGACTTTATATTTTTCAATTCATCCATTAAAATCTCATCTATGTGAAGTCTACCAGCTGTATCTACAATAACTAAATCATTTCCATTTTTAGCAGCATGTTCGATTCCACTTTTTGCTATATCTACAGGATTGATTTTATCTCCCATGGAAAACACAGGAATACCTAGTCTATCTCCTACAACTTGTAGCTGCTTTATTGCAGCAGGTCTATATATATCGCAAGCAACTAGTAAAGGCTTTTTCCCTTGTTTCTTTAAATATCCTCCAAGCTTACCACCTGTTGTGGTTTTACCTGCTCCTTGAAGCCCTACTAAAAGAATTACCGTTGGTGGTTTTGATGCAAAACTTATTTTACTCTGAACATTCCCCATTAAATTGCTTAATTCTTCATTTACTATTTTTATTACATGCTGTCCAGGGGTTAAGCTTTCCATTACTTCTTGTCCTACAGCTCTTTCTTTTACTTTACTAACAAAGTTTTTTACAACTTTAAAGTTAACATCTGCTTCAAGAAGAGCAAGTTTTACTTCTCTCATTGCATCATTTACATCTTTTTCATTTAACTTTCCTTTTCCCTTTAGCTTCCCAAGGGTATTTTGAAGCTTTTCAGCTAATCCTTCAAAAATCATCCTAACAACTCCCTACAAATTTCTTCTAATTTTTTAATCTTAGGGACTAGAGTACTATAACCTTCACTATTTATTATATTTTCTTCTATATCTATTAACTCTTTATAGATTTTTTCGATATACTTATTTTTTTCATTAAATTTTTCAACTAATTTTAATTTATCTTCATACCCGCTTAAAATCTTTTCTGCTCTTTTCAAAGTGTCATATACTCCTTGCCTAGAAATATTTAAGTTTTCACTAATTTCTCCTAAGGAATAATCTTCATTATAATATAAACTGATGACTTCTCTTTGCTTTTCCGTTAAGAGTTCACCATAAAAGTCGAATAAGATACTCACTTCTATTACCTTATCTACATTCATACTAACACTTCCTACAGATTTTTTACTGTAAAGTTTGTAACCTTTACACTAAAGTATTTTATACTAGATAATTCACATTGTCAATATTTTTTATTCATTTTCATCTCCAAATAATGCGTTTACAAAATAGCTTGCATTAAAATCTTGAAGATCTTCCATTTTTTCTCCTACACCAATTAGTTTAACAGGAACATCTAATTCCGATTTTACTGCAAGAACAACACCACCTTTTGCAGTACCATCTAACTTTGTTAAAACAATTCCAGTTATATTGGCAGCTTCTTTGAACACTTTTGCTTGCTGCACTGCATTTTGACCTGTAGTAGCATCCACTACAAGTAATACTTCTTTTGTAGCATGTCCATATTCTCTTTCTACAATTTTAAATACCTTTCCTAGTTCGCTCATAAGGTTTTTCTTATTATGAAGTCTTCCTGCTGTATCACAAATTAAAATATCCGCTTTTCTTGCTTTTGCCGCTGCTATAGCATCAAATATAACTGCTCCAGGATCTGCTCCTTCTGTATGCTTTATAATATCTACCCCTACTCTTTGTGCCCATATTTCTAGTTGGTCAATCGCTGCTGCTCTAAAAGTATCTCCTGCAGCTAGAAGTACATTTTTTCCTTCCTGTTTAAATCGGTTTGCCATTTTCCCTATGGTAGTGGTTTTTCCTACTCCATTTACACCTACTACGAGTATAATAGCTGGGGAAGGTTCTATATTTAAATGGGTTTCTTCATCTACTAATATATTTTTTAATATATCTTTTAATTCATCTCTTACCTGTATTCCTTCTGTTATTTTTTTGCTTTTTACTCTCTTTCTTAGCTCTTCTACAATTTCCATGGTAGTATTTACTCCCACATCAGATGTAATGAGTATTTCCTCTAATTCTTCAAACAATTCTTCATCCACTTTACCATATACCTTTAGAAGCTGATCTACCTTATCAGTAATTCCTTTTTTTGTTTTTGATAATCCTTCCTTTAATCGTTCAAATAAATTAAATTTACTAGGCTTTTCCTCTGCTAGTTCGACTTCTTCTTTCTCTTCTCTGTTTTCTAAGGCTTCCTTTACCATTTCTTCTTGTACTGCCTCTACATTACTTGTTATCTCTTCTTGTTCTTCTACCTCTTCCTTAATAGACTCCTTTATTATTTCTTCCTTTATTGCTTCTTCATTACTTATTATTTCTTCTTCTTGTTCTTCTATAATATTTTCTTCTTGCTCTATTATGGCTTCATTTTCTTTCTTTTTGAACTTGTCTAATATTTTTTTAAACACAATGATTCCTCCTAGCTAATATTTTCTTCACTTAAATTTCTTGCTTCTTCTAACTTTAAACTCACCACCTTAGATATCCCTTTTTCTTCCATAGTTACTCCATATATATAGTCAGAAGCTTCCATGGTTCCTCTTCTATGGGTGATGGTAATAAATTGTGTCTCTTTAGATAATTCTTTCAAAAATGCACCATATCGATATATGTTTGCATCATCAAGAGGGGCTTCTATTTCATCTAGTATACAAAATGGAGTAGGCTTTGTAAGAAGTATTGCGAAAAGGACACATATTGCAGTTAAAGCTTTTTCTCCTCCTGACAATAAATTGATGTTCTTTAATTTTTTTCCTGGAGGCTGTGCAATTATTTCTATATCGCTTCCTAACAGATTAGAATAATCTAGAATTTTAAGTTCTCCGCATCCTCCCCCAAATAACTTTTTGTATACCTGTATGAAATTTTCATTTATTTTTTCAAAGTTTTTACTGAATTCAAATTTCATGGTACTTTCCATATCTTTTATAAGTTTTTCTATGGACTCTATAGATTTTTCTAAATCTTCTTTTTGTTCTTTATAAAAATCATATCTTTCCTTTACTTCTTTATACTTTTCTATAGAATCTAAATTTACATGTCCTAATTTTTTTATGTCTAATTTTATTCTTTCTATTTCCTTTTTTTCTATGACAAGATCCTCTTTTCTGAGCTTTAAGGCATCATAATAAGTCATTTCATACTCTTCCCACAATTTGTTAAAATAATTGTTTTGGGTATTCTCTAATTTATCTATTTTTCCATCTAATTTATATATACTTTCTTTTAATTCTAAGTATTTTTCTTCTAAGTTTTTTAGCTCTCCTTGCTTTGTTTTTAGGTTTTGTAATAAGCTTGTTTTTTCTTTTTTATATTTTTCAAACTTTTCTTCTATATCTTTTAATTTTTCTTTTAACTCTTCCTTTTCCACGCGAAGAAGGATACTTTTTTCTCCTAAATCTTCTTTTTGTAGTGCATCATTTTTCATTTCTTCTCTTTTTTCTATCAAAGATGCTTTTAAGTGTTCTATTTCTTTATCCATTCTTTCTATTTCTTTTTTCAGATTTTCATATACTTGAGAGAACTTCGCTATATTTAGATTAATATTATTTAATATTTCTATATCTCTTTCATACTTTTCCTTGTTTTCTTCTTTTTCTACCCCCATATCTTTAATTATTTTTTCTATGGATAAATTTTCATTCTCTAATTTATTCATCTCTTCATTTAAGAAATTTATATTATTTTGGGTATATTCTAAATTTTCCTTTAATCCTTTTTCTTCTTTTTGTAACTTCAATACAGCATCCTTTAAAGTTTTTATTTCTTCATTTACTTTATGTATATTAGAATCCAGACTTAAATTTATTTTTTCTTCATTTTGGAGAGAAGTTTCTACGTGCATTACTTCTTCATTTTTACATTCTATGTCTGTTTCTAATTCTTTTCTTTTATTAAGTAGGTTTTCTAACTGCATTTTAAGATTTTCTATCTCTTCTTCAAATTCTTCTATCACTCTTTTTCTAGATAAGAGATTATTTACTGTTTTTACGGATCCACCTGTTAAAGAGCCGCCTGCATTAAATATCTCTCCTTCCAATGTGACAATTTTATACTTATGATTTGTTTTTTTCCCAAGTTCTATTGCAGCTTCTATATTTTCTACCAATACAGTTCTTCCTAAATTATATTCCATGATATTTTTAAATTTAAGACTATATTCTATCATATCGCTAGCAGTTCCTAAGAATCCTTTTACTTTTGGAATTTCATTTGCATTTATTTTTTTCCCTTTTATGATGTTTAAAGGTAAGAAAGTTACTCTTCCTGAATTATTTTTCTTTAAATAATCAATTGCAATTTTTGCTTTGTTTTCATCTTCTGTAATAATATTTTGAAGAGATGCTCCTAAAGCAACTTCTATGGCAATTTCATATTGTTTAGGAACCTTTATGATTTCTGCCACTGCTCCTAATATTCCACCTAAATTTTTATTTTTTAATATTTCTTTTACCCCTTTATTGAAGCCTTCATATTGTTTTTCCATCTCATAATATATATTCAGCTTTGACTTATATTCGTTTATTTTTAAATTTTTGCTTGTTATATCTATCTCTATATTTTTTAAATCTGTTTTCAGATCATGTAGTTTTTTTATCTGATTTTCTTTTTTCAAGATAAAAGCTTCTATTTTTTCTTTCGTATTTTTTTTAAATAATAAGTCTTTTTCTAGTTCTTCATTTTTTGTTTTTATTTTTATTTGTAATTCTTCTAACTCTCTTTCAATAGTAGCTTGTCTATTCTTTATGTTTTCTAATGTAGTGTTAAAACTTGAAAATCTTGCATTTTTTTTATTTTTTTCATCTAATAAACGAATTATTTCATCTTTCAAGCTTTCTATTTTTTCTTCCTTTAATTTTACTGCTTCGTTTTGTTCTTTTGTTTTATCTTGAATTACTTTACCTTCTTGTTTTAAATTTTCTAGCCTTATCTCCAATGCATTCTTCTCTGCTACTCCTTTTTCTCCTTCTCTTTCGTTTTTTTCTATAGCTTCTTCTAGCCCTTTTATTTCTTTTTCTTTTCTTTCTTTATTGTTGTTTATATTCTTTACTTTCTCTTGAAGTAAATTCAAATCCCCATCTTTATGATCTATCTCTATTTTTAATTTGTGAATATTTTCATTTCCTTCATTCATTCTCGTTTCTAACTTATCTAAATTACTTTGTAAGTGGACAATTCTATTTTCTTCTGCTTCTTTTTTTTCTTGTAAATCCTTTAGCTGCTCTTCAAGTATTTTCTTATGGCTATTTATTTCTTTTAGGTGTGTATCTAAAACTTCTATTTCTCGTATATAGTTATTCGTTTCTAATATTTTCAGTTTTTCTCTAAGATCTATGTATTTTAAAGATTTATTTTTTTGAATTTCAAGGGGTTTTACTTGATTTTCTATTTCACAAAATATATCGTTGATTCGATCTAAGTTTTCCTTTGCCGCTTTTAACTTTTTTTCTCCTTCTTCTTTTTTATATCTGTATTTAGATATTCCACAAGCTTCATCAAATACTTTTCGTCTATTTCCTGCATTACTACTTAATATTTCATCAATTTTCCCTTGTTCTATTACAGAATATCCTTCTCTACCAATTCCCGTATCTAAAAGTAATTCTTTTATATCTTTTAGCCTACAGGCTTTATTATTAATATAAAATTCACTTTCTCCAGATTTGTAGGCTCTTCTTTTTATGGTTACTTCACTATATTCTATATCTAAAATATCCTCTTTATTATCAATAGTTAAAGCCACTTCACAATACCCCATGGCTTTTTTCATATCCGATCCAACAAATATTACATCTTCGAGTTTTTCTCCTCTTAGGCTCTTCATGCTTTGTTCTCCTAAAACCCATCTAACGGCATCAGAGACATTACTTTTTCCACTACCATTTGGTCCAACAATAGAGGTAATTCCATTTTTAAATAGTATATCCGTTTTATTCGGAAAGGATTTAAAACCTTTTAATTCTATCTTTTTTAAATACAAAAAAATCCCCCCATACTACAAATTATATATACCATGTAGATGCATATAAAGTTCTTTTAACGCTGTATATTCATAAATATCATTATATATAAATTCTATTTCTTCATAAGGTATGTTTTTTTCGACTACCTTTAACGTTAATCTATATTTTTCCTTCAAATAAAATAGATTGCTTTTTTTATTTCCAATTACTTTCGATATGTTTTTTCTATTTACACCTACAGTAATGGACGCTTCTATTTCATTATTTTTTATTAAAAATTCTATATAGTCTCTATACATCCTAGTTTCTATTAACTCTCTTAAAGCGGGATGATAGGGTCCACAAATAACTTCTTTACCTAAAGAGATATCTTCCGTAGGTTGCAGTCCAACCCGTATAACCTTGACATTTTTTTCATAAAATAAAACCAATAGCTTTTTTACTATTTCTATTGTTTTTTCTACAGTAAAAGGATGATACATCCCTTCCTTATATAATTTTTCAAGACCTGTATCCTTCACTACTAGTGTAGGATAAATTCTAACAAAATCCGGAGATAGTTCTATAAATTTTCTAGCGGTGTAGAGACTTTTTTCTTCATCATCAGACGGAAGCCCTACCATCATTTGAAGCCCTAATTGAAATCCATATTTTTTTATTAATTCAGCAGAATGAATCACATCTATATCACTATGACCTCTTATGCTATCTTTTAAAACTGTTAAATCTAAAGATTGAACCCCAAGCTCTATGATGGTTACTTTATTTTCCTTCAAAACATTTAATATATTTTCATCAATGCAATCTGGTCTTGTAGAAAGTCGTATATCTTTTACAATTCCCCCATCTACATATTTCTTGGCAATAGATAAAAGCTTTTTTTGAACAGAAATATCTATTGCGGTAAAGCTTCCTCCAAAAAAAGCAATTTCTATCTGTGCATCCTTGTCCATGGTTTTTAAATAATCTTTTATAATATTTTCTACTTTCTCTGCTGTAATGTCTGTCGTTACCCCTGTAATTTTCTTTTGGTTACAAAATATACAATCATGAGGACAACCTCTGTGGGGTACAAATATAGGTATTATTCTTCTCTTCATGAAGGATCAACCTTCTTTAGCGCCTGCTTTGCTGCTTTTTGTTCTGCTTCTTTTTTACTTTTTCCTTCTCCTCTTCCTAATACGTTCTCCCCTAATTTCACTTCTATCACAAATTTCTTATTATGATCTGGACCAATTTCCTCTATTACATCATATCCTATCTTTTCGCTTGTTTTACTTTGTAAAATTTCTTGAAGGTGGGTTTTATAGTCTCTAAATATTTTTCCCTTTATAGAATCTTCTATAATATCTTCCATAAACGAAAAGACAAATTTAGAAACCTCTTCTAACCCTCCATCTAAGTAAATTGCTCCTATAATGGCTTCAACAGCGTCAGCTAGAATAGATATCCTTTCTCTTCCTCCAGTTGATTCTTCTCCTTTACCTAATAGTAGATATTTTCCTAAATTCATTTTTTTCCCAACATCATTCAAAGATTCTTCACAAACTATATTTGCTCTTACTTTTGTTAATTCTCCCTCTGGTAGGTCTTTTTCATTTATAAATAAATAGTGGCTAATTACCACACCTAATACCGAATCTCCTAAAAATTCCAATCTTTCATTATACTTTATATTTATTTTTTTATTTTCATTTGCATAAGAACTGTGGGTTAAAGCTTCTATTAAGTGTTCTTTATTCTTAAATGTATATTCTATTGTTTTTTCGAACTTTTTTATGGAATTTTGTATTTCTTCTTTTAATCTCATATTTTACCTCCTAGGTTTTGAAGGAACACGTACCTAAATTATAGTGTACTATTTTTAAATACTTATTGTAAAGGAAAATAAACAAAAAAATGACTGCATAATGCAGTCATTTCTTTGTTTATTTTCTATTCTTCGTGATTGCAGTGACACTCGTGATCATGGTCGTGATCATGATCTTCACAACAGCAGTCGTGATCACTAAATATAATTGTTTCTTTGCAATTTGGGCAAAGAATGTCTACATCTTCATCATATAATAAGTCTTCATCGATCTCTACTTCTTCTCCACAATTAGGGCACTCTACTTCTACATATTCAAATTCATCATCATCTTCTTCTTCAAATAATTCATCTTCTACATCAGCCAAATCTTCATCTATTGACTCTATGTATTCTATTATCTCTTCTTGATCTTCATCCAATTCAACAAGAGCATCAGCAAAATCATCTAATACATCAAGGACTTGTACTAAAAGCTTTCCTTCTTTTGTTTCATCACTAATTCCTAAACCTTCAGCTAATCCTCTTAAATATGCTACTTTTTCATATAAATGTTGCATACGTATACCTCCTTTATTTTATTACAAGTAAATAAAAACTTATCTACTTAATAATTTATTATTCTACTTAAATTCGTTTTTCCCTTTTATAAGAAAATGTATTTAAACTAAGCTTAACATATTTCATTAATATATTATACCCAAAAGGAAGCATATTAAACTCTTGATAAGTATTCTCCAGTTCTTGTATCTATTTTAATTTTATCGCCTGTATTGATAAACATTGGGACTTGAACTATAGCACCCGTCTCCACTGTTGCATTTTTCGTTACATTTGTTGCTGTATCTCCTTTTACACCTGGTTCTGTATCTATTATTTCTAGTTCTACAAAGTTTGGCGCTTCTACTTGGAAAGCTTGTCCTTGGAAAAATCTTATTACTGCTGTTTCATTTTCCTTTAGGAATTTAATTGCATCTTCCACTTGATCGTAATTTAATGGAACTTGCTCAAAAGTTTCATTATCCATGAAATAATATAATTCTCCATCATTATATAAATACTGCATTTGTCTTGTATCTATATTTGCTTTTGGAAACTTATCATTTGGGTTAAAAGTTTCCTCTCTTATTGCTCCACTTCTTAAATTTTTATATTTTGTTCTTACAAATGCTGCTCCTTTACCAGGTTTAACATGTTGAAAATCAATTATTAAGCATGGCTCTCCATCTTTTTCAAAAGTAACTCCTTTTCTGAAATCTCCTGCTGAAATCATTAATATCCCTCCATTATTTAATTTCTTAGTATGATAATTCTATTAATTCCTTTGGCGAATTAGACAATACCTTACAGCCATCTTTTGTAACTACGATTAAATCTTCTATTCTAACTCCTCCAAAATCTGGAATATAAATACCAGGTTCATCCGTTACAACCATTCCAGGCTGAAGAAGATTTTTTCCTAATGAATTTACGTGAGGCATTTCATGTATCTCAAGACCTACGCCATGGCCAAGTCCATGTCCAAATCGTTCTCCATATCCTGCGTCTGTTATAACATCCCTAGCAATTTTATCTAATTCTTCACCAGTAATTCCTGGTTTTATGGCTTCTAAAGCTTTTATTTGGGCATCTAAAACAATAGAATATATTTTCTTTTGCTCCTCACTTGCTTTTCCTATAACAATGGTTCTTGTCATATCAGAACAATATCCATTATATATACAACCAAAATCTAATGTCAAGAAATCTCCTTCTTCAATTATTTTTTCACTGGCAACACCATGAGGAAGAGATGATCTTTTTCCTGAAGCTACAATAGACTCAAAGGATGTCCCAAGAGCGCCTTTTTTCTTCATAAAATATTCAAGTTCTAAGGCGACCTCTTTTTCGGAAACTCCTGGTTTTATAAAAGTTAATATATGACTAAATCCTTCATCCGCAATACTTGCTGCCTTTTGTATCATTTTTATTTCTTCTTCGTCTTTTACAGATCTTAAAGTAATCATTAATTCTTTTAAAGGAATTAAATTTATAGCAGATAAACTTTCTGTAAATTTAGAATATGTAGAAAAATCCATATAATCATCTTCAAATCCTAACTTTTGTATATCCATATCTTTCAAATAATCTGTTACAAGCTTTTCTCTAGATATTTCTAATATTTCAAATCCTTCACATTGATTAGCAGCTTGTTGCATATATCTAAAATCTGTAAAAAATAAGTTTTTATTTTGTGTGATAACTACATAACCAGCAGTTCCTGTAAAACCAGAAATATATCTTCTGTTTTCCGGCTTATATAGAAGAACTGCATCTAAGTTGTTTTCCTTCATTTTTTCTTTAAGTTTTTTT
>SWCA01004811.1_pt1 | contig 76271 bp, 66 predicted proteins | sample 4692961 | NCBI WGS metagenome assembly SWCA01 (sample SAMN10267275, study PRJNA491770) | bioreactor metagenome | isolation source: DHS bioreactor inoculated with | place: Japan: off Shimokita Peninsula | reverse complement strand
TTTGTAACAAAAGTAATATTCCTAATTCTTTTCCTGTTATTTTTATGCATCCTTAATGCTGAAAATGAAATTTAACGATCTCAACAAGCAGTACCAAGCCTACCGTCCCGAAATTGATGCGGCTATCCAGTCGGTGATTGACTCGGCTTCGTTTATTCACGGCAAAGAGATTCAACTTTTGGAGGAAAAGCTGGCTGCTTTTACGGGGGTTAAACACGCGCTGACATGCAGCTCAGGAACCGACGCGCTTTTACTCTCGCTCATGACACTGGATGTGCAGCCTGGCGACGAGGTGATTTGTCCGGCATTTAGCTTTATTGCACCGGCATCGATGGTCCGCTTTTACAAGGCCCGTCCTGTTTTTGTGGATGTCTCGCCCGTCGATTTCAACATTGACATTCATAAAATTGAAGCCAAAATAACACCTCGCACCAAGGGAATTATTGCCGTTTCGCTTTACGGGCAATGTGCCGATTTTGAAGCCATCAACCAGATTGCAAAAAAACACGGACTGTGGGTGATCGAAGATGGTGCCCAATCGTTTGGTGCCTCTTATCATGGCCAACGTTCCTGCTCGCTGACTGATTTGGCCACCACCAGCTTCTTCCCAGCCAAGCCGCTGGGCTGCTATGGTGATGGCGGGGCCATTTTCACAAACAACGACGAGTGGGCTGGCAAGGTAAAAATGCTTCGCTCTCATGGACAAGAGCAGCGATACATACACAAGCTTATCGGAATCAATGGACGAATGGACACCCTGCAAGCTGCCATTTTACAGGTGAAGTTGAAAAATTTTGAAAAGGAAATCAAAACCCGGCAACAGGCAGCCGCGCTTTATTCATCCCTGCTGAACAATCAGGTGCTTTTACCCGAAGTGGCTGATGACCGCGAAAGTACTTGGGCGCAATTCACCATCATGATCGAAAACCGCAACCAGATTCGGGAAAAGCTGGCCGAAAAAGGAATTCCAACAGCACTGCATTATCCGGTAATTTTACCAAAGCAAGAAGCTTTCCGGGATGAGATCTTAAGCAATGAACGGTTTGAAGTAGCTGATTTACTTTCCGAAACAGTACTTTCGCTTCCCATCCACGGTTTTATTTCCAAAGAAGAGATTGAATTCGTATCAGATGCTCTAATTGGACTATTAGAAAATCAGACACAAGGGCTCGGAGACGCAGAGAAGAATTAATCTTCGCAACCCTGCGCCTCTGCGATAAAAAATATTTAAAATGGATAAATCCTATTTTGCACACGAAACAGCCATCGTCGACGAGGGAGCACAAGTTGGCTCCGGCACCAAAATCTGGCACTTTTCGCATGTGATGGGCTCGGCTCAAATTGGAAAACACTGCATTTTTGGTCAAAATGTGTTTGTGGGCGGAAAAGCCCGGATTGGCAACCGTGTAAAAATCCAAAACAATGTCAGTGTTTACGATTCGGTAATTTTGGAAGACGATGTGTTTTGTGGACCAAGCTGCGTATTCACCAATGTAGTCAACCCGCGCTCATTCGTCGAACGAAAAACGGAATTCCAGCAGACCTGGGTTGAACACGGCGCTTCGATTGGGGCCAACGCAACGATCCTATGTGGCGTGCGAATTGGCGCATATGCGTTGATCGGAGCAGGAGCCGTCGTCACCAAGGATGTCAAGCCTTTTGCGCTGATGCTTGGCGTTCCTGCAGAACAAAAGGGATGGGTGAGCCGCGTAGGTGCCGTGTTGGATAAAACGCTGACTTGCCCTGAAACCGGTGAAAAATACGAAGAAAAAGACGGACTATTAATCCGATCCTCATCAAAGGAAGAATCAAAATGAGCACGATAAACACTGGAAAAACATATGGACTGATTGGAGTTGCCGGCTACATTGCTCCCCGGCATATTCATGCCATAAAAGAAACGGGCGGACATCTGTGTGCCGCCCTGGATAAGTTCGATAGCGTTGGCATCCTGGACCGGTATTTCCCGGAAGCCAGTTTCTTTCTGGAGCCCGAGCGTTTTGACCGCTACCTATACAAGCGTCAGCGCCAAGGCAATCCGCTGGATTTCATCTCCATTTGTTCGCCCAACTACTTGCACGATGCCCACATTCGGATGGCACTGCGAAACGGCTCCGCCGCCATATGTGAAAAACCACTGGTATTGAATCCCTGGAATGTGGACGCTTTGGAGCAACTGGAAAATGATACGGGCCAAAAGGTTTACAATCTCCTTCAGCTAAGACTACACCCCGCTATTGCCGCACTAAAAAAAAGAGTTGATCAGGCCACGCCCGACAAAATATACGACATCGATTTAACCTATATTACTTCGCGTGGAAAATGGTACCATGAAAGCTGGAAGGGCGAAAAAACAAAATCGGGTGGAATTGCGACCAATATCGGTATTCACTTTTTCGATATGCTTCAGTGGATTTTTGGTGAGCCTGAGCAAAACACAGTTCACATTCATCAAGCGGATCAGGGAGCCGGCTTCCTGCAACTCAAAAAAGCGCGGATACGCTGGTTTCTAAGTCTAAACTTTAACGATATTCCACAGGCGGCAAAAGAAAGAGGACTTCAAACCTATCGGTCCATTTCGGTTGATGGAGAAGAAGTTGACTTCAGCAGCGGATTTACCGATTTGCACACCCTGAGCTATCAGCATATTTTGAACGGGGAAGGATTTGGACTTCACGATACCAAACCCTCAATTTCGATAGTCCATGAGATAAGAAACCTTGAGCCCAAAGGACTAACAGGCGATTTTCATCCGCTTTTAAGGCAATAGAAAAGCCGCTTCTGGGGGGAAGCGGCTATTTGGTGTTTGCTGTTTTATTATTAAAACAAGGGGTTAATTGAGAATATTCTTGTACTGACTGTTAACCAACTCCGGAAGAAACCCGGCAATCAAATCCAAGGCTTTCTGACGGTCAACTTTCGATAGGCTAATCACTTCCTGCCTGCCAAGCTCTTGATCATTGATTACCTGAGCATTCAGGTTTTCGGGCACGATCATATCTGCTACGTTCATCGGCCGTGGGCAAATTCTTTTTTCGAATTCACCTTCTTTCACTTCAAAATAATTGGTGCGGATGATATATTCTTCACCTTTTTTGGTTTCTTTCAACAAAACCTGAACGGGTCGTTTTGATTCGCCATAGGTGATTTCCCAACTTTGCTGAAAAGCTTTTGTGGGTTCGAAATTTTCTTTTGAGGAAATCTTATAATCATCAACAAAAGTAGTCTCTCCGCCAGCAAAAACGCTTAAAGAGCTTACAAACAAAGCAACAAGTAAAAAGCCGATAATTCTGTTATTCCTTTTCATGACAAATTGTTTTAATGATTTATTGTTGTTTCAACACTGGCAAAAATAAGCTGGTAAAAATCATTAAAACCTGACAAAACGCATAGTTCTTTTTTGTTAAAAAGAAACCACTTTCAAATTGAAAGTAAAAAATCAATTATTGATCACAAAAATTGATTTTAAATGAACTTAAAGCCGATGAAATAAAAAAAAGGAGGCAAACATCTTATAGTTTTTAAAAAACATGTTCTAAAGCATATATTCCCTTAACGCAACTATTACAGAAGACATATGCGTGAGATATCATCCAAAAATTAATCTTGAATGAGACTAAAAAAGTCACACTAAAGCACCCATTTAAAATTGAAAGCAAAAACCTCCCTTTTAGCTATATTTATTTTAAAGCAGAAGCATCTCATCATAAACTATGATTATTTGACACGTAAACTGAAAGCAATAAGTACAGATTCCTGTGAGTTTCAGCGTAACACGACAGCTCGGCACAAAAAAAGCTCCATAGGAGTTTCCATGGAGCTTTTTTGCAGGCAATCACCCGGCAACTACTTTTTCTTCTTCTTGGTCACAAAATAGATACCGGCTCCGACCACGATTACAGCAACAACAATCAACACCACAGTGGTTGATGAGCTACCCTGGTCTTCCTCAGCCTCGTAAAACACCGGATCCATGTCATCAATCGACAAGGTATCCTCCATTTCAAACAGATCCTCCTCTGGCTCCTGTGCTGCCACAGGGCTCAATGCGCCAACGGTAAGCATACCGAAAAGCGCTAAAATCAATAATACTTGTTTCATCTTATTCCTCCTTAGTTATTATTCCTGTCTAATTAAATGTATTCAGATATTCCCAATACTTATCCACGATTTCGGGATGTGTTTCTTGGTATGTTTCAGCCAGCGCCCGAATTGCAGGTTTGTATTTTGGATAAATCCGCAAACAGGTCTTCAGCAGCTCCCGAGCTCGTTCCGGCTGCGTTTGATCATAGATCTCCGCCAGCTCAACATAAGCACTAAAAAATTTAGGATTCACTTCCAGCAAGTGCTCAAAATAATACTTAGCAACTACCACATCGTTCTCCTGAAATGCCAGCTGACCCATCAGTTTCAGTGCTGGCTCATAATTCGGATTCACACTTAACGCGCTTTCAAGCGCTTCTTTAGCCTCCGTATTTTTACCCTGCAAACTTAAGCTTTTTCCCAATCGATAATAAATATGCTCGTCCTTTTTGTACTGAATCAATGCTTTCTTAAAGTTATCTTCAGCTAAGGCATAGTTTTTATTCCTGTAAGCTTCGAGTGCGAGCCAAGAGGCTTTTGTCCTTCGCTTTACCACTGCACACAACGGCACATTATCCACCTCAACCACATGTATAGTTCCCTCGGGCGGAAAATTTCCATTCATCAGCTGTCCCGGCTGAATGTAACTGTTGCCAATGATCGCATAGTCCCAATTTTTATCGTTTCGAAACTGGTACTGAAACTGTTCGAACCGAAGATTGGGATGATCACGCAGATACCATTTCACCGGAAAATTGCTGCCAACCACCAGACGCCCTTTCAAATTATTCTCACTCAAGTAACCACTGAGCCATTCCGCACCACTTCGCATTGTGTGGTAATAATAGTCGGTTTCATATTTTCCGTATGCACCATTCAACCCCCCAACCAACTGGTTATAATACAAATAATAATACGGATGGGATTTGGTCATAAACCTAACCGGATGAATTAACAGGCCAACAAAAACAACAACGACAGCCACCTTCACCCACTTCAATTTCGCTTGAACCAAAAATTCATTGATTCCGATAGCCGCCAAAATAACCAAGCCGGGATAAACGAACTGAAAATGCCGCCAGGCCCCGTAGAGATTCGCTTTCAATAAGATGACATACAAGACGGGAAATATAGTCGTTAGGATCAAGAAACCATACGTGATCCGGTGCCTTTCGCGAAGCACCGATTTGGAATAAAAGATAAACAATACCAGGCCGGTAAAAACAACCAAAGGAATAGTAATCAGCATGTACTTGGGCAGATAGTACCACGGCTTCAGGTCGGACCACACAAACTGGCCTTCAAAAATCTGACGAATGGTCGTTGGAAAATCAGTCATGACCTGGTACGATTTCCAAGGATTGACGATCGGGTTTTGAAGCGCGTAGGGCCACAACAAAAGGCCAAGTAAATACCCTGCAGCCGAAAACACCAGCAACTTAACAAACGTGCGCTGAACATCGCCCCATTTTATTTGCCTTCGGTCGAAGTACTCAACGACATAGAAGAGCACTCCGGCGAAGAGCAAATAAAAGGCTAATAAGATTCCTCCTGCCCTGATACTGACGGAAAAAGCAATACTCGCAATTAAAAGTGAAATCGAAATTGGTGAGCTTGACTTAAATCTGGCATAGGTTAATTTCAGTGTATAAAACACACCGGCAATATAGGCCAGGGCAAAAGGAATGTCTTTTAAATTATTTTGTAGATGCCCGAGAAAACGGGGCGAAACAGCAAACAGAATAAGAGTAATGATTCCGGCACGGTAGCCTTTTAGCCAAACGGCAAACCAGGCTGCAACCACAATACATAGCCAGCCAATAAAACTGCTAAACAAATGCCGAAAACCATACACATCTTCAATACCAAACCAATGGATCAAAATGGTAGCCATATTATCGGGCGTTTGTCCGTAATATTGAAGATGCGTCTGAGGGGTGTTCAGGGCATCGCGGTCTTTGCCAAAGGTGGCAAAGTACTCGAAAACTTCTTCCGAATGTAAATAATGAACCTCCTCGTCGCCCGAAATTCCGGCATCGCGGCTAATGAACAGTAAGCTCACCAACAGCAAAAATGCAGAAGCAAAGAATAATATTTTCAGGTGGTGTTCACGCATTATTTTTCTTCTTCGGATTGGTAAATCTTTTTGATAAAATACAACGGGCGTTTTTGCGATTCTTTATAAATCCGATAAACATACTCGCCCACAACACCAAGGAAAATCAACTGGATCGACCCCAGAAAATAGATGCTCAAAACGGTTGAAGACCATCCTGGCAAAGCAAAGCCTGCAAATTTAGCGGCCAAAACATAAATGCCGGCCAGCATGAAAACAACCGTTCCCACCATACCCAAAACGAGACACAGCCGGATGGGAAACTTGGAAAAGGAAAAAATCGCATCGGCTGCCAGTACAAATAATTTCCCCAAGGTCATTTTGGGTTCGCCCTGCAAGCGGTCTTCACGCACATAATCAACGGCCCCCTGCTTAAAACCAACAAAACTGCGCAGACCAGGCAAATAGCGCACCCGCTCTTCCATCGACAGAAGCGCTGTCAGTGCTTTTCGGTTCATCATCGAAAAGTTTCCGGCATTTTCCAGATCTTCAATATTGGCGATGGTTTTAAACAAAAAATGAAACACACCGGTCAGCCAGTTCTTGGCCTTATTTCCTTTGCGCCCCGACCGCGTGCCATTAACAATGTCGTAATCCTCTTCGGTTAGCTTTTGGTGCATTTGCTTCAACAGCTCAGGCGGATCCTGTAAATCGCCGTCCATCATGGCAACATAATCACCCGAAGCATTCTCCAGCCCCGCTGTAAAGGCAGCCTGGTGCCCAAAATTTTTGGAAAGTTGAATCACCTTTATTCGCTGGTCATGCTGTTGATATTTCACCAACCGGTCTAAGCTGGCATCAACACTTCCATCATCAACCAGAATCAATTCAAAATCGGGCGCAATCTGCTCCAGTGCTTTGACTGTCCGGGGAACTAATTCGTCAATCAGCTCTTCTTCGTTGAATATTGGAACCACCAGCGAGATCATATTTTATGTCCTTTAAGTTAAACGCTTCTCAATACCGTCTGCTTTTGAAAGGGAAAGCCCAAAGGCTTCCCCAATCTTGGTTTATAGAGGTTTAGTTGGCTTGATCGTTTTCATCAAGCTTTATGCGGAGTTCCCGGCACAGGTACCGGAAATTCCATATCGACAGGTCCAAATTGTATTTCTTTGGGCCCCAAATCCATATCCGACTTAAAAATTTCATCCCAGGTCACTTTTTGTCCGGTGTAAGCCGCGGTCCTTCCCATAATGGCTGTCAGTGTTGAATTGGCAGTCTGCTCAGCTTCATTCACATACTCCCCCGTCCGGATGGCATGAACCAGATGCATATGTTCCTGCACGTAAGGCGGAATTTTTACTTTATTCATCGCTTGTCCGTCTTCGCCAACCGGGTACTCGAACTTCCACTTCACCGATCCATCCAGGTTCCAGATGGTATTTTGACAGTTCGTGTATCCTTCCGTTCCCACCACCATCTCGCCGGTTCCGTTGGCACAATTGTCAATCTGACGGCTCATGCTGTGCGAACTCACCCCATTTCCATAGTCAAAATCTATACTGAAAAAGTCGTACTGATCACCGGTCAGACGTCGTGCGCGACCACCATAACCGATGGCGCTCTCAGGCGTACGGCCAACAAACCAGTTCACCACATCGATGTTGTGTACATGCGTATCCAGAATATGATCGCCACACAACCAGCAGAAGTTATTCCAATTCCGGACCATGTAAGTCATATCATCCCAGCCCTCTTCGCGTGTGCGAAACCAAACGTGGTTCTGGTTCCAGTAGGCTTTGGCCGAAGTGATCTGACCAATCGCACCATTGGCTACCTGTTTGTAAGTTTCAATATAATCTTCCTGATGGCGGCGCTGCGTGCCGGTTACCACGTTCAAGCCAATGGCCTGGGCCTTTTTTGCCGTGGCAATCACCGATCGGATTCCAACCGGATCAACAGCCATGGGCTTTTCGAGGAAAGCATGCTTTTGTTGCTTCACTGCTTCTTTAAAATGCTCGGGACGAAACTGGGGAGGTGTAGCCAATAGAACCACATCAACCTCCTCAAGAGCCATCAATTTCTTGTAGGCATCAAATCCAACAAAGCAGTTTTCCTCCGGGATCGGCCGTTTGTAATCGGCGAACCTTTTTCGGCAGGCATCAATTTTATCCTGAAAAACATCGGCTAAAGCCACAATCTCCAAATCCGGCCCGGCGCTGATAAAGTTGATGGCAGCTCCCGTTCCCCGGTTTCCGGCTCCTACCAAGCCAGCACGAAGCTTTCTCCCTGCCGGGGCAGCTTTCAAAATGGGCGGCAAGCCCAGAGCGTCAGCTCCTTTGGAGTTTTTGCAGGACGAAAGAAACGCCCCCGCTCCAATAGCCCCAATTCCTGCCAATGCTGTTGTTGCTTCCAAGAACCGACGCCGGTTAATATTTTTTGATTGTTTCGTCATTGATTAAAGCTTATTTGTTATTCAATTGTTTCATCTACTTCACAAACCACGCGGAAACCAACTTCCACGACATCAGAGTACCACCAAATTGATTTTGGCATCTGCGGATCAGTCATTAACCAGGCTTTAGTCTTGGTAAAATCACGAGCTGCTGAGCGCACATCCTTGGCATCGCTGTTGAACGAGCCTCCCCGAATCACATGCTCCCTACCTTTGGCTGGCCCCCTCGGATTCACAACGATTTCTTCGCCGGCGTAGGCCTGGTAAATATCGGGATCGTAATAATCAAGACAGAACTCGGCTACGTTGCCTGGCAGGTTTTTAAGCCCAAAAGCATTGGCTTTCACTTCGTCCGGATACTTCGTCATTCCCCGGCTATTCTGCTCGTAAGCAACATACGAATTAATCACGGTCGTATCAGGTGAAAATAGTTTCCTTAGAATTCCTTTGGACGAATAATCCTTCGGACTTCCTTCGAAGGAATAGGGCGTTTGAGAGCCGGCACGACAAGCATACTCCCACTCAGCCTCAGTAGGCAAACGATATTTCTTGCCCGTTTTCTGACTCAGCCAGCGACAATACGTATTGGCAGCATGCCAACTCATGGTAATGGCGGGCCGCGCTCCACGGCCCCAACCTTGGTCAGGCGCCCCCCAAGGCGGCGTTGGCCCGGTTATTCCATCTACTTCTTCGTCAACATCCACCGCTTCTTTGCGCCCTTGCGAAGATGTAGCGTTGAAGAATGCAAGGTACTCTTCCCAGCTCACCTCCACTTTCCCCATCCAAAAGCTTGATACCTTAGCTTGAAAAACGGGGCCTTCATCTGTATCACGCAGCGGCTCCCCCTCCGGACTCCCCATTTGAAAGGTTCCGCCGGGAACAGCTACCATTTCGAACGATACACTTGTTCCAGGAACTTTCTCTGTAAAATCTTCAAAAGATTCCACGGGGGCTGGCTCTTCGTAAATCTCCACAGCCTGGCGGGCCAACTGCCCAAAGTTTAAATTGTGTTCGTGTTTCGCATTCGGATCATGATGTCCAACATGCAGGTGACAATTGATGCAGCGCAGTTCCTCTTTACTCGTCAAATAATACAAATGAGCATCATCGCCTTCCGGCGAAAGGGTGGTTGGAAACAAATTCTGATGACATTTCAAGCAAGCATCCTGGTAAACGAATTTTTTGGCATTCTCGAGTTTCCGCTTTTCCTCCCAATTATAGTCAGCGCTGTCTTTAAACAGCATGCCATATACGTCTTTAAAACCATGTTTGGCCTTGGCCGCCAAATGTCCGTGCCCCTTGGGAGGAAGGTGACACTCAACGCAATGGACGATGACTCCGGATTTGTTATTGTAGTGCGTTGAAAGTCTCCAGCTTTGCTCGGCATGCGGATGCACATGACACGACATACAATAGTCGTCCGTCGAAGTGTACTCCATCGCTTTATTTCCCATGCCAATTACCACCACGCAAGCTATTGCTCCAAGTAAAATGAAACCGGCGTACAGGCGTTTTCCACTCAACTTTTTTATCCACTTCAATTTCATCCGGGGTTCAATTATAGTTTTGTTTCAAATTTGAGTCCCGAATCTAGCCAACGCCAATTACCCACCTTTTAACTCCGGCTTACATGGCGATTATCACTGGGTTAATAAGAGGGTTAATTTTGTGTTATGTAGCATGTTTTAAAAACTATAATACACTGATTAAGAGCACCGATTAAGATTAATTAAAAAAATTAACCCTCGATGGAATCGCCATTACGATTTGAGCAAATCATCGAAGGTAAGAGCCAGTTTTTCGCCGTACAATTCTTCGTATAACAACGCATATTTCTCGTAAGTATACTTCGCGGTATTCATATTATTCTGCAAAACCAAAGCCCGAAGCTTATAAGATAAGGCTTGGTCATTAACCGGGTCGGTGAGCAGAATCCGATCGGCCAGTTTCAAGATGAGCTCATGATCGATTTCAGGATCGAGAAGATGAATAAACTTCAACAAATTATCCACGATATTATTTCCAACATGGCCCTTGTAATCATCCAGCCAATCATGAGATTCATCTTTAAAGACTTCTCCGGCCCGGATGATCTTATAGAAATCAGGGTAGAAAACCGGATCCTTTTCCTTGTTGGCCTCTAACAGTCTCAAGCACTCAACATAGTCGCAATAGACCGTTTTGCCAAATCTGATTGTCCAGCAATCGACATTAAAAACAACTTCCACCTCATCCATCCGTTCCAGTATAATCCGCAACTTTCGTATCGTAACCCCACGGCTGTTCTTCGCATTCTGATAGCTCAATCCGGGCCATAAAATGTGCGACAATTCCTTGGTTGATATACCCTTACGGTGATGCTGCGAATAAACAAGGATCAGCAAAAACAACTGTTTGATCTTCGGCGTAAATTGTCCGGTAATATCTACTTCATCCTTGTCTACCACCCGAAAATCACCAAAAAGCTGGATGTAATTCTTAATCGGATAATCGATTTGCCTGTCGTCCAGCTCTTTTAACTTTTCGGCAGAAAGCAAGCTCTTGCGTCCTAGACGTGCGGGCAGTTTCAAATAAATGAACAACAAAAGAAGCAAGGCCAAAAAAATTACGCCAATTTTGGACAACAAAGGATAACGTAAAAATAGGTTGCGACTTTGCGCCAAATCCATTAAATCCCTGCTTAAGCTCCAAATTTCTTCCTCGCCCAACGTGCGAGACCAAATAACAAGGTCGTCAATTTCGCCATTCATGTAGGCGTTCGAACTGTAGCCAGCCATGCCAACATAAATACTCTCACGTCCCTTGTAGGAAGGGTGCCCTAACGACCGGCTGTCCAATTTTCCATCCACGAAAATAGCCTGCTCGCCAGTCAGTTTATTGTAACGCCACACCAGGTGATACCACTTCCCGGGTTCAATAATGGTTTTTCCCTCCAGATCGTTGGCGTAAAACCCAAAATAAGGCTTACGGTTTCGCAACACCAGATGAATGGATTGTTGATACGAACTTCCCTTGGTTCCTATGATGCTAATATCGCGGTCTTCCACGTCATAGTCGCGGATTTTCACCCAAGCCGAAACCGTAAAGTCATGGTCACGCAATTTCAGTTCCTCAGCTTTGGGAAGCACAATGTGGCTCTCTTTTCCAAAGACCGCCACCATATTTCGGTCGGGATCATCCTGATAATGAACGGCCACATCCTTCCCGTTGAACCCATTATTACTGTAATCCATCGACCCATTTTCGAAAGAGTAATAAGCCTCCAGATCTTCCGTGATCTCTAACGGAACAGCGACAAAATGCTGCAACTTACTTTGTTCCGGTTCCTCAAAAACAACCGTTTCGGGCTTAAACTGGTATCCCGGACTTCGGGGAGTCAATACCAAAGTTTCGCCCGGCCCAACCGGAAAAGAATATTTTCCACTGGTCAGGCTGTTCGTCCCTTCCCAACTCACATAACTGAGTGTCTGTGCGTTGAACGTCACGGTTCCCTTTACCGTTTGAAAACTTCGGAGCTGGGAAAGTACTTGAATAATCCAGGTTTGGTAGCGGTCAAGCATAATGAAATTCGGCGTTTTACCGGTGCTCTTCCAAACATTTTTGACATGCTCAATTAAATAAGGATTTTGAGTGGTATTAAAAAAAGACTCCTCCGGAAGTCCAGCTCGCCTTGGAAAGTTATAATCATTGTAAATCAGCAAATTGTTTTTTGGATCACCTTTCAAAAACTCACCAATAAAATCAGGTGCTTCCAAAATAGAGAAATACGGCTCCACAGCATAGTCCCAAACGTAGTGCAACCAATCCGGACTATTCCGGTGTTCCTGCATCTTGAAGATGATCACCCGCTTACCCGTTTCAACCATGTTCCTTAAGGTAGGCCACTCGTGCTCACTTTCATTCACATACAGATAAGGCTGAATGCCTGACTGCTCAACCACTTCTGTCAGCTCATTCACATTCACATTGAAATCCAAAAACAAAGTCAGTATCTTATCCGGATTAGTCTCCAAGTGCTTCCGAATGACAACCAACTGATCCAGAAACGGCGTAGACTGCCCGTAGGCGTTAAGCAACATGAGCTGATTCTGCTGGCGCCCCCATTCCAGGTAAAACCGAAAGCCTCCAATATTGGCATTAAGCAATTGCTGAACCGATTGGTTTTCCTTTGAGGTTGCATCAGTCCCTGAAAAGTTGGAAATAACAAAAATGCTTTCATCATAATGCTTAAAAACCACATCTTCAGCAGCTATCAAAGCCTGAGCTGCCAGGAAAAAACCAACGAACAGGGAGATATATTTTATCTGCTTCTGATTTTTCATAAACAAGAAAACAAAAACCATTCAATTTTTAGTCAAACAAAGATATAAAAAGGCTTGAATCATTGCGATAGCTTTTAAGCCGGATCGAAATCCAGCATTAATCAGGCCATTTTTTTCAGAATTTGAAAATCGAACTGAATTTTTCCTATTTTTGTGGCTCAGAAGGGCTGTTAGCTCAGTTGGTTTAGAGCATTACCTTGACAGGGTAGGGGTCACTGGTTCGAATCCAGTACAGCCCACGTAGTTACAACGATTGAATGGGTGGCAAGTAACAAAATTTAACATTGCCATAAAAAAGAATCATTCAACCTCAACGTTCATCCTTCTTCTTACTCTTTCCAAACATTTATATTTCTGGCTCCTGGAATTATCTCTGGGGAAAGCTGTTATGCCCCGATAGGTATAAAATTCCTATTTCGCCTGATGAGAAATTAGAACAGCGTTTTTGGTGGCGTAAGTTCGGGATATGTTTTCTCGTCAATTACTTCAGGAAGATTGCCGACCGCGTCTTTTCCTCTAATCCTCCTCACTGTGTAGGCATCAAGTTTTGATTCTGAATAGGGTTTGACCAGATTTAGAATGGTTTCTTTCTGTTCTTCTGTTTCGACAATGTTATCCAGCCATGTGTCAATGGCATCTTTGGGGAGGATTAGCGGCATCCTGGACTCTCCAAGCTTTGGATTGTTGTGGATTTTGGTTAGCAGTTCGTTTCCTTTTGCTGTAACGATTGAGAAGGTCCTCAACCTTTCGCCTGTTTCCTTGTCTTCCCACTCAGACCAAAGGCCGCCGAGTGTCATTGGCTGTTGGTCTGCCCGGAAGATATAGTATGGGTAGGTTTTTCCCTTGAAATGATAGTGCTCAAAGAAACCGTCAATACAGATCAAACATCTTTGAGTTCGAGCTGCATATTTGTATGACCACGTTTCAAACATATCCTCGCCCCTTGCGTTTAGAGTCTTGTTCCAGATCTGTAGTTGCTTGTCCTTATCCTTGGTCTTTTCGGGCACAAATCCCCAACGTGCTATGACTGGATCGTTTGGATTTTCTTTGGTGTAGATGAGAACGGCTGGATGGTCAAATCCGGTTGTGTGATGCAAATCTTTTACACCGAGCTTTTCCAGCCTTTCCGTTAGCATTTTAACAGCTTCCTTGTCGCGCATACCGCATACGTCTGCTATTTCTTTCAGGTAGTCATTCATCTTTTGATTGGTATGAGGAGGAAGGTCACTTTAGTTTTCATGTAAATCCGCTATCAGGATATTTATGGGAGGCAGACAGCTTTTTTATATCTATATTGTTTTGTATAGATGACAAAATATAGTATATTTGATTGTTTGTCACTTATAAATACAATGAAAACATATATTACAAGAGAGATCTATAAGAAGCGGATTGACCGCTACATCGGAAAGGAGATTATAAAGGTTCTGATTGGTCAGCGCAGGGTTGGAAAGAGCTATTTGTTGTTTCAGGCTATGGATAGTATCCGTGAGCAGTTCCAAAATCCAAACATTATTTATATCAATCTTGAATTGAATGAGTATGAAAATCTCAATACATCGACGGCCCTTTATGACTACGTGAAATCAAAGTCAATTGAAGGAGGGCTCAATTTTCTGATGATAGACGAGGTTCAGGTTGTTCCTGAATTCGAGAAGGCTCTGAGAAGTCTTTTGGCAGAAGGGGGCTTTGATATCTATTGCACAGGAAGCAATGCCAATATTTTGTCAGGAGAACTGGGTACATACCTGGGAGGGAGATATGTTGAAATCCCTGTTCATACCTTGAACTATCCGGAGTTTTTAGTTTTTCATAGACTCGAAAATACAGTGGACAGTTTAAACCAATATCTGAAATATGGCGGACTTCCATACCTGATTCACTTGGATCTTACTGACGAGACGGTTTTTGACTACTTAAAGAATATAAGTCAATCGATTCTTTTTAGGGATGTTGTTTCCCGTTTTGAGGTTCGCAATGTCGATTTTCTGAATCGTTTAATCAGGTACCTGGCGAATGAAACTGGAAACTTAATATCGGCCAGAGGGATTAGTAAATTCTTGAAGTCGCAAAATGTGCCTATTTCAATCAACGCAATTTTGAATTATCTGAATTATCTGACAACTGCGATGTTGATAGCGGGCGTGCAGCGCTCGGATATTCAGGGGAAGAAAGTTTTTGAGGTGGGCGAAAAGTATTATTTCAACGATATTGGCTTGCGAAATTCGATTTCCGGCTTTTCTCCTTTCGACTTGGGGCAAATTATTGAGAATGCAGTCTATCTTCACTTAAAGACTTTTGGGTATGATGTCTTGGTCGGAAAGCAGCAAGATCAGGAGATTGACTTTATTGCAGAGCGGGAAGGGGAAAAGGTGTACATTCAGGTTGCGCTTCGAATTACCGAGAAACAGACGATGGAACGCGAATTTGGAAATTTGTTGGACATTAAAGACAACTACCCGAAATATGTGGTTACGATGGATGACTATTCCGGGGTTAGTTACGAGGGAGTAAAGCATATTCCGTTAAGGCAGTTTTTGTCGGAATTTGTATAGAGGCGAGTTCTGGTTGTTGAAAAGAATTTGAGTAGAAATTAGTTCAAATTGGAGGACATCCTTAAATTTGCGTATTGTATTGCTAGTCAAAATAGTACAAAACATTTCGTCTGGAGCGATACGGTGAGTTCTAGGAAAAGAACATTGAATTAAAGTGTTGTTATTGAGATGTTTGCTGGATATGGTTCGAATCCAGTACAGCCCACTTCGGACAGACTACAAATCGAATCAAAATTCAGGAAATGAATCATTTATTGGATTTTTGATTTTTTTCTCAAGCCAAAAATTATCCAATTAAATTCAATGTTCTGGTGAGTGATCCAGCGAGCGATGCTTTTATGTTATATTTGCGGTCAGCATCGCTGTACTATTCTGAATTAATGAATAATGCCTTTTTTAAAACTCATTATTTGATCGCTACAAAATGCAACATTCTGGATCATTTTTGAGGAAGCATAGGTAAGCAAATAATCAGGATGTGGCTCCATGGAAAAGAAGCCGTTGTAAACGGCCCAATTTCAGATCATGAATTTCGTTATCCGGAGCTTGACCCATCTCCCGACTGCCGAACGTTATCTTAAACGATAAACCTGCATCCGGCTTCCTATTAAGCTGGTTAACCTTCCTTTTTCGATACCCCGGAAGTCCACCCCATCTTTAAAATAGAGGGGAACTAATGCAATTTTGGGACTTGTACCGGCCCGAGAGAGCGGCTGCTTATTCCCGGTTGGTATGATCGTTTTCATTTTTAAGTTGCTCCCACTGATCTTTTATGTTCATCTCACCATCAAAATAATTGGCTTGTGTGTCTTTATTGAAAATTTCAAACGATGGGGCAATCAGGATCTTGTCCGAATCTGGATATTCTGCAATATCATACCCTAAATAAGTTCTGATGTCCAGATAAACACACGGTTCTGACGTATGGTTATAGAGCTGGTGTGCTCCGCTTGCTCCTTTTTCAAAAAACATTAAATCTCCACTATTGACAATTTCCAATCCATTTGGCGTTCGCAAGGTTGCAGACCCCAAAACAATCATAAATAGTTCTTCTGCGAACCGGTGGAAATGATAGGGAGCAGAATATTGGCCAGGATTCAACTGTCTTAAATCAAAGTTCAGGTTTTCCGGGTTTACTCCCTTATCCGTTCGCGACCTATCTGTGAATATCCGGAATGGGTCAATCTTATTCGGACTCGCTTCAAATTCTCTTTGGTCTGATTTTAAAATTGTTGCCATAATTCCATTTTTTAATCAAAAATAATCAAATCGATCCAATTGTTCTTCATTCACCCATTCTACCCTCTTCTGCTGTATAAACAATTGTCCCATCACAAACAATCTCTCCCTGATCATCAATGTTATGTTCTTTTCGACTGATTTATCCCGATAATCCTATCGCTATCTACTATGGACCTTTTCTTTAAACAGAGAGTTTAATTTATCCCAACCTGTCCTTTTATCAAGCACTGAAAAAATTGTATGACAAAATCTTCTGAATAAGAGACTTGTATCAATTGTGTCTATTGTCATCCCAAGTATTGCCTAATGGTTGGCATTGTCGCGGAGCGGGACTTCGGAGAACGTTTATGTCCACGAGGACTGAACGGTGATGCGAAAATCTATCACTAACTACCACACCAACACTACTCAAAAATATCGTGTTCTGTCGAAAGTTGTATTCTATTGCTTCCTCTCGTTCATTTTTGTCAGATTATGCAGACCGTTGTGATGAATAAATATTCATAAAATTGCAAAAACTATTTTCAATCAGCTTATTCTGCCCATCTATATTTGGGGCAAAGTGGTTATTCTTATCATAAGAGTCCTGAAATTGTCTTTTGTAGTTTTTTTGTCGTATTCTTTTCAAACGCGCTGTTTTCCCCTGCGCCGCCTATTTGTAGTTGACGTATTCTTTGAAAGGGATGAATTCCCGCCATCGTTTTCGCAAAAAACTATTTCCTCTCTTTCAACAGCTTTTCAAGGAGAGCATTCTTTTCTTTCTCCAACTCAAGCATGCGTTCGTAAAGAGCTGTTTTTTCTTTCGCGAGCTCAATTATTCGGTCTACAGGATCAGGATTGTTGTGTATGCATCCCAGATTATAAATACCTGCCATACCTCCTTTTTCAATAGTATTATTTTCAATAATAAAAGTCACCGGGTCTTCTTCCAGTTCTTTTATGACGTCAGGAGCTACATTTAGGACTTTGGCAAACTTCTCAAGCATTTCCTCATCAATCACCTTCTTATGTTCATAGTTAGAGATTTGAGCTTGGCTGATCCCAAGGTCAATGGCTAACGCATCCTGTTTTATTCCCAGGGTATGACGGATCCGCTTGATTGCGTGTCCGTGATGACTGTTTCTCAAAGGCTTTTCTTGTGTTTCCATCTTATTGTATTTGGATATAGTAAAACGAAATTAGTAAAATCCTGATTGTGATGATAATTATTTGTGCAAAATCAATAATTACAGGCCGCATTATTCTTAATCCCTCTTTCAACCTTATTTTCTTTGGAAAGAATCCGACACGTGAACTTTAAATAAGCCGGATGTAACTATAGCCCGGTTTTAAACGCTTCATATCTCCCCGAGACGCCCCGTAAACCCAGGCGCAGCATCAATACCCCCGTCTGTAAACCCAGGGTTTTTGGGCAACACAGCCACTTCCGACGGGCTACAAATCGAATCAAAATCCAGTCAGTCAATCATATATTGGATTTTTTATTTTTTTCAACCCCAAATAATCCAATCAAATTCAAAGTTCTGGTGAGTGATCCGGCGAGCGATTTTTTCTTCCATTCACTTATCGGAGTCTCCTGAAAAGGAATTTGTTTTGGACTTTTAGCAACCCATACTATCTACAGGAACGTTGCTATGAAATGGAAGCCAATCGCACGCCGAGGGAGTTCAATTCGTTTCCATTCCCTAACAAAATAGCCAATTCAAGGGAATCATTTCCCACACCCACTAAGGCAATGTATTCAAGTCGATTTGTGGGCGTTGGTTGTTGCTCTGGCGGATAAACTGCGTGCCAATAGTGGATTTCTCATTAACAAATCCGCAGTTTTTCAAATAGAATGCTTCGTTTAACGTTCCACCAGTGTAGTCCAGTCGAGCATTTTTACGTGCTGTGGCATCAGCCGAAAAAGCAGCGTGATTCAGCTCTGTCCAATTGCCGTCAGCATTCACAATCCACTGGTTGGTGTAAAACACTTTCCGGTCAAATAAGCCAGTTTGGGGGATGAAATTTTCCAGAAACGAATGTAACCCTGTCAGGTAGGTTTCCGTCTTTGGCCGGCTAAAACTGGCAATCAGCGCCCAATCTCCAGCCTCGGGATCGAAAAACCATGCTGTGAATAAGGTTGAGTTATCATCTCCAGGAATGCCTTTCAGCAGAAATCCATAGGTGGTTTCCGTCTTCCACATAAACCGCTTGTAACTTTGGCCCCCTGAGCCTTCGTTGCCAAATTCACCGGTGTGAACCCCCGCTCCCTTTCGAATAAGCCTGATGCGTTGTTCTTCGGGGATCTCATGCGGATTGTCTGTTTGAAAGGGACTCCACACTGAAAACAGAATTCGTCGTTCTTCATCTGAATTGACTTGAATGCCGAAGTAGCCCTGTCGAAAACCATTCGCCATAAAATAGGAGCCCATCACATCTTCCCCTTCAGGAACCGTAATTTCATTGTAGAAGTACGTTACCTCCTTTTCTTCCTCGGGCACCAGATAGCGTAAATGGACAGAGGGACCACGACGTCCCCAGTAAAATTCGTCTTTCATAAAGTGGAACCCACTCTCGGTAGGCTGCCCCGCCACCACCACATCACTGATCTCAACAGTTCCTTCCCGGTCCAAGCCCGTGAAATCAACCTGCTGATAACCGTGCCTTTCAATAGTGAAATCGCCAGCCCAAAGGATAGTCAATGCTTCGCTTGTCAGCTCTACAATTTTTTCCTGCGCTCCCATCGCTATTTTAACCCGGGCGTTACCGCCAATCGTCTTGCCCCGAATACCCAGCTGTATCACACCGGTTTTTTCGGCATAAAAGAAGGTGCGAAATGTCTTGGCGAAATCGCGGTCAAAACGAATGCCCGCCTCTCCGATATTTTCCGTTGTTTGCAGACCATTGTCTATGACCCAACTGTTGCCAGCTGTAGGTATGAAGACCTGCGCATGCCCAGTTGACTGACCGGGGCCCAGCTGCATGAAAAGTGCCAGCAGTGCCGAAGCTATAAGTTGACAAACCTGTTCTTTTTGCATGAAGTATTTTTTGATGTCATCATTTTTGCTCCTTAGGCTACAATTTGAGTAGCATCAAGCATTCTTATTGCAAATCGTTTTATGGACTCAGTCACTCTGCACCAAGCAAGCTATTCAACCGAATCAATTCCCTTCAACGTAGGTTTCACTTCGATGATTTCGCCATTTTCATCAAACTCCAGCTTGTCGATGCACACTTCGCGGTGAAAACCTCCGGCACGGCCCATTTCAACGCCTTTGGGTCGGGTAAAACGATGATAAACCAGGTACCATTCGTCTTTTCCCGGAACCTGAATGGCCGAGTTGTGGCCGGTTGCAAATATTTCCTGCGCAGCGTCCTGCCTGATGACAATGTTGTTCTCGGGGATGGTCAGCGTTCCCAGCGGCGAGTCCGAAGTAGCATAGCGAACTTTGTAATTGGGGCTGCGGGTATCGTCTTCCGACCACATGAAATAGTAGGTGCCATTACGATAAATAACGTAAGTTCCTTCGCGGTAGGTGTTGTCGATGTTCATCAGTTTTAGCGTATTCTTTTTAATCGACAGCATATCCTCACTCAGTTCGGCAGCTGCCATGTAGCCATTGCCCCAGTAGAGATAGCTTTTTCCGCTTTCAGGATCAGTGAACACGTCGGCATCAATTTCCTGTCCTCCGGTAATCCCTTCGGGTTTGTAGTCGATCAGCGGCTGTCCGCTATCGACAAACGGCCCGGTTGGGTCATCGGCCACAGCCAGCCCGATGCGTTGGGCTGCCGTGAAATAGTAGAAATACTTGTACTCGCCATCGATCTTCTTTTCGATAATACAAGGCGCCCAGGCATTTCGGTCGGTCCAGCTCACATCGGTTTTCAGGTCCAGGATCACCCCTTCATCGGTCCAGTCGACCAGATTATCCGAAGAAAAAACCTTGAAGTAAGTTCCGCTCCAGTTCATAAAACCGTCGCTGGTTGGGTAGATATAATATTTGCCGGTCTTTTCGGAATACAAAATATCCGGGTCGGCATAAAAACCTTCGAGCACCGGGTTGTGGTCTTCCGATGCTGAAACCTGGTAAACCACTTCGCCTTTACCTTCAATGCTGAAGATGTATTCAACCGCCCCGCCGGAGAAGTTCTGAGCTCCTTTGGGTTGAAAATCAATGCCCGGCCAGGCGCTGAATTCCGGATCGAATGCGGAGAGGTCGGTTCCTCGTTTTACGGGTAGATAAATCGTTTTTTCATTTCCATTAATGACCACATTCTGCTTTTTCAGGGAAGCGGATTGAGCCTCAATCAGCAGATCATCAAAACGGCCCCATTGGCTGATCAACCTCTTCAACTCCTTGCCAGTAATTGGCATCACCGTCCCGTGGCGTGGGTGAAAGTTCATCGAGATTGCCTCGTCAATCACCGAGAAGTTTTGCAAATCGGTGCTTTTGGTAAACTGGTAGCGGCCGCTGGTGTACACGTCGTACATGAGAATGTATTCATCCGAATTGATCCGCTTAAAAATACCGCTGCCTTCAACCGGATGGGTTTCGCAATCCACGCGTTTGTCGCTCACCAGCTCGTAACCTTCGGTTAGTTGGTCCGAAAGGGCCAGTTTAATGCCTGGTTCGCCATCTTCCGATTTCATAAACAGGTGGTATTTCCCATCCTTTAAAATGATGTCTCCATCGATGGCCGCATTGTTTGTGGGGCTATAAAACAGTTGTTTGGGCGCGGCTTCCAGTCCCGTGAAATCTTCGTTCGCAAAGGCGTAGTAAATGATGTCCGGATCGTCTCCCTGCTTCATCGAAAAGTAAATCATGTACTTCCCGGTGGTTTCATCGTAAAACGTTTGCGGCGCCCAAACCCGCCAAACATCGCCAAATTCCTCAGGAAACGATTCGGGAATATTCACCTTCGACGATTCCCAGGTGATCAGGTCTTTTGATTTCAGCAACACCATGGCATAGTTTTTCCATCCCATATCCGGCACATACAAATCGGTTACCACCATGTAAAACCAGCCATCGGCACCACGCAAAATATGTGGGTCGCGCACACCGCCCGAAGTACTGATTTCCTTCGAATCCAGAATGGGCTCGTTGTTATTCAACGCTCGATAATTGTAACCGTCGAGGCTCACGGCAAAGCGAATGGCCTCCTCGCCCGGGCCATTCCCGGTAAAATAGGTAAAGAGGTAGGCGGAAAGTTCGTCGTCCGGTTGAGATTGGTTGCATGAGCCAAACAGGGCAAGTACAGCAAACAGCAAGCCGGCCATACGGATGGTATTTTTTATTTTATTCTTGAATGTCATCGAATTTGAATTTTAAAGTTTTTATTGAACGATCAATTTTGTTTCGCCGGGATTTAGCCAGTTGGCCGAAAATCTCAGCATCACTTCACCCGGCTTATCACCCACCTGAATGTATGCGATCATCCGGCCATGAAAAACACGGTGCTTATTATCGGTGTAATCAGACATATCTGAATTGTTGCTGGCTTCCAAGCCGAGCAAACGCGCGTCGCCATGGATTTGGCAAGTCACCTCTTCATCCGACAGCATCACCGGGATTCCGGCTTCATCCACCACCTGAATGGCAATTTGAGCGACTCCGCCCGGCGCAACCGCTTCTTCGCCCTCAATCACCTCAATAGCGTATGGCCGTCCCGAGGACTCAATCTCGTATTGGCTGACCTGTTTCCCGCTGTCGTCCATTCCAACCACTTCGAGTTTTCCCGGAGCATAAAGAATATCCCAAAAAATAATACCTGTCTCTTCGTTGTAATTCTTTGGTTCGCCCACCAGCTTGCCATCCAAAAGCAGCTTAGCCGATGCCGCGTTCGTGTAACAAACCACCCGGACCAACTGGCCTTCTTCATAATTCCAGATGGACCAGGCATCCATCGAAGGCACTTTTTCTTTGCGGGCTTCACCTGCATTTTCGGCCTCCAGTTGCGACCAAACGTCTTTCATCTGGCTTTGGCTACCGCGACCCGGCGTGGGATAAGTTCCCAAATAGGCCATCGGCTTTTCCGACCACAACGATTGCCGGAAGTACCCCCGGGGTTTGATAAAGCCGCCAAAATCGAGCAAGCCCGAATAGAAGCCACGCGAAGGCCAGCGACCGGATTCTCCCAAGTAATCGATACCCGTCCACAGAAATTGGCCGAAGATATAATCGCGGGAGGTGACCGCTTTCCAGGCTCCCATATCGTGCCGGTTTTCACTGCCAAAAATCACACGGTCGGGGTATTGCGCATGATCACGATCATACAAACTTTCGGTGTAGTTGTAACCGGTGATATCCAAAGCAAAAGGGTAGCCCGTTTGGTTCGACATGGCGACACCGGCCAGTCCGGCGGTAGTTGGTCTGGACTGATCGTATTGTTTCACCACTTTCACCAGGCGTTTGGCAATGTCGCCCAATCGCATGGCGTCGGGCGCATCTTCTTTGTACCCACCGAAAATAGGCTGGGTAAATCCGGTTTCGCCACCGCCATCCAAAACCGGGTGCGAATAGGGATCGTTCGGATAATCCACTTCGTTTCCAATGCTCCAGGCGAAAATAGACAAGTGGTTGCGATCGCGCCTCACCATGTCGGCTAAATCTTTTTCGCCCCATTCTTCAAAGAAATCGAATGATCCCTGAAAGCCCGGCGTTCCGACATTCCATCCCTGAAGCCACTTGCGTTTTGGGAATTCCCATTCGTCAAAGGCCTCATTCATCACCAGCAATCCAAGCTCATCGCACAGCTCGTACAAATCAGTGGCTTGCGGATTGTGGCTGGTGCGAATGGCATTGACGCCTATTTCTTTCAAAGTACGCAAGCGACGTTCCCACACGTCGCGGGGCACGGCCGAACCCAATACGCCGGCATCGTGGTGCAGACACACGCCTTTGATCTTCATCCACTCACCGTTCAAGGCAAATCCTTTGTCTGCATCGAAAGTGAAGCTGCGGAAGCCCGTCTGGGTGCTAGTTTCATCCACCAGCTGGCCATCGCGGTAAACAGATGTTTTCAATGTGTATAAGGCCGGATGATCCAGCGACCAAAGTTCAGGTTTGGCCACTTTTAATCCGGATTGAACTTTCGCGGATTGATTTCCTTCGACCGTCAGTTTTTCAGAGAATTTTGTCACCAGCTTATTGTCCTGAGAAAATAATTCATTTTGAATGGTCAGAACTGATGACTCGCTGGTGCCATTTTCCACCTCAACTTCAATATTCAGTTGATAGCCTTTTTTCTGTTTTTCGGGCCAGGCATGAACGCCCCACTGTGCCAGGTGTACCGGATTGGCATAAACCACCCAAACATCACGGTAGATGCCCGAGCCCGTGTACCAGCGAGAATCAGCCGACTGGCTGTGATCGACCCGAACTGCAATAAGGTTATCTTCGCCATATTTGATGTGAGGCGTGGCATCGTATAGAAAGGAGATGTAGCCATTGGGGCGATTCCCCACCGATACACCATTCACGAACACCTCGCTACGGTTGTACACCCCTTCGAAATAGAGGTACACTTTTTCCCCTTCGTGCTCACCCGGCACAAAAAGTTTCTTCCGGTACCAGCCGATCCCTCCCGGCAAATAGCCCGTGGCACTGGCCAACGTCGGGCTTAATTGTTGCCTGACACTCCAGTCGTGGGGCAGATCAACAGTCTGCCAACGCCGGTCATTCAATTCGGCTTGCTCTCCATTTTCTATATCCTGCAGAACAAATTTCCAGTGGGAGTTGATCTTTTCGGCCTGTCCAAATCCACCCTGTGCAACGAGCGAATTGACGCCAACAAAATTGACCAATAACAAGCAAATAAATTTTAGTTTCATCGTATTCATAGTATTGAGTATTAAAAGTAGTTGTCGTTGATCCTCTGAATTTGCTTTAGTTTCTACTGCCGCGATTTCATTCGGATGACTGAAAGCGAATAAGCAGGCAACTTGTATACAAACGGCTCACCGAGCGTGATGACGCGGCTTTCAGGCCGGACATCTTCATCCATCGGCTCCCCCTGAAGCACAGTCAAAACAGCCTCGCCTTCCGCTTCCGGAAGGTCCGCCAGCTTGATTTTGGTGTCCACTGCAACCGGCAGCAGGTTGGTCAGTTTCAAAATGTAATCGCCGGTTTTGTTGTCGCGAACCAGTGAGCAAGCCACACGCTTTTCCACTTCTTTCCTGCCATCGGAAAGACTGATTTGCGAAGCGATATATTCGTCGCCTGCGTTTTGTCCAAACAGTACCTGCACATAGTAATCTGTTGTGGGGAACACGTCGGTGTTGTTGAAATAAATCAGGTCAGGGTTCCACTGCGTATGCCCGTGTTTCGCCAGCAATGGCGCGTACGAAGTCATGCTCACTACGTCGGCATTGCGTTCCACATTGATCAGGTGCAAAGCATCGCACAAGGCGGTTTCCATGTTCAACTTGCGCCCGGGAATGTGCGTGGCATATTCACCCAAATAGACTTTGGATTTCGAGCGGTCGTAGCGGTCGTAGTAATCCTGGTTGTTCAGGTACCAACCCGGCGGTTGGTAGTAGTGCTCATCCACCATCGGCACGTTCAACTCCGTGGCAAAATCCCAGCCCACGCGGTAATCTGTTCCTTCCGAAAACGGCCCCACCGTACCAATCACGGTAATCTCCGGATGCTTTTCCTGGACTGCCCTGTAAATCATTTCGAAGCGTTCCTTAAAGATGTCGGTAATCAAATCTTCATTGCCAATGCCAATGTATTTTAGCTTGAAGGGTTCGGGATGTCCGGCCTGCGCGCGTACCTTTCCCCATTCCGAATTTTTGTCGCCGTTGGCCCATTCAATCAGGTCGAGCACATCCTGCACGTAAGCATCCATGTCGCACATCGGAATGCCGCCCTGCTGTCCATGGCCTCCGCATGATGAATTTTGGCAGGGCACGCCGGCAGCAATTACCGGCAGTGGTTCAGCGCCAATGTCCTCACAAAACTGAAAGTACTCAAAATAACCCAGCCCCATCGACTGGTGATAATTCCAGATATTGCGGTCGGGCAACCGGGTTTCGAGCGGGCCCACCGTATTCTTCCAGCGATAGATGTTGTGCAAGCCATCACCGTGAGCTACGCAGCCTCCCGGAAAACGCACAAAACGCGGGTGTAGCTCTGCAATCGTCTCGGCCAGATCAGCCCGCAAGCCATTTCCCCGGCCTTTAAATGTTTTCTGCGGAAAGAGCGACACCAGGTCAAGCGCCACTTTCCCGGCAAATTGCGGGATTACCTGTAGTTTCGCATTATCAATTGTCTTTTTGGAAGAGAGTGTCAGTTCCAACTTCTTCCAGTCGGCGCCAACAGACCTGGTGCTTCCTTCGGCATAAACCTTTCCGCTGGCATCGACTAATCGAACAAGCAGTTTGCCTCTGGCACCATCCAGCCCGCGGGCAAAAACCGAGAAATTATAATGATCGCCGGCTTTTAGCGGAATGCCGTCAAAACCTTCATTCTCCGCCGCTTCGCCGACTTTCGAAATCGTCAGTAACGCAAAGTGCTTTTGATTGGGATGAAGCGGAAAGACGGTATCGATCGTAAAATTTTCTTGTTCTCCGGTGAAGTTCCAGGCCTTTTTGCTGTCCCAGCTTTCGTCGCGGCCCTTGGTATCGGAAAGCTTATATTCGAAGCCCCGGTTTTGCACCAGTTCGGCATACAAACCGCCATCGGCCGCATAGTTAATGTCTTCAAAGAAAATACCGATGAGCATATCGCTGATGGCTTTACTATTTTCTGGGATCGCTGTAATTTCAGCAGTCAGCGGTGCCAAATCTGCAAAACGCCCTGAATCATCAGTGAGGCGTTCGCTCCGCTGGATCTCTTTGTATTGGCTGAGTTCGTAGAACTTGATCAAGCCATCGATCAACTGCCACGAAACTTTTGAAACTATTCCCAATTGCTTTTCACCATCAATCAAAACCTCTTCGCGCAAATCCATCCGATCTTTCGTTGTTCCTTCAACGGTAGGCGTGTAGCTTTTAAAATCGGTGGTTGTGGTTTTAAAGATTTTCTGCTCATCGCCGCTCAGCCAGCTTATTTTGTAGCTGTTGGTTTCGGGTTGAAACGAAACTTCGGGCAGCAGCACATTGCCGTCGTCCATCACATACGGATAATCCTGCGAGTCCCAGGTGTACAGGTCGGGGGTTTGGGCATGGGCAAACTGGCCAACCTCTTCATTCAGGCCCCAGATGGCGTGCCACAAACCTTGCTGATCTTGAAAAAGGAAAGGAGTCAACATCCGTTTTTGAGCACCCCAGGTTCCAAAATCGGAAAACAGGAAGCGAAATTCCGGCCCGATGCCCTGCCAGTTTTCCCGGTCAACACTCCAGGCATAGTGGAGGCCATTGCCGCCCCTGTTTTTAGTGGTCGCATACGAAAATACCCAAGCCGAGTCGGGTTCGTTGGCAAAGCTTGATTGCAGCATGGTCGCCGCAATCAGGATAAGAATTAAATAGATTTTCTTCATCATATCGTCCTTGAATAGTAGTTCCTCTAAATTAACGGCTTAATTTGAATAGACCACTGGCGTGTGCAGCCAACGGCTGGCTAAACGTGCCCGAAGCCTGTCCCAAATCTTCACCGCTCCACAAATCAGTGACGGTACATTCCGTATCAAGCCCTAGTTCAGCAAGATCAACCGATATATCAACCGGCGTTTCTCTGTCAGAAATATTAAAAAGCGCCAGATACACATCTCCGGTATTTGGATTTCTTGAGGTGATGGCTACCTTCCCGTCTTCCCGAAAAAGTTGACGTACACCGGTGCTTTCGCGGTGCATTTTCAGCACGTCCTCGTTGGTTAGTAACGAAAGGGTGAATTCATCGTTGCTTGGCAGATCACCGCCAAACATCAGGGGTGATCTAAAGACGGTAAACAAAGTCATTAGCGTGTATTGCTCATCGGTAGTGAGGCGGCTCATGCGGTCTTCACCCCGTTCGCCCCGGATGGAAATGCGTCCCAGTGGAATCATATCGCAATCGGGCCAGGTGCCCGGCGCAATGTAAGGGTACCACTTCTGACTGATATCCATTAAGTGGGTGATGTGGTTCCAGGTGTCCCAAACATCGTCCACCATGCGCCACATGTTGGCATGTTCTTCTACATGCCCGGCAGCTTCGATGGGTGTTTCACCCGGCGAAGTACTCAGCACGATCGGGCGCCCGCACTGGTCGATGGCCTTGCGGATCAATTCAATTTCGGCTTGATGATAGGGCCGCGACAGGTCATCAATCTTGATGAAGTCGATTTCCCAATCGGCATAGAGGTCAAAAAGAGAATTGTAATATTCCTGTGCGCCGGGTCGATCGGCCAGGATGGTGTAGTTGTCGCGCAACCATTGGCATTGAAGTTCCGTGGTATAAATTTGGTCGGCGGTAATTGCGTCTGTTCCCTTGATGGGTAATTTTTGCTCCACGGCCACTTTCGGAATGCCACGCATGATGTGGATGCCGAATTTCAAGCCCTTGCTGTGAATGTAGTCGGCCAACTCCTTAAACCCCTTACCTCCGGCAGCCGAAGGAAAACGGTTGACGGCAGGCTGGTAGCGGCCATATTCGTCGATCACATAGCGGGGATCGGTTTGGTTGTAGCCACCGGCTTTGTCGTTTTCCACAAACCAGCGAATGTCTACCACAATGTATTCCCAGCCAAATTCCTTCAGGTTATCAGCCATGTAGTCGGCATTGGCCTTCACTTCGTGTTCTTCGACGGTAGGTCCGTAGCAATCCCAGCTGTTCCAACCCATCGGCGGGGTTTGAGCCCAGGTTTTAAACTCGCCTTTAGCAAATGCCTCCGGTTTTTTTTCGGACTGGCAGGAAGAAAGAACAGCCAGCGTCAGCATGGCTAGTAGAAAGTTTACCGTTTTCATTTTACTCAGTTATTTTGATATTTGAGATTTTAAAAGTACAAAATACATTTCTAATCGCAATCGGACATACTGGAGCAACCTCCGAAATAATGAATTGTCTAAGGCATATAACTTTCGTAATGAAAAAATCTCATTAGCCAAAATATAAAGGCATACACTATTTTAAATAATCATACCTAAACCAGTCAACATCCACATAACCTTCTTCCCCTTTGGCATTGTAGTTAAAGATGCCGATTCGGTCGCCCCGGTAGCTACCCCAAGTTAGTTGTGAGCTGCTACCAAAAAGCTTATACGATTTTCCGTCAGTACTGACAAAATATTGATTAATGCCATCGTAGTCCCAAGTCGATTTAAACCAGACATATTTCCCGGCGAATCTAATCGCCCCGCTGGCATCTCCGTTGTATGTATAAACCAGGTAGCGTTCGCCGTTTTTCTGCTTTATACCCAAAGTACTGTAATTTTCAGTAGAAAGGTGAGTAATTCCGGCGTACTGACCATCCTTGAGTTTGCTGACGTCCATCTTTACGGTAACCACACTTTCCTTCGTGCGCAGAATGCGCTGCGTAATAGTATTTCCGGCCCCAAAAATGATCCCAATACTGTCATCAGGTCTAATTGGTGTAAAAGCATACAAACGCAGAAACCCTTTGCGGTCGGTTAAAGACCATTTATCCGTTCTGGGTTGGTAGTTCCATTCCCATTGAACATTCAATTCGGATGAATTAAATTCATCGGTGGTCTGAATCGCAAGTTTGCTTCTTTTCTTTATCGGCTTTGGGGCTGACCAAACCATCCGCCCGATTGTGTCTTCGCCAACCTCACCAATAATGGGCCACCCATCAACCCAATTTACCGGCAACAGGCTGACAACCCGCCCTTCCCAGCTGCCAGTGCCATGATGAGTCAGAAAATACCATTCACCGGGTGCAGTCTCTAACAATCCACCTTGATTCGGTTCTCTGTCCTTTCCCCGATCAACATGGTTCAACTGATTAATTTCCCATCGGCCATCAAGGCTTTTCGATCGCCCCATCATAATCACCCTGCCTTCACCCTTCACTTCGCTAAAATAGTGATAGTACAACCCATTTATTTTGTACAGTTTGTTGGCTTCGCTCCCTTGCGATTGGTGAATAATCGTATCGGATTCCATGATCAGGTTCTTCCCGTCAGGAGACATTTTGAACAAGTGAATATTGTATTTTTTATTGTTTTTCGGATCAAGGGCAAAGTTGGTCGCAATGAAATACAATTGGCCATCGTCGTCGCAGAACGAACAGCAATCGTCCCAACCGGAAACGTTCCATACTTGATGAAGTGGCTCCCATGGGCCAGCAGCATTCGCTGACGAGCTCATGAAAAAGCCATCGTCGGGTGTTCCGAAATAAACCCAAAACCTCTTTTTATAATACCGGATTGAACCCGCCCAAATACCCCTGCCATAACCATTCATCCTGTCCCAGTTTAGTTCGGGACTTATGCGGGTAAGATCATGAACCACATGCCCGATGATCTCCCAATTAACCAAGTCGTCTGAATGTAATATCACCATGCCCGGAGAATATTGCATGGTAGATGAAATGGCATAATAGTCGTCACCGACACGGATGGCATCGAGATCACTAAAGTCGGCCGGAATGATGGGGTTTGCATAAGTCCCGTCTCCTTGGTCACCCCATTTTTCTGACGGTTGGGCTTGTAAAACGGAAGTTGTTATCTGCAAAAAAACAAGGAATAAAATGAGTCTGAATTTTTCCATGTTGTGATCACTTCTCCTGATTAGTCTTCTTTTAGTAGATGTTCCATTCCCAAATGCCTTTAACACCTTCCTGAATTTTCACCCTAAAATACCGGGCTTTTATGTCCAGGTTATCAACATGCGGCGACTGAACTTTAACATCGGGATGTCCGCCACAAATAGTCCATGTTTTACCATCTGCAGAATGCTCAAGTGTATAAGCATGCCCGGCGGTTGGGCGTACAAAATAAACCTCGCTGCGTTTTATCGTCAGGATTTTGCTCAGGTCGGCAATAATCCAGCAATCATTATCGTCAGGTGAAGCCACCCAGCGCGATCCGTTGGCGCCATCGAAAGCAAACTGCGAAACGAAGGACTCAGTCCTTCGAAACAATGAATCCTTCATGTATTTAATAATTAAATCAGGACAAATGCTTGATGCCCGAGAATTAACCACAGTTATTTTTTTCTCATCAGTTATCTGGTAAAGGGCGCCAACTCCATCAAATGTTAGGTCCACCGGACGAATGGTCCCGTCGTCATTGAATTCGAGTTTATTGACATAGGTTTGCCTGTTCGTACTGCCCCGCCCAAATTCCAGATATGCAAAATAGTATTCATCTGTACCCGGCAAATTAAACACACAACCATGACCGGGGCCAAAAATACCACGCTCATAATTCGTTGTGGCAATGATATCATTTTCAGGGAATTCGAACGGGCCCAGCGGTGAGATCCGGCTCATGATATAGGCATACTGGTACTTTTCATCGCCTCCCAACGTGTACAGATAATAGTATACGCCATTCCGCTTAAAGAATATCGGCCCTTCAGAATACTCCTGATGTGGTGTTGGGATGGTGGTGTAGGAGGTATCAACAGTAACCATATCGGCATTTAGTCTGGCGGCATGCCTGCGCTGCCAGAAAACATAAGCTTGCTTGTCGTCATCAATAAAAATTTCTGCATCGATCCCCTGTGGGGGCTCTGAGCCTTTCGGTTTCAGGAATGTTGCCGGTGTATACGGCAGGTAAAAAGTATCTGGCTCGTGGAGAAGTTTGAAAGGTCCGTCTGGAGAATCGGCAACCGCCGCGTACATAAATTCATTGATGGTCGGATAAATGTAGTATTTGCCATTAGCGGCCACGGCTGTGCTTGGTGCCCAGTATTTTTGCCCCACTGCTGATGGAAAATGACACCCTGAAAAGCTCCAGTTTACAAAATCCCTTGATTTCCAAACAACCGGCGGGCCGGAGGTCTCCAACCCTTTATCGTACCCGTCAGTGGTGGCATAACAATAAAAGACACTGTCAATTACCTGTATGCTGGCATCGGCAATCATATCCGGTACAAGAGGATTACCAAACGGGTTTTTCGGCTGGGCACTCGTCAAGCCAACAACAATAAAAAAAGAACACAAAAGCCAGTTTAATTTAAGCAGGCCAAGCATCGATTTAAGTTTTAAATAGAGTTAATCAGTTTGTGGAAGAAGAAGAGATGAAGCTTATTTTGTGAATAAACTTCACCTCTTTTGAGACCATATCCCACTCAATACCCGGAATTTTGGGTCAAATTTTCATTGTTTTGCATTTCTGATTGTGGAATAGGCCACAGCCATCCTTTTGCCGGGTCAAAAGTCCGGGTTGCAACCTGCACTTGTTCAAAGACCCAGGTGGCCGCACTTGAAGGATCAGCTAATTTTGGTCGGTTGTATCCGAATACATGATGCACCAGCGTTTCGTCTTTCCAACGATACATGTCAGCATACCTGATGCCTTCAATTGGAAATTCAACCCGCCGTTCATGCCGGATCACTTCGCGCAACTCTTCTTTGCTCAGTCCAGAGCCTTCAACATCTTCAACTTTTGGCATATTTGACCGAGCGCGGACCATATTAATTAAGTCATAAATTTCCTGCGAAGTTTCGTCATTCTCAACCATCGCTTCGGCACGCATCAGCAGAATATCGGCATAGCGCATCAGGATTGTGTTGATCGCACAATTATTCCGGTCAGAGTTATTTAAGTCTGCATACTTTCTGGGTCTTGCTCCTGTGATAACATCATCACTTGCCGGAATAAACACTCTTGAACCCATTTGGGAACCAGGAAGAATAACGGAAGCAGCCAGACGGGGGTCTCTGTTGGTAAACGGATCCTGACTATCATAGCCCGAGGCTGAATTATCAATGTGTAAGCCATTGGTCATGTAGTAGGAATTAATCAGGCTGGAAGTGACACTTGGCGTAGGCCATTCAGCAAAGGAAAGTGCTGAGCTCGGCCAAGGTTGCGGACTGAGATCCTTCAGGTACTGGATATCAAAGATCACTTCGCTGTTGTTTTCATTTTCTTCAAGAAAAATACCTTCATAGTCACCGAATAGTTCGTACACTCCAAGATCCATCACATCTTTTGCAGCACTGGCTGCCTCACTCCATTTCTCCTGATAGAGATAGGTTCTTGCCTTGTAGGCCAGGGCAGCACCTTTCGTGGCACGGCCAACATCGCCGCCCGAGTATGAAACTGGTAGGTTTTGTGCTGCAAAATTCAAATCGTCAATGATCGCTGTTAACACCTCGCTTTTAGGTGTTCTTGAAACGTTTGCTTCGTCGAGTGTTTGCACTGACAGGATCAGCGGAACGTCTCCATAAAAATGAATCAGATCGGCATACATGAACGCCCTTAAAAAGCGGGCCTCAGCCTGCATCTTGGTTTTAATATTGTCGTCGACAGGAGCTTCCTCCAGATTTTCAAGAAAGGCGTTTGCCCTGACAATGGTACTGTAGGCTCTTGCCCATTTGGCACCGGCGGCCCAACTACTCGAATTGTGGCTCCAGGAACCAAACTCAAGCGACCCCTGCCAGGCATGCTCACAGAAGGCATCATCTGACATGAAATCAAATTGAAACCAGTGAATTGGGGTTTGGTTCTCTCTTAATCCATTGTAAATGCCCATCAATCCCATTTCCAGTTCCGTCTCATTCTGATAAAAAGTATCAGGCGACAGTCTGTCTAAAGGTGATTTATCCAGAATATCCTGGGTGCAAGCGCTAATTAATCCAACCACCAGGACGACTAATACGATATATTTTTTCTTCATTGTGATCATTTTTAAAAGTTTACATTCAAGCCCATTGTGTAAATCCGTACCTGAGGATAAGCTTGTGCTCTGGTTTCATCAACTGTTTGCTCCGGGTCAAAACCCCTAAAATTGGTGATGGTAAACGCATTTTGAATATTACCATATACTCTTACGGTATTGATTCCAATAGCCGAAGTTAACCGCTTGCTTAAGGTGTATCCCAATTCAATGTTTTTCAGGCGCAAGTAGGAAGCATCTTCCATATACAGTTCAGAATGAATATTATTCCGGACACCGTCCAGCGTCAGCCTTGGCAACTTGTTTGTCGGGTTCTCCGGTGTCCACCGGCCATCCCACCATTGACCAACATTTGAGGCAGTGCCACTAAAAGGCGTTCCGATTTCGTAGTAGGTATAACCTTCAATCCCTTGTACCCCTTGGAAAAACAAGCCAAAATCAAAATTTTTCCAATCCAGGTTCAGTTGTAATGAATAGGCTAAATCGGGAAACTGCTTTCCTATTACGGTGCGATCCTTATCCATGGTAACCACACCATCTCCGCTGATATCCCTGTATTTCACATCGCCGGGAACAGCAGTAAAATTTGCGACAGAAACAACGCCATCCTTCAACACATAATTGCGATCTTCATGAGGAATATTCACATCACTGTTGTTTTGCCAGTTAAAATCATCGATTTGGTAAATACCATCCATTTTATAGCCATAAAATGAGTTGATGGCCTCGCCTTCGACCAAGGCAGATACCCCGTTGATGATCGGACTTCTCCCATAGAGATCAGTCACTTCATTTTTGATGTGCGACATACTAAGCACCGCATTGAATTTGAGATCATTTGAGATCTGCTTCCGATAACTCGCCGTCAGTTCAATCCCCGTGTTTTTCACTTCGCCTACATTCTGGTAGGGAGGCGTCAGGTCCCCCATCGTAATCGGGATCGGAATCTGAATTAAGATGTCACTGGTTTTCTTGTTGAAGTAGTCAACCGTAACATTAACTTGCTTATTTATACTAACATCAAAACCAATGTTCGTTTGCTCAGTTGTTTCCCAAGTCGTTTGCTTATTCGACATGCTGGTAACAGCCACTCCAGAATTCAGGCCTCCTCCGGTGGTATAATTCTGACCGGTAGATAAAATATCACTGGCGGCATAATACGAATTGATGTTTTGGTTTCCAAGCTGTCCCCATGATCCTCTGATTTTCAACAGATCCAACCAGTCAAGATGTCCCAGAAAATTCTCTTCCGAGAGAATCCATCCGACTGAAAAAGAAGGAAACGTCCCCCATCTGTAATCTTTGCCAAACCTTGAAGAGCCGTCTTTCCGGATATTGGCTTCAAACAAGTATTTTTGGTTGAATACATAATTCACCCGACCAAAAACCGACTGTAAGCCCAAGTCGTATAAGCCGGCATCATTTTGCATGGTTGAAGGGTCTCCAAGGTTAAGAACCCGTTGGGTATTGTTGATAAACTTGGAGCGATAGCCACTGTTCCATTTCCACTGAAACTCTTCTTCGGAATAACCTGCTAATAGTTTAATTTCATGCTTTCCAACCGTCTTTTCGTACCTAAGCAACGAGGTTAGCAACGTTTGAGTATTCAAGTCGTCTCGCTCGGATAAGTCAGAAGTCAGGTATCGTGTACTCCCATCCATGTTGGCTAAAAGAACATTGGCATGGAAAGAATTGTTATTGGCACTGACAACATTGAAGCCATAAGTTAACTGCGCACTAAATCCTGGTAAAAATTCATACTCACCTTCCAACTGTCCATTAAACGTATAGCGGGTCACCTTGCGGGTGCTTCCATCCATGATCTCGCCATAATAATTTCGTTCCCCAATCACAGCAATCCACTGATTTTCGGCGTTTTTAAGGGGCCACACCGGAGAATTCGTTGCATACCACTTGGCGTTCCATTCGTCCGTCGGCTCATCTCGCTCACCTCTGTTTCCCGACAATCGAGCGGATAATCTCAGTTTTTTATTATCGAGAAAGTAGGAATCAAAGTTGGAGCGAAAATCGACTTTGTCATACTTTGTGCCAACCAGGATTCCCTCCTGATTTAAATAGCCTACCATGAAAGCATACTGTAAAGTTTCCGAGCCACCAGAAACGTTCACCCGATGATCCTGAATTTTTGCTTTGTCGTAATACACATCAAAGTAGTTGATGTCAGGAAACATGGGATCACTTCCGCTGGCAAATTTCTGAATGTCTTCATCTGAATATTTTGGCTGAAAGCCTGTATTTACTGCCGCTTCATTGTATAGGGTCGTATAGTCAACCGCATTAAAAACATCAGGTAGTGCTGTTGCCTCCTGGATCCCCACGTATCCATTGTAATTCACAGTCATTTTACCGGAAGACCCGCGTTTAGTGGTGATCAAAATAACGCCATTCGCAGCACGGTTACCGTAAATGGCAGCTGATGAAGCATCCTTCAACACGGAAATTGATTTAATATTACTTGCATTAACGTCATTCATATCTCCCGGAAAACCATCAATCAATACCAAAGGATCACTATTATTGAGTGTTCCCACGCCACGGATATTAATTACGGCATCGTCGCCACCCGGCTTTCCCGACTTTTGCAGCGCATATACCCCTGACACTTTCCCTTGAAGGGCAACACTTGAATTGGTAAGCGGCCTGTTTTCTAAATCATCCATCTCCACATTACTTACCGCTCCTGTTAAATTAACTTTTTTCTGTGTACCATAACCAACAGCCACCACTTCTTCGATTCCGATCGCGTCTTGCTCCAGTACAACATTGATACGACTTTGGTTGCCCACCAAAAACTCCTGGGTACGCATGCCGACAAAGGAGAAGACCAGGGTGCTTCCTACAGGTACATTCGGAATGGTGTAATTTCCATCAAAATCAGTGATTGTTCCATTTATGGTTCCTTTGACCAAAACTGTCACTCCGGGCAACGGCTGACCAGATTCATCATTAACCACACCGCTGATTGTTCTTTCCTGTTGCAGGGGACTACCCTGCGTAGAACCTGACAAAATAATCTGCCGGTTATTGATCATGTAACGAATGTCGGTGCCGGCAAATAACACATCCAAAACTTCGTTGATCGTTTTGTCTTTCAAGTCAAGCGATACTTGAGAATCAAGCGAGACATTCTTGTTATTATAAAAGAAGAAGTAGTCGCTTTGATCTTCAATTTGATCCAACACTTTAGCAATGGTAGCTTTTGTAACTTTCAGCTCCAGTTTCTGACTCTGTGCATAGTTGCTAACAGCGAGTGTTTGCAGGCAAGTCAGGGTGATCAGAAAAACAGTTAATCTCATAATCTTTAAGATTTTTCCGATACAGGCAAATAAATACCTGTAGTCCGATAAGAACCAAGTTTTTTTCATAAATTTGTTTTTTCGTTGAATTAATTATTACTAAATGATTGATTCACAAAGGACAGTGGTGCGAACACTGTCCTTTTTTGTTTTTATTCCATAATTCGTACCTCCCGGTTTTCAATTTTTGTGTTCACGTTCGTAGAAATTTCAATCATTTGCAAAACCTCAACCAATGTTTCATCCTGAATGGTTGCCGTATAGAGGATCTCTGCATCTAATAGCTCTGGCGCAACATGAATGCTGCAGTTATACCAACGTTCCAATTGTTTGGTTACTTCCTGAAGGGGTGTATTTTTAAAAATTAACCGACCATCTTTCCATGAGGTCGTCAAACGAGTATCAACATCTTCAATGTATAGCTTTCGTGAATCCTTATCCAACACAGCCTGCTGCCCCGGCACCAAACGTGCTACTTCTTCTCCCTTTGAATTCAGCAAAGCAATGGCTCCCCGTTCCAGAGTGGAACTCATCAATTGGTCGTTTGAGTAATTTGACACATCAAATGAAGTTCCCAAAACCCGAATATTCAATTCCCCGGTTTCAACAATAAACGCTTGATCTTTGGCGTGCGAGACCTCAAAATATCCCTGCCCGGTAAGTTTTACCTTTCGTTTGTCAAGGCGGGCAAAGTTGACGGGGTATTCGAGTGAACTGCCTGAATTCAGCCACACAACACTCTGATCCGGTAAAGTGAATTGCACTCGCGAGCCCGGGCTTGCAAATACCTGCTGCATGGCTACCTGATCCGTTTCCTGAGCTAGTTGAGATAACCTGTAAGACAAGTAGACCGAGCTGATCAATAAAGGAATAAATAGGATCGCGGCAATGCGTACCAGGTACGATTTCCATTCCATAAGCGGGCTTTCTGTGAATTCCGTTTTTCGTTGCCTTGCTGTTATCTTTGTCCAAACACGGTTTTTCAGTTGCCTGAAGTAGAGATCGTGCTCACCGGTTCGTGAATTCTGTATTTCGCTCCAGTGCTTTGACATCAGTTTATCCAGCTCCTCATCCTGATAGCTTGCATGGATGTAAGCCTGCAAATGCTCCCGGTCGGTTTCGCTGACTACACCCGAAAGCATGTTTTTCAGGTATTCATTCCAATCGATGTCTTGTTTTGAGTTCATATCCATTTATCCAATTCATAAAGGTATACACGCGTGGGAGGCTTCACCCCTATTGCTTCACGATATTTTTTTTCAGAAGAATGCGTGATAAAAGGTTTCGAGTCGATTGTTGATCCTGAAGCGAGTAATCAGCCCAGCAGCCTTACAGGAACAATTCGAAAAAGATCAAGCCTGAGAATCCGGCAGAAAAGAGTTCCTTTTTGATCTGGGCCAAAGCTGAAGTCATTTGGTTTTCAACGGTTTTTACAGAGATGCCCAGTTGTGCGGCAATTTCGGCATTGGATAAGTTTTTCTCCCGGCTTAAAAGAAAAATTATTTTTCGCTTAGGACTCAGCTGTTCAATTGACTGCTTATAGACCCGTTCCAACTCCCTAAAATCCAATTCTTCATCCAATAAGATGTTTTTTCCCGGATGCAATTTTTCGTAGTCCAGATATAGCTGCTCGTTTTTTGATTTGCGGATGGTATTTAAGATCGCATTTTTGGCTATCGTGAATATATATGAATCAAGCGATTTGTCCGATGTCAGTGTGTCCCTCACGTTCCACACCTTCAAAAAGACTTCTTGCACGATCTCTTCCGCCTCCTGAATATTCTTCAAATAACCAATAGAAAAGCGATGAATCCTTTTTCCATACTGGTAAAACAATTCCTGAAAAGCCTCAGAAGATCCTTCCTTCAGTTTAAGAATGAGTTCCTGGTTCGTATGAAATGAATTTTCGCCCAACGGTTTTTGATTCTCGTTTACAAACTGGTCAAAAATAGAAATTCTCCTGTTGAAAACATACCAGAATCAATTTTAAATATGGATCTCATTCTCCGGGTTGATCTGCCCGCATACCTTGCAGACTGATGTTCTCCAAGCAAAATAAAAGCCTACTTTTGTCTGCGCTTTTATGATAAAAACAATCCGTTCATTCACGAAGGTGAAAGAAAAAACAGAAAAATCAGCTCCGAATCAAATGTTTCGCAAATTGAGAATCCGGCGCAAAGCATTACACCCGATCCGCCCAAACAGCATGAATAATCTTCTTCCCCGCGAGGAATCCATCCTTTTCATGTTTTCCGTTTTATCAAAAAAACAAAAGCAGTTCAACTGATCCGAAAATGCATTTTGAATCCCACCCAAAATGAGTATATTCCGGCGCGCTAAGTTTTCAAAATTCGAGATAAAACGGTGCCCTTTGGAAACGTAACAAATGACCAATATCAATACGCTGGAGCATTAAATGGACCAACTATTTTTAGCCCTCACTCAAAACGCAGCGCTACTGGTAGCCCTGTCAGTCTTGTACGGCCTCTTATCACGCTTCCGGTCAGGACAGGCAATGCGCTTTAAAATTATCGCCGGCATGCTGTTTGGCTTCATCGCAGTGGCAGGGATGTCCATTCCGGTTCATTATCAAACGGGCATTTTTTACGACGGACGTTCCATCGTACTGGTTTTAAGCGGCCTTTTTGGCGGAGGCTTAACGGCTGCCATCACCGTGCTTTTAGCCGGAGCTTACCGCATTTATCTGGGTGGGATCGGAGTGTTTGCAGGGGTTTCAACCATAATCCTGTGCGCGGCTATTGGCTTAGCGGCCAGAAAGCATTTTAAGGGTAAACCCGGAGAAATTTCCATCCTCCATTTATGGATGATCAGCCTGGCAGCTCACCTGCTCATGCTATTTTCGCAACTGGCAATTCCCTGGCCCGATGGCCTGGAAATTATTTCAGAAATCTGGCTCCCGGTATTGACGATCTTTCCGCTAGCGACCCTGATTATCGCCATTTTGATGCAAACGGATGAGAACAGAATCCAATCACTCTTGACGATGCAAGAAAGCGAGAAACGTTACCAAACGCTTTCCGAGAAGTCGCCGGTTGGCATTTTTCGAACCCGACCCGATGGCTATACCACCTATGTGAATCCGCGATGGTGCCAAATAACCGGGCTGTCGTTTAACGACGCGGTGGGCAACGGGTGGCTGAAAGCTGTCCATCCCGACGACAAAATCAAGATAGTAGATGGCTGGAACAAGGCTACCAATCAACAGACCAAATCGATCGCTGAGTACCGGTATCTCAAAGCGGATCAGGAAGTGGTGTGGGTATTTGGCGAGGCGGTAGCCGAGCTTTCGGAAACCGGCGAAGTGGTTGGATACATTGGAACCATAACCGATATTACCGCGCGCAAGGAGATGGAGCAAGCGCTTCGGGATAGTGAATCGAACTACCGTCACCTGTTTGAAAAAGACTCAGCCATAAAACTGATGACCGAGCCTTCTACCGGCCAAATCATTCATGCCAACAAAGCAGCTTCCGATTTTTATGGCTGGACCGTGGACACATTGAAATCGATGAACATCAGCCAGATTAAAATTCAAACCCCGGAGAGCAGCTCAACCGAGCAAAAAAACAGGTCGGATGATCAAGGGAATTTTTATGAGGAAGATCAGCATCACCTGGCCAACGGAAAAATCAGAAATGTTGAAGTCTTCACCAGCAAAATCCGTTTTCAGGGACAAGACTGTCTTCACTCGATCATTCACGACGTAACGGCCAAACGAAAAGCGGAAGAAAAGCTGCAACTCCTTGGCAAAGCTCTGGAACAAAGCCCGGTAAGCATTACCATCAGCGATCGGAAAGGCCTGATTGAATATGTGAACCCAAAGTTTTCGGAAATAACCGGCTTTAGCTACGACGAAGTAATCGGAACGAATTCGGACATTTTAAACTCAAATGAACACACGAACGCTTTTTCGAAAAGTATTTGGGATACCATTACTTCAGGAAGAGATTGGATTGGTGAAGTGCAGAACCAACGGAAGAATGGCGATCATTACTGGGAAAGCCTGATCGTTTCACCGATTTTCGATGCTGCCGGACAGATTACCAACTTTATCAGTATTAAGGAGGACATTACCGAACGAAAGCAGATGATCAGGGAAGTCATTGTCGCAAAAGAAAAAGCTGAAGAAGCCGAACACCTGAAGTCGGCATTCCTGGCCAACATGAGTCACGAAATCCGCACACCACTGAATGCCATTCTGGGTTTCACCACGCTACTGACGACCAGCAGAATCATCACAGAGAAAACCCGGGAGGATTATATTACCATCATCAATAAAAGCGCCGAGGGTTTATTGCACATCATCAATGACATTCTGGACATTTCGAAACTCGAAACAGGTCAGGTAAAGATACACAAACAGGCGTTTTTTATTGAACCAGTTCTGAAAAGTCTGCAAGTGCAGTACGAGAATAAATTGGTTGAAGCCGGCAAATCCGAAATTGCGCTCAAGGGTTTTCCCACACCTCCTGAGTTGGAGATTGTCACCGACAGAAACAGGCTCACACAAGTTTTATCAAACCTGTTGGATAATGCCTGTAAGTTTACCGATTCAGGAACCATCACCTTTGGTGTTTCAAGGGTTGTTGATGGTCACATTGAACTGACAGTTGCTGACACGGGGATTGGCATTAGCAAAAAAGACCAGGCGAGTATTTTTGAACGCTTTCGCCAGGCTGGTCATTCCAATATCCGTATCAACTCCGGCAACGGACTCGGTCTGGCCATCGCAAAAAGCTTGGTTGAACTGATGGCGGGGCAAATCGAATTCGAATCCGTGCTTGACCAGGGAACAAGCTTCCACATCCGGCTTCCGCTGAAATAAATCAATGAATATCCGTGAGCTTACTTAATGGCATTAAAAAGTCATTCAATTGTCTTTCGGTGGTCATTAGGTTATTTTGGTACGAATTGACCGAGAAACATTCATGCTGGTTGAGCCCAACAAAAAAACCCGGAACTGAGACAGAACCGGGCTTGCATAAATGATACATCCGCGTTTTACACTAGAATTTTCGTCGTCAGATTTTTGATGCTTACTTCCAGCTCTTCAAACGGTTTTCCGTTACCCTGATTGTCATCTTCAACAAACATATATTTCATGCCGGCAACTTCTTTGGCTTCCAAAATCGCCTTAAAATCAATCACTCCGGCTCCTACCGATGCCACATCGTCTTTATTCACATCGAAAAACGGGGCTTCGTGGTTGTGCATGTCTTTCATATGAAACAACTGGAAACGTCCCGGATATTTTTTAAACAGCTCCACCGGATCAACGCCAGCTTTGTTGGCCCAGAAAAGATCAATCTCCATGGTGATGTATTCAGGATCCATCTCCGCCATAAAAATATCATAATAGGGCACCACGCCATCAATATTTTCAAATTCGAAATTGTGGTTGTGGTAACCAAACTGGATGCCCACTCCACTCATAATCTTACCCACTTCGTTCCAGTCGCCCACCATCTTCTTGTAGGTTTCAATGTTGCGGTCTTCGTCGTTCACCCAAGGCTGCACACAATACTTTACGCCCAGCTCAGCGTGGTCGTCAGCCATTTTCTGTGCGTTGTCAACTGTAATTCCGGCTGCCTCAACCTGGGTATGGCTACTGATGATTTCCATGTCAAGATCATTGACAATTTTTTTGAATTCCTTTGGCGAATAACCATAAAACTTACCATCGGAATAACTGGCAAGCTCCAGGTTTTTGTACCCGAGGTCCGATACTTTTTTCAGCGAGCCCAGTGCATCGGCAGCCATGGCATCGCGAATGGTGTACAATTGCAGCCCCACCCCAAAACTCTTGCGGTCGGCGGCTTTTGGTTGACTGCAGGCCAAAGGGCCGAGTACCGTCAGGCCCAGAGCTCCGGCTGCTGAAACCTTTAAAAAATCTCTTCTGTTGTTAAATTTTCTCATGATTCTAATTATTTGTTGGAATAGCGGTTAACGCATTTTTCTTTTCAAGACGATAAATATACGACAAATCATTTACATCGCTGACAGGTCGAGCTATTCAACAAACGCTTTGATTGATTTTCCAATAATGGTGTTCCACCCCTCAACAAAATTCTCTTTGGCAAGATCTGGGTTATTGGTTCCAAAGCTTTCCAGTCCTTGGTGAGTCAGACGAAGCTTTGTGTTTTTGCCTTCGGGAAAAAGCTCGAACGTAACCAAGCTGTTGCCGGGATTGCCATCGTACCGCCAGGAATAGGCCAGCTTTCGACCGGGAATGACCTCCGTAACTTGACAAAGATGAAGGTACTGCTTTTCGTCTTTTCCACCGTAAAACTGAAATTCGAAACCCACTTCAGGTCGAAAGGTTTCCAGTTCGAAATACCACTGTTTCATGTCATTCTTATTGGTTATCGCTTTCCATACTTTTACAATCGGGGCATTCAGAACGACTTCCTTCACTACTGGTTTTAATTTGTTTTTTGATTCCATCATCCGTCATCCTTTTCATGTTCATTCAGAATAAATACCGTCCCCGCAGGATCGGTGATCCAATGCATGTCTTTGGGGATTTTTTCCAGTTCGTCGCAAGCTTCAGTACCTTGCCGTTTCAGATACGCAGTCGCAGCGTCAATCGCATTGGTTTTCAGCTCCAGCCAGACCTCTGAATGGGCGTAATTGTCAACACAATCGAGCCAGACCACATTGTCTCCAAATTTCACCTTGTGCGTTCGCGACACAGTTGGATTTTCAATGGGTTGTTCTGCCACATCGAGCTTTAACACATCGCGATAAAACGCCACAGTTTTTTCGTACTTCCGTTTGGGTATTTTGATGGCGATATTCACGCCTCCTTTGAATTTTGCATCCATACGCTATCCTTTTTTAGAATTTATCCTATTCTCAATAACAACGGATGAAAAAAACTTGTTTTTAATAACCATCCGGACAGGCGGCTGGTGAAATCCAGAAGATGGGCGGAGAGTAGCCCGCTAATGAAGAATGGCAGACCGTTTCCGACCTGCCATCCCAACTAAACGCTAAATCTAATCTTGAAAAACTATTTGCAAAAAACTAATTTCTCCGTTTTGATTTCCAGTACTGACGAAACTGATCCTGGGTCATCAACCCAACCGGGCCTTCGTAAATTCCACCAAAACCACCCCAGTCGTAGACCCTGATCTCTAAAATATTGTCTTCACCTGCTTTAAACACATGGGGTGGGATAAAGTAATTCCGGAATTCGCGGTGTGATTCAAGGGCCCCTCGCCGGCTGTAACCTCCCGTTTCGCCGATGAATTCGCCGTTAATATACACCCGGTCGGCATCATCAATTCTGCCGGCCAGCAGCACCAGCCGCTGAGAAGCGATGGCTTTGGAAACCCGAATGATCCGGGTATACACCGCGTAACCGTCGTAATTGTTGTATCCTTGGTTTTCCCACGCGCCAGGCACCTGAATGGGCTCGTGATCATGCTCGTTGAAAACCTTTCCCTTGTTAAACAACCAAGTGCCAGTCAGATCCTGATGAAAGGGGGGCAGCACCCCCGTTGAATAAATGCGGACATTACCGGAAATAATTCCACCTTCAAGCTGGCTGTCGTAAACGCGCACCGCCAGAATATTTTCTTCGCCAAACCGAATCAAGCTTGACGGAATTTCGTACTTGCGCAAGGCGTTGTACGCCGTGGCATAGCTTGGCGGGAATGAGCCGGTTTGACCAATCTTGATGCCATTAATAAACACTTCATCCACGTCGTCAATATAGCCCAACTCCAGCGTTAGTTTTTTATTCTCGAGGTCTGTACCAGCCGAAAAGCGAGTCCGGTACCAGGCATAACCGTCGTAGCCCCGGAAACCTTCGTTCTCCCAACGTGCAGGCACTCGGATATCATGCCAGTCTGCGTCGTCGTATTGTGGCGAAGCCCATTCGCTCCGGTCGCCAATGCGGAACTTCCACAGTCCGCGTAAATCTTTTTCATCGGGTTCAATCGCTACCACAGCATGCGCCATCAACAGCAGCACCATCAGGCTTCCCAACCACTTGACTATATTTTCTGTTTTCATAGCTAGTCGAATAAGCGGATCAGATCACGAAAAAATGAATTCCAACCCCAGTTTTGCTCCTGCCACCTAATCTTTTCCCGAAACGCGCGGACATCTTGTTCTTTCATGATTCCAATGGGTCCCTCATAAATTCCACCATCCTGAAAAATATCCTCCACCTCAACGGAAAGCAGGTTTTTACTCTTTAACAAATTAGATGGAATTTTATAGATCCGGTAAAGCGAGTAGGCGTTGCTGCGCTGAAAACGGGAATAGGTGTCCAGCTCTTCCACCTGACCGATCCTGTACCCATTCAGGAAAACCACATCGTAGTCGTCAATTTTTCCTAAAACCAGGTACAATTCTTCACCCTTCAGGCTTTCGGGCAATGAGAATCGCTTGCGGTACCAGGCCCTTCCATCGTAATTAGCATACCCCTGGCTTTCCCATTTCATCGGCACATATATTTCGTCCCATTGTTCATCGCTGGTTTGCGGGTTGTGCATATCACCAAAATCATCGGTGGTGAACTTCCAGGTTCCACTCAAATCAAAAGCCATCTGCGCCTGATCGCGGTCGTAGTACAGACCAAACTTATCGGCCCTGATAATACCGCCATCACGACCTTCGTCATACACGCGTACGGCGATTACATTTTTTGTTTTACTAAGCAGGGAAACCGGCACCAGGTAATTGCGCTCCTGGTTGTAGGCTGTTTCATAGTTTGGAAAAAAATGTCCGCTTTGCCCCACTTTTTGACCGTTAACGAAAACTTCATCGGCATCGTCGATGTAACCCAAAAAGAGATGAACCATGCCAGTTTCCGGAATCCAATTCAAACTGAAATTTTTCCGGTACCAGCCATAGCCGTTGTATCCCTCGTAGTAATGCTCCCAGGCCCTCGGCGCATGAATCAGATCCCAGTCTCGAACATCGGTTGATGGATCAGCCCAGACAGGGTCATCGCCTACCGTGAAGTGCCAACTTCCGTTGAGACTGATGAGGGATTTCCAATCCGCAGCCTTTAGCTCCGAAGAGCCAAAGGCCGTCAGGATCAATAAATAAACGATTAAAAACTTGCTGGTCATGATGTCGTGAACTTTGGGTACAAGATATTTAAAAACAAAATCAATTCGAAATGCTGCTTCCAGACCTATCGCGCCTCGTAGCGAAGTGCGAGATTAACCACGTAGGCGTTCCCCACAAGCACCTTATCGGCTTCAATTTGATGAGTTTTGAAGACGTGCTTCACATAGTCCTTTGCCACACCGTCTTTGCAGCTAAGTCTGATCAGGCTCAGCGATTGATCTCCATTCACGATAAAACAAACTTGTACTTTCTCCTCCATCTTGCTAATGTCGTTCTTGTAAAAGTAATTGTTCCATTCTCTGATGTCTTTTTTAAAGACTTCAGTGATTTCCTGAACCAGTTCTTTTTTGGCCATGCTGGCAGTTGTTTCTGCTGCGAATGTCAGGCCGGTCATCATTAAAAAAGCGACGACCATCAGTGTCATTGTTCTTGTTGTTTTCATTGCTTTGAGTTTTTAGTGTTACTGTTTCTAAATTGTTTTCTGATACAAAGTAAAGGCACAGATGTAAGCTCACTGTCAAACAATGATCACATGATATCATAAGATGTCATAGAAATGTCACAGAACCCGAGGTACCCCTCCTCATTTCGGAAATTACGCTCTCCCCCCAACATGACTGCAGTTGATTCAAACATAACCAAAGTCAATCCGGCGGGAACGGTCGTCGGTTCAGGTGTATCATCAAGTACAAATCAAAACTTAAAGTACTGTGGAAAAAGGCAGCAAATATGAGCTCGGGTGAGTATACAGACTCGCCGGGAAGACGATTCAAAATCTCCGACAAACCTTCGAGCTGCCAATTTCTCCATTTCCTTCGAATTCGGTAACTTCGCCCCATAAAAAATCGAGAGACTATGTTTTCAGGAATTGTTGAAGAATACGGCGTGGTGAAAGCCATCGAAAAAGACCAGGAAAATTACCATTTTACCCTGACCTGTTCGTTTGTTGATGAGTTGAAAATTGATCAAAGCCTGTCGCACAACGGGGTGTGCCTTACGGTTGTAAAAATTGACAATGAAGCCAAAACCTACACGGTGACAGCCATTAAAGAGACCCTGTCAAAAACTAACCTGGGCCACTGGAAAGTGGGATCGAAAGTAAACCTGGAGCGCAGCATGATGATGAACGGCCGCCTCGACGGTCACATTGTTCAGGGACATGTGGACCAAACAGCCACCTGCACTAAGGTAGAAGAAGCTGAAGGAAGCTGGTATTTTACCTTCGCGTACGAATTTGATAAACGTAAGGCGCAGCAGGGATACATGACCGTGGAAAAGGGGTCGGTAACAGTCAACGGGGTCAGCCTCACAGTAGTCAACTCGCAAGACAACTCATTTCAGGTGGCAATCATCCCGTTTACCTATCAGGAAACAAACTTTCATACCTTTGAGGTGGGTACCGTGGTCAACCTGGAGTTCGACATTATTGGGAAATACCTGAGCAAACTGGCTACATTCAAGTAAGCAAAAGGATCCGATCCTTCTTCGATGGGATCCCTTCATTTTTTTATGCGTGAAACACCAGCAAAGGTGTTTTCAAGTGAAACACCATTTTGCGTGCAATGCTCGGGTTAAAAATCCGGGTAATCATGTTGCGTTTGTGGGTGGTCAGCGATAAAATGTCGATGCCCTTTTCCTGGATGTATTTTTCCAGGTCGTTCAGCACATCGTCGCCGGCAACCATTTGGCACGTCACGGAATCTTCCGGGTAACTTTTCTTCAGTACCTTACTCATGCTTTTTAGCCGGGCACGGTTCAGTTCTTCATTGTCGCGGTCGCCAATGTGCAAACAAGTTACCTCTGTGTTAAACGGCTTCAACAAACCCAGCAGCTTGTCAATGGCGGTAAAATCCTTTTCATCAAAATTGGTGGCGTAGACCACTTTCTTGATGGACGACAAATTCAGTAATGGTGCTTTTTCCGGAATAACCAAAACCGGTACTTTCGCTTTGTAAATCACGCCGGCCGTGGTGCTGCCCATAACGGCGTCAAGGTCGTTCGACGGCCCTTTGATGCCCATCACAATCAAACGCGGCGGATGCAGCTCGGTGTACGACAAAATATCTTCTTCGGGGTAGCCCATCTTCACAATTTGCTCCATCCGGATGGTTTTCCAAGCCTCTGGTCCGACCTGCTCCAGCAATTGTTTTTGAAAGCGCCCAAACTCCTCGGTAACAAACTCTTCCCGCTCTTTCAAGTGCTCGTACAACCCGGCATCAAAAGCCATGACATCCGAATAAGGAATGGTGAAATAATCAGGCTGTGGAATGACGTGGTAGAAAACCAGGCTCGAATTTAGCTTCAGTGCAATTTCAAAGCCCATGGCAGCAGCCTTCAACGAATAGCCGGAAAAATCGACTGGAATCAGGATAAAGTTCTCTGATTTCTGATGGCTCTTCTCTGCCTTCCCCAACAGCCTATCCAATACCGGGTAAGCTCTTTTGGCATCTTTTGCATTGATGCGCACTTTAACGCCGGATGCCACGGCACCCTGGATGAGATTAACATTTTCAAGCGAGCAGTCGATTCCTTTCGCGTCAAGCAACGACCGCAGCACCTCGGCTTTATGATAAGGCAGTAAGGCAATAGTGATGATTTTATCTTCCATGACAACACGTTTTAATGAACATTCGTCTCGGTCTATTTTTCGATTTTCTGCGGGTTTTAGTTTCAAAATACCAAGGGAATCTTTAGAAAGCTATTTTTTAACATATCGCAGACAAAGGATCCAAATCAATGGAATGATCCAAACAAATTCATCCATTTGCTGTTGTCACTTTTGACATAAAACGGTAAATTTCGGCATGCAAAAAACAGCTTTAATAACAGGCGCTTCAAAAAGGATCGGGAAGGCAATTGCCCAACTCCTGGCATCCCAGGGATGGAACGTGGCCATCCATTTCAACAGGTCGTCAGCGGAGGCGAAGAAGCTTCGGGATGCGTTGAGACAGCAGTTTCCTCAAAACGACTTTGACATTTTTCAGGCTAACCTGATGGACGAATCGGAGATCCAACAGCTGATTCCAGCAGTGTTGAAACGATTCGAATCATTGGATCTACTCATCAATAATGCTTCTGTTTTTGAGCCCTCAAGTTTGAAGGAAACTTCGTTGGAATTACTTCAGCGGCAGATGACCGTCAACTTTCAGGCGCCGTTTTTGCTTTGCCGCGATTTGGCAAAAGCCTGCGAAAAAAGCATGATCATTAACTTTGTGGATACTCGGATTACCAACAACCGCTCGAACTTTGCAGCTTATTCCATTTCGAAGAAAGCTCTTTGGGAGCTGACAAAAATGGCAGCACTCGAATTTGCCCCGAATATCCGGGTCAATGCCATTGCCCCAGGCGTAAGTTTGCCGCCTGAAGATAAAGATGAAAAATACCTGTGGAGCTTGGCCAGCAATATCCCAATGCAAAAGCCAGGCGGGCTGGAGCCTATCCTCCAAAGCATCGATTTTATTCTGGCAAACGATCATTTAACCGGCCAGCTGCTTTTTGCCGATGGCGGTGAAAACCTTGGAAAAAATAATTGAGACATGGCACGAATACGCGTAAAGAACCTCCTGCTGAGAACCTTCATTGGATTCAATCCCGAAGAGCTGGTGAATAAGCAAGACGTGGTGATCAACCTCGAAATTGAAGTGAGTATACCGAATGAGGCTTTGGAATCGGATGAACCTGACGGCATTTACGACTACAAAAAGATAACCAAGCGGGTGATTTCGTATGTGCAGGACGGACGTTTCAAGCTATTGGAAGTCTTGACAAAAAACCTGCTGGAGATGATTATGGAAGATGATCGGGTGCGTTGGGCGAAAGTGGAGGTGGATAAACCACATGCCCTGCGGTTTGCCGAATCGGTTTCATTCGAAATGGAAGCGACGCGATGAACACCTGCATTATTGGCATCGGATCAAATATTGAAGCAGAGGCCCATATTCCCCGGGCCATCGAATTGATTGGCAGAGATTGCAAAATTCTTAAAATCTCTAAAATGATGAAGACTAAGCCCATTGGCTACACCAATCAGGCTGATTTTACCAATGGTGCTGTCAAAATTGAAACAAATTGGAGTCGGCGAGAGTTAAACTTGTACCTGAAAAAGATTGAAGACCAGCTTGGTCGTGATCGCACCCAAATAAAGTTCGGTCCGCGGACGATTGATTTGGATCTCATGATTTGGAATGGGCAGGTGGTTGACCAAGATTATTACACCCGTGATTTTCTGCGTCAGTCGGCTGCTGAGCTTGGGTTTAAGGAGTCAGGCTAACGAATTGGTTCTAAGAGGGGATCTGTCCAGCACAACAGATTATCCGCTCAAAATAAGATCATTAAATTTTTCAGGAGTAATTATCTCAAAATAAATAAGGCCAAACATGAAGTATCCCTACAGTCAATTTGCATTCGTTCTTCTCATCGCTTTTTTCGTTGTTTCCTGTGGTAAAAATGATGATCCTGTTGAAGAATCGCTGTTTACCTACCTCGAATCCGAAAAACAGGTCAGTACCATTCCTCAAGGTACCGCGCAATTTTTGTTTTCAGCGTTGGCGGCACAATATGATGATGATGGCACGATGGACAATGAAGTGACTTCCGGAGCCTTAGTTTATAAAGTGACTTACAAAACCACGTTCGAAGGTGAACCATTAACGGTATCCGGCCTGGTTTCTGTTCCTGATGAGCCAGGGGATTACCCGGTAATTAGCTTTCAGAACGGAACAAACGTGGAGTACAGCGAGGCGCCAACGGCAAACCCGGGAAACAACCTTTTCGTTGTTTTGGAAAGCTTTGCTTCGCTCGGATTTATCGTGGTGATTCCCGACTATCCGGGGTTTGGAGAGTCGAAGCAGGTTTTTCATCCTTATCTCGAAAAAGACAACATGGTTCCAAGCCTGGTCGATCTATTAAAAGCAACACGTGAATTTGTGAGCCAGGATCACATTGTGGCATCACTCAACGAAGATTTGTACCTGATGGGTTATTCACTGGGCGGCTGGGCAACTTTGCAGCTTCAGCGTGAAATTGAAAGCAATGGTCTGGAAGACTATCAATTAAAAGCCAGTTCGTGTGGTGCCGGCCCTTATAACCTGAATTTGCTGAATGAGTTAATCGTTAGCCAGGGAAGTTATCCCATGCCCTATTTTCTGGCTTTTCTGATGCAGGCCTACCATGTTCATGGAAAATTCTCAAATCCGTTGAATACGATTTTTGACGATGAGTACGCAGCCAAAATCCCTGATTTATTTAATGGAATCAATACCGGAGGTGACATCAATGCGCAACTCACAACCAGCGTCACAGACTTGTTGCATCCGGATTTTCGTGTCGGTTACGAGTCCAATGCGGCCTACCAACCCGTGCAGGACGCGTTGAACAACAACGGTGTTGAAGCCTGGAATACAAACACGCCTACCCGTTTGTTTCATGGTGAAAACGACACGTTCGTTTCCATGGAACTTTCCACAAAAATGAAACAGGATTTCAGTGAGCTGGGTGTCAGCAACGAGCTCGTGAAGATGGTTGTGTTGCCTGGTGAAGACCACCAAAGTGCCATTTTGCCTTTTGGAATCGCGACCATCAACTGGTTTATCGGCCTGAACAGCAACTAGCAAAAACTGATATATTTTAGGCTTTTTCCGGTTGAAAGCCCGTACTTTTGTTGTATGTCAACGATGAGGGTACACGACGCAAAATACAAATTCAAAAACATCAAAAACCGCGATGCTTTCATTTCTCTGCAGTTTAAACGGAGTGAGTAGTTCTACTTTGATATTTAAAATGACATGAGAAATGGATTTACCTTTTGCAGAAAATTATAAAATTAAAATGGTAGAGCCAATCTACCGAAGTACCCGTGAAGAGCGCGAAAAATGGATCGATCAGGCCCACTACAATTTATTCAACTTAAAAAGTGAGCAGGTTTTTGTTGACTTACTGACTGACAGCGGGACCGGAGCCATGAGCGATCGGCAGTGGGCCGCACTAATGACCGGTGATGAAAGCTATGCCGGTTCGTCATCCTACTACCACCTGAAGGATAAAGTGAAGGAAATTTTTGGCTTCGACTATTTTTTGCCTGTTCATCAAGGGCGGGCTGCTGAAAACGTCCTGTTTTCAGTCTTGGTGAAAGACGGTCAGTTCGTGCCGGGAAATTCCCATTTTGATACGACCAAGGGACATATCGAGTTTCGAAAAGCCACCGCCGTTGATTGTACCATTGATGAAGCGTTTGACACCAATGGCATGCACCCGTTTAAAGGCAATATAGACATTGGCAAGCTGACAGCCGTCTTGGAAAAGCATCCCAGAGAGCAGGTGCCGATGATCATTGTTACGCTCACCTGCAACAGCTCAGGAGGACAGCCCGTTTCCATGGAGAATCTGCGCGAAATCCGTCAGGTAGCCGACCAATATCAAATTCCGATGATCTTCGATTCGGCACGCTTTGCCGAAAACGCCTGGTTTATCCAAAGCCGCGAACCAGGCTACCAGAATCGGTCAATTCGGGAAATTGTAAGCGAAATGTACCAGTATGCCGATGGCATGACCATGAGCAGCAAAAAAGATGGCATCGTCAATATTGGTGGCATTTTGGCCATGCGAAGCAAAGATTGGTACGAGCAGGCATCGGTTTATAACATCTTGTTCGAAGGATTTGTCACTTATGGCGGAATGGCCGGACGCGACATGAATGCGCTGGCTATTGGCCTCGATGAAGTGACCAGCGGCGCGTACCTGGAGAACCGGATCCGACAGGTGCACTATTTGGGAAACAAGCTGATTGAATTGGGCATTCCGGTCCAAAAACCACTTGGAGGACACGCCGTTTTCGTGGATGCCAAACGCTTTTTAAACCGGGTTCCAAAAGAAGAATTTGTGGCCCAGACTTTAGCCGTTGAGCTTTACCTGGAAGCAGGAGTTCGTGGTGTTGAAGTGGGTACGCTACTTGCCGACCGCGATCCTCAATCAAAAGAGAACAGGTATCCGCAGCTGGAGTTTTTGCGACTGGCTATTCCACGCCGCACCTACACCAACAACCACATGGATGTGGTGGTCGCCGGCCTGAAGAATATTTTTGACCGAAGAAATTCGATTACCCGGGGATTAATGATTCTGGAAGAAGCGCCAATCATGCGCCACTTCACAGTCAAGCTGCAGCGAAACTAATTGTTGAACGAATGACGATAGGTCTGATTCAAGGTCACTTGGATCAGGCTTATTTTTTCAACAGCTTAAAGGCGTGGCTCCACTCATTGTTTCGGAAACCTGGGATGCACCAGAGCATGCAAAGTGGCTCAATAGCTCGCGCGGCTTCAACTTTTCCCATGTCTTCGGTTTCCCAGCCAAACAAACCCAACACTTCTTTCACGTGCTTTTTTGCGTCATCATTATTCCCGCAAATGAACATTGTTGGTTGGCCACCTTCAAACTGTGGATTCACCATCAAAGCATTCCCCACGCAACTAAAAGCTTTAACAAAATTGATCCGCGAATATTTTTCCTGCAAATGTTCCATGAGCGAAAAATTTGGCCTGGTGAAAAAGTGCAATACCCCGTTAACCGGTTCCTCATCGCTGATCGGGTTGCAGGTATCTATCACTGTTTTTTCATGCAGGTTAGCTGCGCCGGCCAAGTCTAACACAAATTCGGCAGCGCTGCCTTTCACAGCCAATACAACCAAATCTCCAAAGTGGGCGGCTTCTTCAAAAGTGCCAACCGACGCCTTTTCTCCAGCCTCGCTGAGCCAATGTGCCACCCGCAATTTATCTCTGGTCCCAATTTTAACCTCGTAACCCTGTTTTAGAAAGCCGTTTGCCAATGCACGGCCAACACTTCCTGAACCTAAAATGCCCACTTGTTTTCTCATGGTGATTCGTGTAAAAAATTAATAATGATCAAGTTACTGAGTGATACGATTTATTTTGGAATTTGGTTTTCAGGCCTCAAAGAAGATTTGTACCTTCAAAATAAAAAAGAAAAGTGATGCTGATACCAAACTACTTAAAGAAAGGAGACCGGATTCGCGTTGTTTCGCCAGCGGGAAAAGTGGAGAAAGAGAAAATTCGTTCCGGAATGAATTTGTTTGAGCAGGCTGGTTTCGAGGTGGTTTGGGGCGACCATGTTTTTGACAATCACTTTCAGTTTGCGGCAACTGATACCCGGCGTTTGCGGGATTTACAGCAAGCATTGGACGATCCGCAATGCAGGGCAATTGTTTGCGCGCGGGGTGGTTATGGCGCCATCCGCCTGGTGGATCAACTGGATCTTTCGAATTTTCGTCAGCAACCAAAGTGGTTGGTTGGCTTCAGCGACATTACGGTTTTGCACGCCCTTTTGCAAAACGAAGGTTTTTGCAGCATCCATGGCGCCATGCCGGGATTTTACCTGAAAGATGATCAGCCATCCGACAGTTTCAACGAGCTGCTCAAAACGCTGAAAGGTGAAAATAGTCCGGTTCGGGTTCCACCCCAGGCATTTAACCGCCCAGGCGAATCCTCCGGAAGACTGACTGGAGGAAACCTCTCGATGATTTACAGCCTGATGGGTACACCGCTCGAACCGGCAACTGATGGCAACATCCTGCTTATTGAAGATTTGGCAGAATACCTCTACCACCTCGACCGGATCATGCAGAGCCTGAAACTGGCTGGAAAACTCGAAAGCCTGAAAGGATTGCTGGTGGGTGGTCTCACAGAGATGAAGGACAACGACGCCCCGTTTGGGCAATCGCCCCAGGAAATTATCCGCGAGGCAGTAAAAGCCTACGATTTCCCAGTTTGCTTCGACTTTCCCGCCGGACACATCGATCGCAATCTTCCTCTCGTTTTTGGGGCAGGGTACCGGTTGGAGGTCAATAAATCGACTGGTTCAACCTTGACTATGCTTTAATTTTTTGAGCTTCAAAAATACTTGGTTAAATTCGAAAAATAAACCCTACCGTTTGCTGAAAAAATGAATGGTTTCGCGAATACCATCTTCGTACGATGTTGGTTCGTATTGAAAATAATGGTTGAACTTTGTTGAATCAAAGTGGTAGTTCATTTCATTCTGATAAAGCATTTCATAAAGTTCTTCGATGGTTTTATTGAAAAGGCCCCCCAGTTTGATCATCCATTTCTTCAGTACCGTATAGCTGGCTTCCTGCCCCAGCTCGTCAGCTGCCAGACGAATAAAGGTTTCGCCATTTATGCCCGGGTTGCAAGTGGGTAAGTGCCAAATCTGGTTAAAAGCGTCGTCGCTGCCAGCCAATAAGTTTAATCCTCTGGCGCAGTCAATCGTGTAAGAGTACGAATGCAACAGGCCGGCATCAACCATCCATTGCGCCTTTTTCCCCTTCATCAGCTTCTCCAGCGCCATCACGTACGGCAGACTGGTTTGTGCTGCGTAAGGGCCATAGAAATCAGCCGACCTTGCAATAATTGCCCGAATGTTCCCCTGCTCCATCTCCTCTTCAAGCTGCCTGGCAATAGCTGCTCTGATTTCCCCTTTCTTACTGCACGGATTGTACGGTGTCGTTTCTGTCATTTTCTCATCTGTTTTTCCGTACATGTACACGTTATCGAAAAAGATGAGTCTGGCATTTGCCTTTTTGCATGCGTCAATGGTATTTCGCATGATTTTGGGCCATAGGTCTTTCCAGACTTTGGCATCGTACGGGAGCCCAACACAGAGGTAAACAATATCCGAACCTTCAACGGCTCGGAGGGTATCGTTGTAAGAGTCAATGTTTGCTTTTACCGATTCGGTTGCTTCCATCGCATATCCACTTCGTGAAGCGAGCCGGACTTCGTGCCCGTGACTGAGCAGCTCGTGTGTGAGGCAGTTTCCGATGGCTCCGCCAGCTCCCAAAATGGTGTGTCGGCCTGGCTTTTTGCTGGGTGTGTTTTGCTCTTTATTCATAAACTTGTCTTTCGTTTGAAAATTACAATGAAATGATTTTTCCGACGCCTTTGGCCTTAACGCAAGGTGAATGAAATTGCATCCCAAATTTACAAATTTTGACCATAGCAATCATTGCTTTCACTTGCCTTATAAAACATTACTTATGAGTCGGCAAAAAGAAACCGGAAATAAAGGAGAAGAAATCGCCCAGGAATATTTGCGAACATTCGGATATGAAATTATCGAAACAAACTGACGGTCGAACCATTACGAGATTGATATCATTGCAAGAGATAAAGATGAGCTGGTTATTGTCGAAGTAAAAGCGCGCGGCAGCGATACTTATGGGCATCCTTCAGAAGCAGTAAGCGACAAAAAAATCCGTTTTCTGATTAATGCTGCCGAAGCTTATTTTTTTGAACCCGACAGCTACCTGGATACCCGTTTCGATGTGATGACCGTTATTTTCTGTGGGAAAAATCTCGAGTTGGAGCATTTTAAAGATGCCTTTTATCCGACCGCCCGAAAACCCCATTTAATTCCTTATTTTTGAACCACAACAACAGCCTATGAATATTGAAGAATTACGAACCTGGTGCATCTCCAAAAAAGGAGTCAGCGAAGATTTTCCATTTGATGAAACTACGCTGGTGTTTAAAGTGATGGGGAAAATGTTTGCTTTGACTGATTTAGAAGGAGATTTAAGCATCAATTTAAAGTGTGACCCTGAGAAGGCGGTCGAACTGCGTGAATTATATCCCTCCGTTATGCCCGGTTACCACATGAACAAAAGGCACTGGAATACCATTCTACTTGATGGTTCCGTGCCCGACCAATTGATCCGGCAATGGATTGACCATTCGTATGCGATGGTTGTTGAAAAACTAACAAAAAAACAGCGAAACGAGTTAGCAACACTTTAGAACCTGATCATGATTGAATTTGAATTAAAAACCGAATATATTGAACTGATAAAACTGTTGAAACTGCTTCGGCTGGTTGAATCGGGCGGAATGGCCAAAATCGTGGTTGAGGATGGCCTTGTTAGCCTGAATGGCGAAATTGAATACCGCAAACGAGCCAAGTTAAGAAAGGGTGATCAGGTCGAATTCGAAGGGCAAACCATCGTGATTAAATGAGGAAGCCGGCGAAGAACTCGCCGGCTTGGATTGTGCTTGTGCGTTAAGAGAGAACGGTAAGAAATTTAAGAACCGGGTTTACGCTGTCGTCTGACCCTTTATTGTACATCTCAAATTTCATGAAACCTACGCTCAAAATCAAACTTTTTGCAAAGGATTGTATGAACTGCACGTTTTAGTCACAAAAATACCCTATCTCTCAGACGAACGAACTTATATTGTTTACTACACCATGGAAATAACCGTCCATTTTAAGCATTTGTTAGAATTTTAAGCTCAGTCCAACCCCAAATAATTGCTTAAACTGAATCCGCGGACCACTTTTTTCTCCATCATCAATATGAACATCATCGTCGTAAATCAGGTTGGTAATTAAATTGGCTGAAAGAAAATCATTGATTTTCATATTCACCAAAACATCCCAGTGAATATCAATATTCTGAGGGGTATCCAGGTAGTTGGAAAACAAATCCAGCTTGGTTTCAAAGTCCACGTTTTTAACGACGGTGGTTTTAAACTGGCTTTTCAAAAAAGCACCGAGCTCACTCCGGCTTTTTTTTCCCGGATCTACTCCAAAGGCACCGGCATCCGATAGCTCATCATCGGTAACCACCGTCATCTTTCCAGTAAGCGGCGAAAGGAAGAGCGAAAACTTGTCGCTCGGCTTGTAATCCATACCCAATGCCAAGGTAAAATAACCCGGAGCCATAAAGGTTGAAATGGCATCGTCGGTATTTGGGTAATTATAGCCATTGGTCATCTGCGTTCTGAAATTGAACAAAGCGGTGTAAAACAGTTTGCTCTCCGCTTTTGGTTTCAGTCCAAATTTGGAGCTAAAATCAATTTTATCATCTGTCTTGACGGCTTTGTCATCTTCTTCTTTCAGTAGACCATAACCCACATCCAGCGTGTTTTCCCAGCTTTTATTATCTTCGGCATAATTGGCAAAAACATTGAATAAAGCCGTTCCTGATGCTGAACTTTTACCTCCGGCCGCCCAATTAGTGAGCGAAACCTGTGAGAAATTAACTGAGATGGTGCCTCCTTTATTCCAAACCTTGGTGGTGTCGCTTGATGTTTGGGAGAAAGCCATAACAGGTACTATCAATAAAAAGATTACTAATCGTTTCATAATGTTTCGAGTCAATTACGATTACTTTTGAATATGCAAGTCCATTTGAGGGAACGGAATATTTAATCCAGCTTTTGGGAATTCCTTGTACACTTGTTCCGTAAAATCAAATTTGATTGCCCAATAGTCGGCTGCCTGCGCCCATACCCGGACAGTAATATTCACCGAGCTGTCGGCCAGTTCGCTCAAAACAATAAAAGGAGCCGGATCTTTAAGGATGCGCGAATCAGCTTCAATTATCGCCGTGAGCACTGATTTGGCCTGATCGTAGTCATCGCCATAAGCAACGCCAAAAACAAAGTCAACACGGCGTTGCGCTTCTGTCGAGTAATTTTTTACTGATCCGGTTGATAAGCTACCATTGGGGATGATAATGGTGACATTATCCGGAGTCTTTAGGATGGTATTAAAGATTTGAATTTCGCGAACACTCCCGGCATAACCTTGCGCTTCAATGTAGTCGCCAACTTTGAAGGGCTTAATGATGAGTATAATGACCCCTCCGGCAAAATTCTGCAATGTGCCTGATAGGGCCAAACCAATAGCCAGACCCGCGGCACCCAAAATGGCAATGAAGGAAGTCATTTCAATACCCATCATACCAATCACTGAAACCACTAACAGTACTTTTAGTACGATTCCAGTCATGCTTTTCAGAAAACCACGAAGCGAGAGATCAATGTTTTTACGGTCCATCAGCCGGGAAAGTGCCTTTGTCAGGATGCTAACAACCCACAGACCTACTGCCAGCGTGATAAGCGCTGAGACTAATTTTATACCATAAAGAACAATCATTTCTGAGATCCAATTCGAAGCATTTTCTAAATATTCCATGATTTGAGGTTTTAAAATATTTTATAAAGAACATGAATGTACCGTACTTGTTCGAGAAAACCCAATGATCAATTCAAATTCTTGTGAATCATTTATTCATTTGGGCTTTGATTCTTCCTAAAATACAACGTAATCAGTCCGCAATGAAATCCCGTTGAGATTGATAGGCGATGTGCGGATGATTCACCTAAGCGAATAAAAGAAACACTTATGAACGATGGGTTTGACCAAGAGAGTATGAAGAGAATGATCAGTCCGCGATCGGAATAACTTTGAAACACTAAAAAAGCACTTAATTTTGTACGCATAAGAAATCATGAAAGCAGTTAATTATTCCGAATTAAGACAGAATTTAAAAGCAAACCTGGTCAGAAAACCCATTGTCGAGTGATGGATGTTTTCTGGAGACAAGTCTGCTTGGGAAGATTACTGGTAATGGATCGCGAATGATCCGTGGTTTTATTAGCGAAACTTTAAACAACTCCATGGAGAGCTTAGTTAAATGGATAAAATCTGACACATGAATATTTTATTAACATCTGTAGGGAGAAGAAAATATATCGTTGAATATTTTAAAACCGCTCTTGATGGAATTGGTGAAATTCACACTTCTAACAGCTCATATTCAATTGCTATGATGAGTTCTGATGGCTTTTTTATAAGTCCAATTGTTTATGAAGACAATTATATTGAAAGTATAATCACCTATTGTAAGGACAATAATATAAAAGCCGTTATTTCTTTATTTGATATTGACTTGTACGTTTTAGCTCAGAACGAAAAAACATTTGAAGAGAATTCCATCAAACTTATTTTAGCTCCTGCAGAATCTGTTCGGATTTGCAATGACAAGTGGGAAACATATCAACTCCTCAGCAATTTGGGAATTAAAACACCTAAAACATTCTTAAGTGTAGAAAAGGTAGTTGAAGCTGTTGATAGGAATGAAATTCAATACCCACTAATTATTAAACCGCGCTGGGGGATGGGATCATTGAGCGTTTACAAAATAGATGACATCAATGAACTGTATGTACTTTACAAAAAAAGCAAAAAGGAAGTCTTTGATTCATATTTTAAATATGAATCATCTTTAACTAAAGATGATTCAATAATCATACAGGAATGCATTCATGGTGATGAATTTGGATTAGATGTTATTAATGATCTTCAAGGAAACTACGTAAAAACCTTTGCAAAATGGAAGGTCTCAATGAGAGCGGGAGAAACAGATATTGGGAAGACTGTTGAGAATACCCAGTTTGAAGAGATCGCTATAACACTAAGCAAGGAAATTAAACAACTTGGAATACTATCCGTGGATTGCATTGTTCAAAATAGCATTCCATACGTCATTGAAATGAATTGTCGCATTTCCGGCCATTACCCTATAAGCCATTTAGCAGGTGTAGATTATCCAGGTCAAGTGGTAAGTTGGCTCAATGGAGATGGAAATAATGAATCGAAATTAGAATTCGAAATCGGATTAACAGTAACTAAAGACTTAGTACCAGCAATTTTGAAACAAAAACAGCAAAGTTAATCTTGATCTAATCGCTTTCCCCTAAGATTGATTATCCAAAATTGCTATGAATTTCCTACATTTACTTTCTGCGTTGGTTTTCTCCATTAGAAAAGGAGCGCCGAAGAAATAGGTTGACCACTTAAATTGCGTATAGTCATAGAGGTATGTTTTCTGCCATGCGCTAAATCATTGATATTATTTCTAAGTTATTTATGACAAGCCTTAAACAAAAAACAGCTACCGGCTTAAAATGGAGTTCAATAGAAAGTTTTTCGAGGCAGGGAATTAGTTTTGTTATAGGTATTATTATAGCCCGAATATTGTCGCCCTCAGATTATGGAATCATAGGAATGATCTTAATTTTCACTGAAGTATCAGCCGTATTCATAAACGGAGGTTTTAGTGCTGCTTTAATTCGAAAACAAAATAGAACGGAATCTGATCTTTCCACAGTTTTTTATTACAATATTGTGGTGAGTTTGTTCTTTTATTTAGTCCTTTTTGTATCAGCTCCATACATAGCAAATTTTTATCATTCACCTATTCTTACAATGGTCGTCAGGGTCGTAAGTTTAAATATGGTAATTGGGGCCTTAGGTGCAATTCAAAGTACAATTCTAAATATAGCTATCGATTTTAAAACCCAAACAAAAATAACGGTCTTAACACTGATTGTTACCGGAACTATTGGGATCTCAATGGCATACAGCGGCTTTGGAGTATGGGCCTTGGTTTTCCAGGGTTTGGCATCTACTGCCATTTCGACAAGTCTATTATGGATTTTTATCGGCTGGAAACCTAAATTGGTGTTTTCGTTGCAATCGTTTAAAGAGCTTTTTGGATTCGGTTCAAAATTAATGTTGTCAGGATTGCTGGACACAGTTTATAAGAATATATACCAGGTCGTAATCGGTAAAAAATTCACCTCAGCGGAATTAGGTTTCTTTACACGGGCAAAAGGGCTGGCGCAACTTCCATCGTCGAACATTACCAACATAATCCAAAGGGTCACTTTTCCGATTTTAAGCGAAATGCAGGATAATCTGACTCAGCTAGCGACTAATTATCGCAAATTGCTAAAAATGTCGGCATTTATAATTTTCCCATTAATGATGCTTCTATTTGGACTTGCTGAACCGCTCATTAAAATCCTTTTAACCGACAAATGGCTTCCTGCTGTCCCAATGTTACAGGTGTTATGTTTTAGTTACATGTTTTATCCAATTCACGCGATAAACCTAAATCTTTTGCAGGTAAAAGGCCGGTCTGATCTTTTTCTGCGATTGGAAATAATTAAAAAAGCACTCATCACAATCGTGTTGTTTGCAACTGCGCCTTTTGGCGTTTTAGTAATGTGTTATGGCATAATATTAACATCATTATTAGCACTAATTATTAATACATATTACACAGGAAAGCTAATAAACGTTGGTTTTTCCACCCAGATAAAAGATATTTTTCCAGTTTTAATATTATCATTTATAACTGGATTTTTAGCTTATTTTCCTTCCCTGATTTTAACTGAAAGTTATTTTCAACTGGGTTTCGGCAGTGTTTTGGGAACTCTTTTTTTCATCAGTGCATCCTATCTTTTAAAATTTAGCGAGTTAAATGAACTGATAAATTTTCTTTTCAAACAGAACAAAAAATTGTAAAACAACAACATGATGAATAAACTGAAAAGCCCCATTTACGTCACAAAGCCCTCGCTGCCTGATTTACAGGAATTTTTACCATACCTCGAACAAATTTGGGACACAAAAATACTCACCAACAACGGGCCTTTTCACAAACAGTTGGAAAAGGAACTGGCTGAATTTCTTGGTGTGCCCTATATTTCGTTGTTTGCAAATGGAACGCTGGCACTGGTAACAGCATTACAGGTACTGGGTATTTCCGGCGAAGTAATAACGACACCTTATAGTTTTGTGGCTACATCACATAGTTTGTTGTGGAATAACATAAAACCGGTTTTTATTGACATTGAACCCGAATTTTGCAATCTTGATCCTGGAAAAATTGAAGCTGCCATCACTTCGAAAACAACAGCAATTCTCCCTGTTCATGTATACGGAAATCCATGTAAGGTCGGACGTATCGGCGAGATTGCAAATCGACACGGATTAAAAGTAATTTATGATGCGGCCCATTCATTTGGAGTTGATTACAATGGACAAAGTGTTTGTAATTACGGTGATATTTCGATCCTCAGTTTTCATGCAACAAAAGTATTTAACACAATGGAGGGAGGCGCAATTATTTGCCACGATGCAAACACAAAAAAGCAAATTGATTTTCTAAAAAACTTTGGTTTTGCGGGTGAAACTGCAATTATGGCTTGCGGAATTAACTCGAAAATGAATGAAATGCAGGCAGCTCTGGGTTTACTTCAATTAAAACAACACCATGAAAACAAAGGAAAACGAAAAGTAATCGACCATTTATACAGGGCTAATTTAGAAGGCATTAAAGGAATTTCCTTTTTGGCAGAACCGAAAAATACAGAATCAAATTATGCTTATTTTCCGATATTTGTTGACGAACAGGAATACGGATTAAGCAGGGATCTGCTTTATGAAAAACTGAAAGAAAAGGGTATTTACGGGCGGCGGTATTTTTATCCTTTAATCAGTGAATTCCCTATGTATGAGGTTTATAAATCGGCTAATTCTCCTAAACTATTGAAGGCACATGAAGCTTCGCAAAAGGTTATTTGTTTACCGATTTATCCGGATTTAAAACTGCATGAAGTTGAATTTGTTATTGCCTGTATTTCCGATTTCGCCGGTGCCATTGAATCTAAAAAAATGGGAGCTGCAATCAGAAAATAGCTGTATTGGCAATAAAATTTTAATAAAAATCTACTCTGACGACTATTTTCAAAATTGTTTACTATGTCTGATATCCTTGTTAGTGTCTGCTGTTCAACGTTTAATCACGAAAAATTTATTGCCAAAGCCTTGGATGGGTTTTTAATGCAAAAGATCAATTTCAAAATTGAGATTCTTATCAATGATGATTGTTCGCAAGATAATACTGTTTCCATACTGAACGACTATAAAAAACGTTATCCTGATTTTTTTGACATAACCTTCCAAACAGAAAATCAATTTTCAAAAGGAGTTAAACCATTTGCTCAAATGTTGTTCCCAAGAGTAAAGGGCAAATACATTGCCCTATGCGAAGGAGATGATTTTTGGACAAACCCCGGCAAATTGCAGCAACAAGTTGATTTTATGGAGAATAATCCTGATTACTCCATGTGTTTTCATAAATGCAAAATCGTTGACGAAAATAACCAGGAATTTGATTCGAAGACCTTTAATCATTTGGAAGAGAAAGATTATGTAGGACGGGAACTGTTGGAAAAATGGTCGATACCAACTGCTTCGGTTGTGTTTAGAGCTGAGTATTTGAGTCATATTCTGAAACGTTCAAAAACACCGGGATATTTATATGGGGATACGCCAATGTTCCTGACCTTACTTGAGTTCGGAAAAGCACGATGTTTAGCCGATAATATGTCTGCCTATCGGATACATCCGGGTGGTATTTCAAGATCAGAAAGCAATAAAAGTATGATTGCTTTATATAAACACTACCAAACCTTAAAAGAGGATTTTAATGGTAAATACAAGGACACTATGATAAGAGTTATTGGCCTATATGCTTTTGGCATTTCGAAGAATCTTATAAAAAAAGGCCAAGTACTAAATGGAGCAAGGTTTCTAGTCATTTCAATTGTGTATGATAGAAATACAATTGCCGAGTTTTTTGTGAGAAAGCTGCTACGTCCATGAGCAAAAACTTACCCCATCTGTATCTGTATCTGTATCTGTATTGGGATATCGCATTTTTTGCCATACGTTGTCAGCGAAGTCAGCGAAAGAATAAAACCTTTTAGAATACGAATCAAAAAAGAACTCATTCCAAAACGGTGTATTGAAAGCATAAACCCTTGCAATTTATTGATTTACAATGCTTTTTGTTTTTTATGTTGTCCCATTCGGAGAAGTATCGAACTTCTTGCTTGATGATTTTCATGCAGTATTGAATGTCATACGTGCTGAAAAGCAAAAGAAAACATTGAAGATTTAACTTATAATCAGTTAGGCTTTTCAATGTTATTTATAGATAACTGTATGTTTTTAATCGTTTCTGAGTTGATGTCCTGTTTTTTTGCAATGCTACTCCATTCCGCAACCGCACTTCTTACTTCGTCAATTATTATTTCACCATCTTTTATTCCAAAGTGGTTGGCTAATTTCAGAAGATGTTTCTTGCCTGGGTTTTGACTCTCACCCGCGACCATTGTGCTGTGAAATCCAAATGAAGAATAGGAAAAAGTAAGGTCATAAGCTGGTGCAAGTTGCCACTCTCCTTTTGAATTCATTAGAAAAGAAACGTTTTTGCTATGGTCATCACGATTATGACTAAATACATTAAATGCGGCTAAACGTAATACCTTTCTATATGCATTTACGTGTCTTTCCAGACGAAATGCGCAGTCCATTAAATGTCCATAATCCATTGTACTAGCCCTAAAGTTGTCATGCATGAGGCCAGAAGCAGTATGAACGTGTAATCTTGTATTGCCTATCCTGTCAAATCTTTTGGTGCCGAAATATAATTTGCCGGATTTTCCTTCAAAGAGTTTACAATCACTCATTTCGACTCCCGCTTTTGTTGCCATTTTGTGGTAAGCGTATTCAATTTTGGCAATTTCAGGATTGTCGGACGATGATGGAAATTTTATTATCCAATGCTCAAATCCCCCAGGAAGCTCTTCTTTTCCATGAATTATTTCTTCATTCCCCGGATTGTAACCAGCAAATATTTTAGGCCTGGCACCACCAGAGGAGCCTCCAAGTTCAAATAGCTCTTCAATAATTTCAGAACTGTCTCCCTGCAAAATTTGATTCATTTCCTTGGCAATTACATCTAATTCAATCTGGGATGAAAACTTAGTGGTCTCTTCAAACTCAGGCTGGTACGTAAGCGCCCCCATTCCTCCTGAGCCAACGAAGGATAATCGGTCGAGAGGGGTAATTTTCAATATGTCTATACCTCTAGAACTTAAAGTTCTGTCCAGTAGTAAGCGGCCCCAGCCATCGGGCAGTGAATCATTAAAAACTCCAAACAGTCCATCAAAAGGTTCTTTTTGACATGTTATAATTTCATTATTAAAAGGAAGTTTTATGGGTGATAGGTTCAAGCCTGAAGATATGAAATTTGAGTTATACCGGAAGTATATCTTTCGTTCCCAGAGGATCAATTCTCCAACTTCATACTTTTGGCCCTGGATATTAACTGAAACCAATAGTTTATTTATCGTTTTCACGGCCTTTATTTATTGGTGAAAAGCTTTTCAACTTCATTTAAATCATCACCGGGTTGAAAGACTGTGTCAAAATCTTTAAGTCGTCCACTTAAATGAGCAAGTTTAAGAAGAGCTTCCAGCGATATTTTACCTGTATTTTCAAAACGCTTCAGGCTACCCAAAGAAACGCCTGAGCGTTCAGCCATTTCTTTCTGCGAAAGGCGAAGTTTTTTGCGCAATAATTTATGTCTTTCAGCTAGCGCCCTACATACTTCTAAAGGAGTTGATTCTAAAGAATACATTTTGCTTTAGTTAATATATTAGCCAAATATACAAAATATTAATCACAACGGCTAACATATTAACCAAAATAGATTCAGTGCGATGACGGGTAAAAGCGGCCATTTTCATGACGTCTTGAAGACAATTGTAAATTGGGCAATAATTCGAACTGCTCCAAATGTTTTTAGGCAAATGCTTATGCACACTCCGATTATTTACGGTTCGTCCTGGGGTAAAATAGTAAGAAACTCTGCAATCTCATTGTTGATCCAGAGCTTGTGACTTTTGTGAACCCAACCGGAGCTGCGTCAAACTTTCTACGGGAAGATTATGACGTCTTTGTCCGTCTACTGGAAGACGAGAAGCAGAAAAGTGGATATGCAACTGAAACCGGCACGGATAGTTAAGTATCATGCTGCTAAATTCTGATTGCTACTGATTAATTCATATTCTTCCATTGTTTTATAGCCTCAAGCTGAATGTTTCAATGGATACAAAAAGAGGGCATCTTGCGAAAACATTTGGTGATTTGAGCTTAAAGGAACAGGCGGACGAAACATTGAAGGCAATGATAGAAATCCTTATAAAGGCCGGATTTGATCAGGAGAGTTTAGACAAAATTATTACACAGCAACCAGAATAACTTTGCAACATCAAAAAACGTACTTAATATTGTACTTAATAAAGATCGTGAAATTATGAAAGCAGTTAATTATTCAGAATTGAGACAAAACCTGAAGTCAAACCTGGATGCTGTAACCGATGATGAGGAAATGTTAATTGTACACCGGCCCAAAGGCAAAAGTATTGTTATGATGTCATTGGCAGAGTTCAACGCCTTGCAGGAAACCCTGCATCTGAACCGGAGCAAAACAAACCGCCAAAGGCTTGAAAATGCTGTTGAAAATATCAACTCTAAAACAAACTTGGTTAAAAAACCTATTGCCGAATAATGGATATCTACTGGGATAAAACAGCTTGGGAAGATTACCAGTACTGGGTTACAAATGATCGAAAGATCCTAAGAAAAATCAACGCCTTAATAAAAGAGTGCCAACGCACACCATTTGCCGGAACCGGCAAGCCCGAAGACTTAAAACAAAACCTTTCCGGTTTTTGGTCGCGCAGGATCACCGGAGAACACCGCTTGGTGTATAAGGTTGGAAATGAAATTTTGTACATCGCTCAGTGCCGATATCATTATTAAAAACTTGTTAATGTATCTAACCTGATTAATTCATAAGCTCTAATTTCAGAAAAATTTAGACAAAAATGACCTGTGTATTTTTCATTGAAGACCAGATCATCCAGTCTGGCGAACTTGAAAGCAAGGGAAATCCATGGTCCGCCAGCTGGCGGATGGGAATTTAGCGATATTTTCACCCCATGGGGATACAGCTTTCCCATACAGCATCGTGCCGTTCCGGGATAAGTATTTCTTTGTTTCCTTTGAGTTGCTGGCAGTGCTAGTGTCAAGTCATAGTTGTGATTGTTATCCCCTGTAGCTAGGAAGAAAAGGTCGTTAGAAGTATCGGTTTTTTTGCTTTTGGTAAAAACAAGACTCGTTCCCTATTCGTTCCCCTCAAACAAAAACCCTACTGACTATCAATGGCCTCTGTTATTTTTTGGTAGTCCCACCGGCACAAATATTGAACTATTTCCTGAAGGATTTGGAGCGGCTGGCGGCGCTTGTGAGTTCATCACAAGCAATATAAGTTTTACTCCATCATTCAAGCGGATCTAGGAGCGAAGAATGGTTAAAAGCTTTAAGCCTTTACTTGTGATTTTATATTTTTAATCTTGGTGGGTTGGTTTTTCGGGTATCGTTAATTCTATTTTAAGTAATGGATCCAGGTATTTTTTACGATTGTCTCTAAGGTTTTTCAGTCCAATGCTATCTGATAATGCAGCTCTCCTTAATGGTTCAGCCACTAAATTCCCCAGTATAATTGTTGCTTTATCATTGATATTCTGGGATATATAGAATTTGAAATTTCATTACGAGCTTGGTCGTTAGCTTGGTCGTTAACCTAGCCGATTTTTTCTTCTGCGGTTATTATTGTTGTTGAGGCATCAGAATGGACGTAAATAACAGTCAGAAAATAGTTGCAATCGCGATCGGTTTCAAACAAAGGCTTAGGGGAACCATTTCGTTCCAATGCGCAGTAGATTTTGAGAATACCTGTTCCCCTTCCTTCCGTTAGATGGAGATCTTTCAGAAAATCACCAATACGCCTGTTCCGGTAGTCCCGCGCAATAATTCTTCGTTGTCAATACAATATTTCTGCATGTACATGAATGGTAAAGGGTGCGAATTGAGTTTGAGCTATAGTTGCCATCTTGCTAATCATCAATAAGGTTAATAAAGAATAAGCTCTCGATCTATTGTTTGTTCTTTCGACAAGAATAGGATTGATTGCCGTGCTTTTCTACTGGGAAAAATGACATTGTTAACTATTAAAATGGAAAAAACATGATTCTACTTTGGTGTATGGCACCTCAACTTTAGCTCTCATAAGTTGTTGGATATATGTTGCAAATTCCAACCAACTTTGTGATTTAACGTCATGTACATGAAACATATTTCGATATTGATCTCCCATCAATCGCTCATAGCGGCCATTGGAAATGTTAAACACATGTTTAGCATGGTCAATGAGTTCTTGATGGAATCAGGAGCTAATCCGATGTTCAAAGTGGAGTTGATAGGACTGTCCCAGCAAATGTCTTTAGGCAACAGGAGTTTTATTATTCAAGCAGACGCAATTATACAAGAATTAAATCGAACCGATCTAATCATCATTCCACCTGTGAGCGGTGATATTCTTTCAAGTATCGAGCAAAATAAACCGTATATTCCTTGGATCCGGCAGCAGTATAAGAAAGGTGCTGAAGTAGCCAGCTTGTGCGTGGGTGCTTTCCTTCTGGCAGAAACAGGTCTCTTGGATGATAAGTATTGTTCTACACATTGGAAGACTGTTAACGATTTTAAAGTACGATATCCTAAGGTCAGGCTGGTAGACCATAAAATATTGACAGACGAAAAGGGTATTTATACGAGTGGCGGAGCCAACTCCTACTGGAACCTATTGGTCCATCTGGTAGGAAAATTGACAGATCACGAGATTGCTGCCCGCACAAGTAAGTATTTTGAAGTGGACCTTGACAGGGATAATCAAGGGGCTTATTCTATGTTTGAAGGATGCCGCTTTCACAGCGATGAGCCGATACAAAAGGTTCAGAATTATCTGGAGCGTCACTACAATGAATTGCTTTCCCTGGACGCACTTGCTGGAATGGCCGGTTATAGTGTCCGAACTTTTCAGCGGCGGTTTAAGAAGGCCACTCATTGTACAGTGGTCGCCTATCTACAAAAACTCCGTGTTGAGGCAGCCAAACAGATGTTGGTGCAAGCGGTGCTGACTGTCAACGAAATCATGTATGAAGTTGGGTATTATGATTCTGATGCTTTTCGGAAAGTGTTTAAAAAAGAAACAGGATTGACACCTTCGGGTTATCGGAACAAATTCGTAAGAAACTGAATACGTAGCCCTTATCATGAGTATTTATCCGTCTTTACAAAGCTTTATGAAATGATTGTCTTGAAATATTAAATAAGCTTCAATCATGTATCTCGCCATAAATACGCAGAGAAGGGAGATCATTTGAAACGCACATCCCGACAATATTCGATGCGAAGGGCTTAAATGGGTAATGATAGAGAAGGTGGGTGAAATAATCAGAGATTGGTTAAAAAGCTATTGATCACACTCTTTAATACGGTAAAATAAACAGAGAAGTTGAAGGTAATCTTGTTCCTGCAAATAATCAAAGATTGAATATGCTTGGACTGGACTCCAGCATATCAGAATTTCGATTCGGATATGCGGAACGATTCAAAGAGCAAGGCGTTCGTACTTTAACTAACTACTAAACAATTGAAAATGCAAGACATAGAAGAAATAATCACGGGCTAACCAACATTAGTTAACCAGCAAAAACGCAACCGATCAAGGAACCAAAAACATCGGATTGGCAATTTGAGCAAGAAATCTCAAGCATTTTGTCGATAGGGCAATTGAAGACAGCATCATTCACGAATCCCCATTCGGTGATCCCAAGAATGGCAAATACCAGAAGCAAGAGCACAAAAAAGACCTGCTGATCGGGAAACGATTAAGCCTATCGGTGCCCCGATGTTTTCGCCGGGGCGTTCAATTGGTCGATCTTACGCTTCAAGCTTTTCTTTTCAGTTGCTGTTTTGGCCAGCGCATAAGCTTTTTCGAAATTAAAGGCTGCCTTTTTCTCATCGTCATGCCGGTACAGTTCTCCTAGAAGGACGTAATAGAAATGGTCGCGGTCGCAGTTCAGTTTTTCGGCTTCCGGTATGGCGGCCTGGTATCCCTTCGCTTTGTAAAGCGCGTAAACCCGGTTCAGGGCAACACCGGGGGAATAATTTACCTGTAAAAGCTGATTGTACAGAGCCAGCACGTCGCGCCACTTTTCCGGGTGGTCTTCTTTCCGGCAATGCCACGATGCGATGCGGGCTTCGAGGTGATACGAGCTCATTTCGTCACCTTCGGCCGAGCGCCCCAGGAAATAGGTTCCCTGGCGAATTAACCCGGCATCCCATAGCGCTTCGTTTTGCTCGTCGTACAATATCAAATCGTTATCGTTTTTGCTGTCTTCGCGCGCGGCAAACCGTGAGGAATGAAAGCACATAAGCGCCATCAACGCGTTGGTTTTGGGCGTGTTTGTCCGTTCGCATGTGGTTAGCATGAGACACAGGCGCATGGCCTCCAGGCACAGATCTTTGTGCAGGAGCTGGTTTTGGGTTTTGGAGTAGTAGCCTTCATTAAAGAGCAGATAAATGATGTGCAAAACATTGTCGAGCCGCCGGGAAATTTGATGCTCCGGAGGGAGTTCCATCGTTACTTTCTCAGTCCGGAGCTTTTCCCTTGCACGGAACAGCCTTTTGTTAATCGTCTCTTTGCTTGAAAGAAAGGCTTCGGCAATTTCGTCAATACCAAACCCACAGAGAATGCGCAGCGCCAGTCCGATTTGGGCTTCGCTGGCAATGGCGGGGTTGCAAATGGCAAAAAGCATTTGGAGCTGGCTGTCTTTTATGGTCTCCAGCGAAAACTGGAAAGCGTCGGTTTCCAGGCGCTGCCTGTCGACCAGTTCGGGAACAACCTTGTCTTCAAAAATTTTGTTCCGGCGGAAATGATACAGCATTTTTTGCCGGGCCACTGCATAAAGCCAGGCCGCTGGCTTATCGGGCATGCCTTTTAGTCCCCAGCTTTCGGAGGCTTGCAAAAAGGTTTCGCTCACAATATCCTCTGCCAGCTCCATGTGCCGCAGTCCAAAATGCTTGCTGATTACAGCCACCATCTTCGCAAATTCCTGTTGGAAGAGCTGCTTTAATGATTCGTGTTCGGTGCTCATCATCGTTGCTTGTCTACAGTTGGTTGGGTTCGAAAGTCAATTAAAGAAACGTCTCCTCGTCCGCAATTGGCTTGCCACTTTGCTGACTTCTTTCACCGGAATTATTCGAACAACGGCCGGATTTCGACGCTTCCGCTCACTTCCAACACCGGACAGCCGTGGGCGAGCGTGGTGGCCTCGTCCAGATTTTCGGCCTTCACCACCAGAAAGCCGCCCAGCTGCTCCTTGATTTCGACAAATGGCCCGTCAGTAACCACTCCTCCGGCTCTCAGAACTTTCCCTTCGGCGGGAAGCCGTTGTGGTTGTTTGGCCAGTTTTCCCTGGGCTGCAATGCTTTCGCCCCATTCTTTCCACTTGTTTACATAGGCTTCCATTTCTTCCGGCGATTTGTGGCTTAAATCGTGCGGACTGTAGCGAAATAATAACATGAATTCTTTCATCGGCATTTGTTTTATTGTTGAAGTTCGAACCAATAGGGTTTAATTCATAAACCTCTATCCGGGGATGAATGTTTGCGTAAACTGTTCATCCCCGGATTGGTTTTGTCTTGGGCCGAAAAATTAATTGGCCTGTACATCATGCTGTCCTACGGTGTAGCCACCTGCCGGTGTGCGAAACGCAATGTTAATCCGGTTGTAGGTGTTAATGGTCGTTACCGCCAGGGTGAGATCAATCAACTCTTCTTCGGAAAACTGAGCGCTTGCTTGTTTGTAAACCTCATCGGGCACATGGCCTTCTGTTACTTTGGTCAGGGCTTCGGCCCAGGCCAGGGCAGCCCGTTCGCGCTCACTGTACACAGCCGATTCATGCCAGGCATCGAGCATGTAAATCCGCTGTTCGGATTCGCCCCCGGCTCGCAAATCTTTCGAATGCATGTCAAGGCAGTATGCACAGCCATTAATTTGGGAAACCCGGTGGTAAACCAAGTGCAACAACATTTTTTCAATCGGCGACTTTCTCAGGTAGATACCCAGCACCGACATGGCTTTGACCGCACCGGAACCTTTCTCATAAACATTAATTCTCTGTTTCATCTTGTTTAATTTTAATTCACCGCTTTGCGGCAGTTTCGTTTTTAATTGTTTCAAATAACACCCTTACGATGACTGAGATTTCCAGAATTGGACAGCCCCGTGATATTTTTTCGAAAAAAATTGTTTAGAAGAAAGAACTCAAAAATGAAACAGATGAAAGTATTTCCAGCCAGGCACATTAGCATCGCCATTAATAAACCGGCCAGAGAAGTTTATGAATATGCATCGAATCCGGAGAATCTTCCGCGGTGGGCAGCAGGTCTCAGCAGTTCCATTCGCAAGGAAGGAGCGGAATGGATTGTAGATTCACCGATGGGAGAAGTGAAGGTAAGCTTTGCCCCCCAGAACAAGTATGGGATTTTGGATCATAACGTCACCTTGCCTTCCGGTGAATTGATTTACAATCCGTTACGCGTCATTCAGAACAACCAGGGAAGCGAAGTGGTGTTTACCCTGTATCGCTTGCCCGGGCGGTCTGAAAGCGAATTCACGGAGGACGCCGGCATGGTTGAAAAAGACTTGAATTCCCTGAAACGACTCATGGAACAGTAGTAGCACGGCTTTTCTTTGAAGGCTCAATCTACTTTTGCTGGTCAGGATGATTTCTGGGGAAGAATTTCGGCAGATTCTGTGGTTTCTGTTGGTGTCGTTTTCTGATTCATATGGACAAAGCGATGGATGCGGCGCCGGAATAGCGTGAAAATAGCAGCCGTGCCAAGCAAGATGCCTCCGGAAACAAAAAACAGGGTTCCCAAACCGTATGCATCAACGATGGGTTGTCCTGCGATGGGCGAGAGAAATTGTCCCAGAAAGACTGCAGTGGTCATGCCTCCCACTGCTCGCCCACGAACGGCAGCCGGCGCTTGTGTGGTTAGCCACACGTTCAAATTTGGAAATAGCAAACCCATCCCCAAACCACCGATTGCCAGCCCGGAAAGTACAGCCGGGTAGCCATTTCCCGTTCCAATCAACAGGTAGCCCAACCCCATCAGCCCGAAGTTCAGCCCGAGAATGGATACATGGCCCAAGCGAGCACGGATTCGTCCGTAGGAAAAGGAGCTCGCGGTAGCAAACAAGGTTGAAACGGCAATGGCCAGGCCAGCTACCGATGGTCCGGCATTTGCCAGCGATTTTAGGTAAAACGGAATCTGAAGCGGAATAAAATAGAAGATAATCATGGCGCCAAAGGCCACACCGTAAATCAAGGCCATCAACCGCATGGGACTCTCCATGCCCTGCCCTGGATTGCTTCGTGCAACTTGTGTTGTGTTTGTTTGCCCAGGCTCAGGCAACCATAAAATAGCCATCGGAACCAGCAAGATGGCAAACGTATAAATGGCGAATGGCCAGCGCCAGCCCAATTCGGTGAGGCCGCCGCCAGCCGTGAGAAAGACCACGCCACCAAGATTCATAAAAGCCGCTTGCCACCCCATAAACTTTGAGCGGGCAGCTCCTTGATAGTAGTCGGCTACCAGCGTTGTGGCACAAGTCATGATTCCGGCTACGGCCACACCAAGCAGGGCCCGTCCGGCCAGGATGGAACCGATGGAATCGAGGTAAAGGCCCGAACTTCCTGCCATTCCGTACAGAATCATGGCGGGAATAAGCAGGCGCAGTCGCCCTTTTTGGTCAAGAAACCAACCTGCAAGGGGCGCCGCCAGAACGATAAACAAGCCCGGAAGGGTGAGCACCAGCCGGATCCAAAGACCGGCATTTTCAATTTCCGAAAAATGTGTTTGCATTGAAGGTAAGGCCGGAGCGATGGTAGCCCCGGCCATGACGGTCAGGCTGCTTACCAGGAGCAAGGTGGTTTTGGTGGAAAATTGATTCGTTCTCATGCCATTTCCTCCTCTCTTTCTTTGATTAATCGTGCCAGTTTTTGTTCCAGTCCCGAATCATGGGGAAGCCTGATTCGGAAAAACTGCTCCAGGACCTGGCGTATTTCAGCGGGCGTTTGGAGCAGTTGCCTTTCCGTATCACGATGAAGTTGGTGAATTGAAAACCTGTTTCCCTGCAACGTATAGCGCCGCTGAGGGTCCACTTCCGGGCGGGCAGCAATCAGTCCGGTCACAAAATGCGACTGCGGGTGGTTGGACAGGTACCAACTGGTTACATCGTAATCTTCATAAAAATGTTCGGCAAGATTAAACTGGTACAGCGATTTCCACGCATGCTTAACCTTCGCATAAACTGCATATTCCTCGCCAACACGCGTCAGCCTGAATGACTCATGCGGTGTTTCCTGCTCGATATCCGGCTCCAACAAGAGCGGAGCCGTGGAAACCAACCCGCCAAAACCAACGTCGGCCAGGTAGCTTTTTCCTTCGGCCTCAACCAAAAGCAGCATATGACCGCGCGGAGTGACTTTCCCTTCCGGTGTGTTCCATAAAACCCGCGCAGCCATCCCTTTGACTTTAAATCCAAGGGCTTTCAGTACATGCATCAACAGCAGGTTTTGCTCAAAACAGTAACCTCCCCTGTTTTCATCAATCAATTTTCGTTGGAGCGACTTGGCATCAAGCAATACCGGAATACCCAAGAAGGGGTTTAGATTTTCAAAGGGGATGGCCCGCGGATGAAGCAGGTGCAGCTCTGTTAGAACTTCCAGACTGGCTGCACGCGGACCATCATAAGCGATCCGCTCAAAATACCGATTCAAGTTTATTTCTGTTTTCATTGTTTTGTTGTTGTTTCTGTTTTCGTATCTGTTTAGGCGAGAAATTCGTCAAACTTGACTTTTGGCGATCGTCGTGCTTCTGCGCGACTGATTTCAGGCCACTTTTTCGCCTCGTTTCTTCTGATAAAGCGCCCCGGCAAACCACAGGAACTCATTTAAGAACTTGCCCGCTCTTGTGTCAATTTGCTCAAGTTGTGGCTCATAAAGATCGTTGAACGCATGATTGATGTTCGAAATGAGGAATTTCGATGGCAACGGGAATGCACCCAAGCTCAGGATAACATGTTGCAGTTGCGTCGCCGCATTGATTCCCGCCATTCTTCCTGACGAGGCGGCCACCACGCCAACGGGCTTCTTCCGAAACTCGGACCAGTAATAATCCAGCGTATTTTTTAAGGCGCCCGAAAAGCTGCCGTGATATTCGGGGGTTACAAGAATGAAGGCGTCAGCCTGCTCCAGCCGCATTCCGATATCGGCGACGGTTTTTCTCGTGGAGCTCCCATCCGACTCCGGACTCCCGAAAACGGGTAAAGGGTGTTTTGCCAGGTCAATCAAATCGATATTCACTCTTTGTTGCTTCAATCGTTTCTCCAGATAGTAGGCTGCCCTGTGCGACTGCCGCCCCTGTCTTACTGCTCCTAAAAGTATGGCTGTGTTCATGACATTATTGTATTTGTTTGATTGCAAAGATGGAGAGGATTGAAGGACCGAAAAACGGACTATCGGCCAGAAGTACACCTGTACTTTAGGACAGTCGGCCATCATTTGCCATGAGATTGGGGGGCGGAGGAAGGGCTAAATGGCCAACAGGCCCCGCTGGATCGCTGTTTCAACCGCTTCGGTTCGGGTGCGTGCCACAAGTTTAGAAAGAATGGACGACAGGTGAAACTTAACCGTTCGCTCCGAAATATACAACTGTTCTGCAATTCGCTTGTTGGTGTACCCTTTTTTCACCAAAGAAAGCACTTCCAGTTCGCGATTGGTTAAAGGTGAAGTTGGATAATGAAAGCCCTTTTCGACTGATTGACCAACGGTATGTTCGTCGGTTTCTCCCAGAATAAGTAACAGTTGCCGGTACAGCTCTTCGGCATGCGACAGCGAGCGTTTAAGTTTTCCCGAGTTAGCATCGTTATTTTTCTCCGAGCTCAGCC
>SWCA01001326.1_pt1 | contig 76349 bp, 60 predicted proteins | sample 4692961 | NCBI WGS metagenome assembly SWCA01 (sample SAMN10267275, study PRJNA491770) | bioreactor metagenome | isolation source: DHS bioreactor inoculated with | place: Japan: off Shimokita Peninsula | reverse complement strand
TTTAGTATTAGAAGAATTGCCCATTTTTACACAGTCTGCCGTCCCCTTGTATCCCTAACTTTTTAATTTTTCAAACACTAGAACGTGTTCAAAGGGACCATCATCATAGTATTCAGTAGGTATTGCTTGAACAAATCTCCATCCATCTTTAGCTTTGGAATTAAGCTCAAATTCAAGTTTCGAGTCTTTAATATTACCGTATGGTGTTTTTATAGTTACATAAGTATATTCGTACATTTTTATCACCCTACTATAGTATAAAATAATAAGTTAAAACACTCAATAGTAAAGTAAGTTAATAAAAATAAAGGTTTTGTCTAAATAATATCGAGACTATATTATGAGAATCATTTTGATACATAAATTATTTTAATCGTTTTATACTAAGTTTGAGGTGATTATGATGAAAGAAAAAAATAGAATAAATAAGATGTCTATACCAGGCTTGCAAAATTATTATCAGCTTGAGATGGGTATAATTCCAAGTGAAAAGGATATTAAAAATACTATTAAAAGAATATCAAGTAGAAATAAAGATGTGAGAGAGTAAGAAAGAGTACTCTCTTTTTTTTATGTACAAAACAAATATGCTAAATTTATAATGGAAACAGAATGATAGGTTGAAATTCTTGAAAGTTGGAATTATAAAAAATTTGACTATAAAAACTTAACGAATTTGAGAGGAAAATATTAAATCATGTCGAAATATATTACATTAATTACATTTTTATAATAAAGGAGGAAATAGATGGAATTAACAAAATGGCATATGGAAATGGACCTATTTAAATCTTTTAAGACAGGTTTTATAGTTGAAGGAAATATTTATGATTTACACCCATATCCATTTAAGTCAGAAAATGGTATGAAGTGGAATATGCTTAAATTAGATAAGTATTTATTTGAGTATCTTAGATCAAATGGTTATGAGTCCATAGCCTATTATAATAATATAGATGGCTTTTATAATAAATTCTGTTCTGACAGTTTAGAGCAGATGATGAAAATAACAAACAATAAAAGCACTTCTAAAACAAATCATTCTGACAAAGAGATATTTTATAAAGCAACTTTAGACAAAGCTACTGAAATGATAAGAGATTTTTTAGGTGACAGACAAGGCCCTAAAGCAGTAATAATGAACTTAGCATCAAGATATATCTCCTCGCCTGATAATTTGAATGATGAAGAAAGACAATTCTATTCAAAACTATTACTTTCAACATTAAATCAAGTGCAAGTAAAAACGGAAAATGGATTTGTAAATAACCTATTATTTATTGTGGCCAATAAAATAAATGATATTCCTACCTGGTTTTATATAGACAATCCCCATATTAAAACATTAAATGTTTTAAAACCTGATAAAACTGCCCGCAAGAATTTTATAGATACACAACTTAGATTTTTTGTCGATGTAGATAAATTTTCTCACAAAGATATTGATAAATACAAAGAACAATTTGTGAATTTAACTGAAGGCTTTAAGAACATTGAACTGAATGGATTGAAAATTCTATGTAAACAACAAAATATTCCAATAAATAAAATTGAAGATGCAGTTACACTTTTCAAATATGGCATAAAGAAAAATCCATGGAATAATATCGGTGAAGAAAAGCTTTCAAATATTGAAGCTGAAATTAAAAAGAGAGTTAAGGGCCAGGAAAATTGTATTGTTCAAACTATTGATATTATTAAAAGAGCCATAAGTGGTATGTCGGGATTACAACATTCTTCTAGTTCAAGTAAGCCAAAGGGAATTTTATTTTTTGCAGGACCAACTGGAACGGGTAAAACAGAATTAGCCAAGACTTTAGCAGCATGGTTATTTGGAACTGAAAATGCTTGTATAAGATTCGATATGAGTGAATATCAGCAAAGTCATTCAGATCAAAAATTATTAGGGGCACCTCCAGGATATGTAGGATATGAAGCGGGAGGTCAACTGACAAATGCTATTAAAGAAAAACCATTTTCAATTTTACTTTTTGATGAAATTGAAAAAGCGCATCCCTCAATTCTTGATAAATTTTTGCAAATCCTAGAAGATGGAAGAATGACTGACGGTAAAGGAGAGACAGTTTATTTTTCTGATTCCATAATAATATTTACAAGTAATTTAGGTATATACACAAAAGATCATAATGGAAATCGGGTGGTAAATGTCACTCCAGACATGGATTACAGTAATATGCAAGAAAAAATCATGAAGGCAATTAAAGACTATTTCACCTTAGATTTAGGTAGACCTGAGATATTAAATAGGATTGGTAATAATTTTGTAATATTTGATTATATAAGGGAAGAAGTAGCTGAATTAATTATGAATAGTCAGTTATCAAAAATTATGGACTCCCTAAAAGAAAATAAAGAGATAACCTTAGATATAGAAGAAAATGCAATCCACTTTTTATTAGATAAAGTTTTAAATAATTTAGAAAATGGGGGTAGAGGTATAGGCAATATAATAGAAAAATACTTCATAAATCCATTATCAAGATATGTTATTGATAATGGAATAAAAAATAATTCTCAAATAATAGTGAAAAACATAAAAGACATCAATGATATTGTTGATTTAGAATGTGAGGCAAACAATGTATAGTATATATTGTAAAACTGACCAGGGGAATATAAGAGAGAATAATGAAGACTCTTTTATGGTTAATAAAAAGGTATTGAATAAAGAGGACTATTATGAAGAAATTGCATCTAATGAATTTATAACAGCAGTTGCAGATGGAGTAGGGGGAAATAATTGGGGAGAAGTTGCTTCAAATATGTGCTTAGAAAAACTATCTAAAGTTCAATTGCCTGTAAGTAGTGATGAATTAATAGATACTATCAATAGAATTAATAAAGAAATTATTGAATATGGGAAGGATAACCCTAAATATTCAGCTATGGCTACAACCCTTGCAGGACTAACTTGTTTTAATGAGTTAATAACTATCTTCCATGTGGGTGATAGTCGAGTATATAGATTTAGAAATGGTTTTTTAAGACAATTTACCATAGATGATTCATTGGTACAGGTGTTTTTTTCATTAGGTAAAATTTCAAAAGAAGATATGGAAAAGCATCCCGATAAAAATGTTTTAATACAGACCATTGGAGGGAAAAAATCCGATAGAAAAATTGATATACATATACAAGAGGTTAGAAGTAAGTTTAAAGAAGAAGACATATTTCTAATATGTACCGATGGATTAAGCGATATGGTAGATTACGATACCATTGAAGATATCATAAAAAATAATAAAAATGATGTGAAATTAATAGCAAACAATTTAATAAATGAAGCCAAAAGAAATGGAGGCCATGATAATATCACACTTATATTAATTAAGAGAGATTAGTATTTTAAGACCGATAGGGGGGTTAGAATGTGAGCGACATTGCATTAACTAGAAAATTTTTTAATTTTATGGGCGCAAATGTATCCAAGCCCGAAGAAATAACAGAATACTTAATTCATGAAATTAAAAACACAAAGGGATATAAAGAATATCAATATTTTAATGGTAAGCCTGTATTTCAAATTAATGATTTAAAAGATATGAGTATAATAGAGCTTTTCGAAGCATACTCAGCTATAAAACTTGTACCTGAAGCCTTAGACTTATTATATGAAAAGATTATTTATGGAGATTTAGAAGCATTATCCCATATTAACAAACCTAATTTCTATGAAAAAAATAGCATAGAATTATTTATAAAAAATTTGAGAGAAGTTAAAAAAAGTTATGATAAAAATATAACAAATATTAAAAAAGAAGAAATGATGATGTTTTTTGATGAAAATACATTAATATCTTTGGATAGTATTCCACCATCAAATCCTAGAAAAATAAAAGAATTCAATGAATCTAGTATAAATAGTTTAATTAAATCTAAGAAACTGTATTGCATTGAAGAAAAGCAATACAATGAATATGTCCAAAGATGTGAAAATGAATATATCAGGTATTCTAATGAAAAGAATAGCAAAAAAATAAAGATATTCTTCTATGTAAGATTGGCCTTAGCATTATTTTTAGCTATAAAAGTTTGTTATTACTACTGGGACAATTATAATAATATAGGATATTTTTTAACAGCTGCAGTTTATCCTCCAACATTTATGGTGGGAATTTCAATATTAACAGATGATGAAAAGGGTTCAGGATTAGTTTTTGGAGGATTAGCTAATCTTGCATTATGCCTTACCTGGCTTAGTGCAAATATAGCAAATAATCCATGGAGTACAGTAGGATTTATATTAGGACTTGTAGTTATAATTATAGCATTTTTAGTATATGCAAGTATACTATATTATGTCTATTTATTTACTGCTGCAATTCTTAGCTTTACACTTCATCCAATTGGAAGAAGATTAGGAATATTGACACACCCACCCGATACCAATACAGATAATTCAAATCAGCAAAGAAATCATGCGCTTTATTAATTTATTAATAAAGATTAAGACTAATAAAGGAGGTATAGTCCTATGAATAAAGAGTCATTTGACTCAAGACCAACAGAAATACTAGAAGATGACTGTACTGAAAACTCAAGAGCAACAGAAATAATGGATGATAATAAAAACATCAATAGACTGAATATAACTGAAATATTAACTAGTGATACTCTTGAAGGTTCAAGAGTAACAGAGGTCATGGATAATGAATCATATAATGGGACAAGTAAAACTGAAATAATGAGTGAGGATATAAATATTTCAAACAGTGATACAAGTTATATAGATGATGTAATATTAGAAAATAAAAAAAACTATGTAACAATTGGAGATGTAATAGGTAGCGGATATAAACTGATAGATATAATAGCAGAGAATACTGGAGAAGCTAAGATATTTTTATCCATAAAAGATAAGAAAGAGTTTGTTGTAAAAATTTATCATAAAAATAAGAAACCAAAGGAAGATATTATAAACTTATTGAAAACTAATACTTCTCCCTACGTAATAAAGATAATAGAAGATGGAGAAATAAATGGAAGATACTTTGAGGTGCAGAATTATTTTAGCAATAAGGACCTGCAAAGTAATTTACGAATTTCGAATGATTTTATCATAAATACTGTAGTTCCAAATGTAAATGAAGGACTAAACGCAATACATTCAAAGGGAATAATACATAAAGACATAAAACCCAACAATATATTTTTAAGCAATGATAAGGGACATGTTGTTATTGGAGATTTTGGAATAAGTTCTATGATGGATAGTGGATTAAGTGTTAGAATGACAACTGCTGCAAGGACAGTTGGATATTCTGCACCGGAAACACTTTTCCAAAGAAAATTAGATGATAATTCTATAGGGTCAAAGAATACGGGCTACTATATGCCTGCATCTAAAGAGGGAGATTACTATGCCTTTGGGATAACTCTATTACACCTAGTTTTAGGTAGGGATCCCTTTTTAGGTATGAGTGAAGCTCAAATAATAATGCATACATCCCACTACAAACTTGAAATTCCTCCGATACCAAGACTTGATAAGCTAATAAGGGGATTGACGGTAAAAGAAAGACAGGATAGATGGGGCTATGAAGAGATAAAAAGATGGATAAATAATGAGCCAGTAGAGGTAAAAGAGAATATAGAAATCAGAAATGATATTAATCCCTATATATTTGAAAGAGAAAAAATATATAGCTTAGAAGACTTAGCAATTAAATTTGCTGAAGTGTGGGATGAAGCCAAAAAACGTATTTACAGAGATGTTACTCTAACAGAACAATTTAAACAGTTTATTAAGCAATTTGGATCAGACACTATTTCAGCCTGCTTAGATTATATAGAAGACGTAGAAGATTATGATATAGGACTATTTAATATAATATGTACACTAAATCCAGATGCCCCTCTTTGCTGGAAAGGAGAAATTTTAGGAACTTTAGATAGCTTCTTTTCAACAATAATTAATCAATCACCTAATATTTCTAAAAATTACATAGATATGCTTGAAAAAAGAATTATAAGCAAGTTCTTAAAAAAGAAGAATTATCCTGAAGACTTAATAAATAAAGTTAAAATAATTGAAGCAATAAAAGATAAAGAGATAGCCTATTTCAAATTAATATATCTTTTGAAAACAGATATTTCCCTATATTGGCGAGGAGAATGGTTTGGTGATTCAATTAGTCTAAGTAAAGCTATATCTACATCTGATGATGAAAAGAAAAAAAATTATTATGATTTATTGAAAAGTGGAGCATTAGCTTACTTTTTAAAAATAAAGAATAATGATGAAAAATTAATAAGTAAAATTGAAAGCCTACAATCTGAAAGTGATAGAAAATGGACTTTGTTTAAATTAATATATATTTTAAATACTGATGAATCTTTATATTTAAGTAAGCGAAGTGAAGAAATAAAAGATATAACAATATTAGGAAATTATATAATTCAAGATCAAAATAATGACAATTCTTATGAATTAAAAGAAATTCATGATATGCTGTGTTCAGGAGCATTGCGTTGCTTTTTAGAAGAGAAAAGGTATGATGATAAACTAATTAAAAAAATTATACAATTAGAAGAGGACGTAAAATATCACAGAAGAACTATAGAAGAAGGTACCCTAAAGCTTGCTTATATACTAGACCCCAAGCAAAAGCTGTTTTGGAGAAAAGAAGAAATAGGAGATTTAGAGGGATTAAGGGAGAGTATTAAAAAAGTTATCCCTAAAATTAATTATGACTATATAGATTTAGTAAAAAGTGGAGTGCTTAGCTCGTTTCTTGATATAAAAGGATATAACAAAGAAGTAATTGAGGCATTTAGAGAAATTGAATCTGAATCAAATAAAGAACTAATTTATTTTAAAATGGTATATTTATTAGTTCCAGATGCACCTTTGATTTGGGGTGGAAAAAAATTTGAAAAATTAGAGGATATATCGTTTACAGCAGGAACAGAGCTTTTACGTAGTGGTGCATTGTATCACTATTTAGAAACTAAGGGATATGATTATGAATTTGTTAGAGCGGTTAAATCACTTTCAAATAGGGCCGACTCAGAAAGTGCATTTTATAGATTTCAATTTCTAATTAATCCACAAGAAAAATTTTATTATGATAAACGATATTTTGATAGTTTAGATGAACTAATGATATATTTATTAGAAATAGGATATAGAGAAGGTATAGAGAATATTGAAAAGACTTTAAAAAAGTTACAAAACAATAAAAGATTTTCCATATGGTTAGAACATTTGGGATACTTTAAAAATCCTATTAACAGTAAAATTGATATAAACAAGATAAAAATATAAAAATAATCTAAAAAAGTGAAATAACTATATATGATATAGGAAAAGGAAGTGGTTACCATAAGCGGTCCAAAATCTAGCAACTTCATATTAATTGAGCAGGAGAGAAGAAGGCAAGAAGAAGAAAGACAAAAGAGACTTGAAGAAGAGCGGAAAAAAATTGAAGAAGAAAAATGCTTATCCCTTGAGAAAGATATTTCATTTGCAAAGGAAGATATTTTAAAATTAAGAGAAAATTTAAAGCAATTAATTAATAAAAATAATTCTGATATATATAAATCAAGCCAAGATACTATTGAAAGAATTGATAAAGTTATTAACAAGACAATTGATAGAAAAAGTACTATTTTAAAGAGACACTTAGGATTAATAAGAAATCTAGAGAAATCTGTAAATACCAGTATTAAAAAATATAAAAAGTTACAAGATGAAATAGAGTTAGCTTCAGAATATAAAAAATCAGATAAAAAAGAGAAGAAAACTTTTAATATAAAAGAGCCTGTTAACAATGTCCGAACTGAATTAGATTTTTCTACTAAAAACAATGTCCTTGATTGGAATACAAAAAATAAAAAAGCTATAACTAAAAGTCATAGTATTAGTTTTGGAAAAGGCAATAGATTAGAACAGAATGAAAATAAATTTTTACAGAATACTGTGGTTGTAGACAAAACAGAAGCAATAGCATTAAATTCCAAAAAAGAAAGTGAAATAGATTTAAATGGAAGATTCAAATCATTCTTAGATTTAGTTGATCAATATTTAGATTCAGACTTTTTGTATAATAAAAGTGAAATAGAAAATTTATTAAAATCTATACAAGACATAATTAATGATAAAGCCATAGACAATGATTATAAAATATACCAAATAGAGATTAGAAAAAAAGCCTTTTTAAATACTAAAGAAAAGTATGATAAAGAAATAGAAAATTTTAAAAAGAAAGAGAATGAATTCGAGGATCTATATTTAACATATAAATCAATATGTAAAATGCTTAATTTGGAAGGTAATCCATATAGCTTTGAAATTAAAAATTCGGAAGCTACCATAAGGAAATTGAGACAAGAGATAGATAGATTAAATAAAAATTTAGTAGAAATAGAAGAAGCCCAATATATTTCAGACTCCATTAATGAAATTATGGAAGAATTAGGATATGACATACTAGCTATTGATCATTTAGTTACTAAGAATAGAGAAATTGTTCAAAATATATATGAATTTGAACAGGGTAATGTCATTAATGTTTATACATCTGATAATGGAAGTTTAATGTTTGAAGTTAATGGCGTCAAGGAAGGCAAGGAGTTAACTTCTTTAGAGAAATTAAAAATAAAAGAAGGCATGGAAAACTTCTGCCCTATTTATGATGTAGTAAAAGAAAAACTTAGAGAGAAAGGCATTGTATTAACTAATGAGAATCTATTGCCCGCTGAAGAAAAATATGCTAGGGCTATTAATTTAAATAATACAACAAAGTCTTATAAAAAAGAACATAAGAAGATAAAAAGCAATAAAAACAAAACTAAGCCTATAGAAAGGATTAATTAAATTACAAAGTGGTGATTAGAGTATGAATAAATTTAGGATTTGTGAGAATTGTGAATATAAGAATGATGATAGTTTACTTGAATGCGATAAATGCGGAGCTGACTTATCATTTATAGACCCAGTAGAAATAGAAGAAGTTAAAAAAGTAGAAGAAACTGGTGAATATAGAGTTTGCGAAAATTGTAATCATAAAAACGATGTTAGCCTGGGTGAATGTGAAGAATGTGGTGCTAATATACTATTTATAAGTCCATCAGTAATAGAAGAAGATTTCTTAAATGAAAGTGAAAAGATTGATTCGTATATGGTTAATAGAATAAAGCTAGTTTCAGTAAAGGATGGATTTGAGATACATATTCCCTATGATAAAGATGTTATATTAGGGAGAGAAGGAGATATCTCAAATGAGTATTTTGATAAAAGCAATTTTATTAGCCGCAAACATGCAAGAATTGTTTTTAGAAATAATAATTATTTTATAGTAGATGAAAGTACCAATGGAACCTTTATTAACAAAACTACTCTTGAAAAAGGAAAAGAATATGTTTTATCTGAAGAAGACCAGCTTAAACTAGCAGACATAGAGTTTATAGTGATGAATGCTTCAAATTAGGATGTGGAATTTATGATGATTGATAGAATATATTTTCCTGTTAAGAGCTTAGGATATGGAGAAAGAGTAGGGTTGTGGACAGTAGGTTGTCCTCATAGATGTTATAATTGTTCTAATGCTGAACTTTGGGACATTGATAGTACAAAAGAAATTCCTTTGAATAAAATTATGGACTTAATATTAAATATTGATAAGCAAGTAGATGGTATAACAATTACTGGGGGAGAACCATTTATACAATATCATGAATTGTCTAAATTAGTAAGACTATTAAATCAAGTTGGAGTTGAAGATATTCTAATTTATACTGGTTATACCTTAAATCAACTTATAGAAATGAATATAAAAGATATAGATGAGATTTTAGACAGCATTTCGGTATTAATAGATGGAAAATATGTAGACAAGCTAAATGATAATAAAGCACTAAGAGGCTCTTCAAATCAAAATATTAATATATTAAATCCAAGATTCAAAAGAAAATATGATTATCTACAAACCCAAAATAGAAAAGTCCAAAATGTTTTCTATTCAAACAAACTTATGACTATTGGAATACCTAATAAGAATTTTAGAAAAAATATGAATTCTAAACTATTAGAGTATGGTATAAAAAGTGACTAATACTTAATGATTACTATTATATATTTATAGGGAATATTTTGCAGGTCAGTATGAATATAGAGGAGAGAAAATAATATGAAAAAACTATATTTTATATTAGGTATCATAATAGCTTCTAAATTTTTAAAAAATGTAATTGGTGGCTTTATACCAATAATTATTAGCATTCTTGCTGTAGGATTTTTAATCAAAGTTCTATTTAAATCAGGGACTGGTAAAACACATTCTGATTATGATGATTATCTATAATATAGTTAGTGATGAGATTGTTACAGAGTATAAATTTGATTAATAACAAAGGTCGGTGCATATATGCATCGACCTCTTAAGATATATGAATTATTTTATTTTTCCAATAAAAGTTATAGGAATACCTAATTTCAATTGAAGAGGGTCTTTAGTTATAATAATTATTGCTGTGGATGGGCCAGCGGTTTTATTCAAATCAAGTACAGTATCTTGTATATAATCAATGGTTAAATCATAGCTTGTAGAAAGCTTATCCAATTCCCCTTTAATTCCTGAAGAACCCACCGGAATAATTTCTTTTACATTTTGATTTTTTAGTATCTCTTTAATATGAGTAGCATCTGATATGAGCTTGATATTTTCTATTGTTTCATTGCCTACACTGGGTATACCAGCAGCATAAATAAAATCGCCCTCTGCTACTTTATTAATTAATAAATTTTTCTTTGAAACAATGCCCATAGCTGTTACACCTAGAGCTGTCATGGAAGTCTTAATATTTTTTTCTGTACTTATAGTAATTGGAATATCTAAATCAATATTTTCAAGTTCCTTTTTTATACCTAAGAGCATTTCATCTCCCGTAGGACTAGGTTCATTACAGATATTAATGGTGAGCCCCACGGGTTTAGCTCCTAATGAAAGAATTTCCATTAAACATACCCTTGCTGTAAAACCACCAGTAATATTATTGGGAGATTGAACGATGTCATTTTCCTTTAAGCCTATTCCTCCGCAGGAGTCACAGGCTATTAATAATAGTTTGTCATTATCTAAATCTATAAAATTAACATCTCGATGACTACTTACCAAGCATATCAAATCCTTTATTATTTAAAACTGTTCTACTGAGGGGGACATATACTAGGGCTGAAATAATTACATTTACGAAGCTTGCTAGTACAAGGAAAGGAGTCATAGCTATAAAAAATCCCCATCCAAATTGAGGTAAGACAGCAATGACTAAAGGTGATGCGACACCATTTAAAATTACACCTACAATTACGGCTAAATAAACATTTGTTTTCTTATATGCAACGCCGAAAAAAAATACAGAAATAAACATTGTGACTGCCACTATAATATGTATTAGTAGAGATAGTGGAAATCCTGAGTTAGCAGCGCTTAGCATATGGCCTAAGACTGCCACCATTCCTCCCTCAAAACTACCTAGTATTAAAGCACAAAGGAAGGCAGCAGTTGAATCTAGGGCTATGCTTTGTAATGGGCTAGGTATTTTGATATATGACCCTATAAAGGTCAAGGCAATAAACATTGCCATTAGAACAAGCTTTTTAGTATTATTCATAAAGAATTTCTCCTCTCAATTATTAAATATCTGTAATAAGTATAATATTTTTTTCTCTAAAGTTCAATAAAACAATTAACTTAGTTTCTAATAATTTACATATTATTTAGAAAATATTACTAATAAAATCAAAAATATAGTAATATATAGGTAGACACAAAAACAGAAAATTTTTCTTGAATTTATTATTTTGAATTTAATGGGGGAAACACAAATGAATAATTATATATATTATATCAGTACCTTTCTTACTCTCCTTGCAGTTTCCTATTACGGATATAGATCAAGCAAGAAAGTAAAGACATCCTCGGACTTCTCCGTAGGTGGAAGGAGATTAAGTTCCATTCAAGTGTCGGGAAGTATTATTGCCACCATTGTTGGAGGGGCCTCTACAATTGGTACAGCACAGCTAGCCTACAGTAGAGGTGTAAATGCTATGTGGTTTACCCTAGGTGCTAGTATTGCATGTATATTCCTAGGTTTGTTTTTAGCTAAGCCTTTACGCAGTGCTGAGGTTGATACAGTTGGAGAATATCTAGTGAAATATTATGGAAAAAGGGTAGGTGTAGTAGCAAGTATATTGACGTCTGTGGCTATATTTATTCATATTACTGGTCAAACATTATCTTCTGTAGCAATTTTAACATCTATGTTTAACTTTCAAGAAATGCTTGCAGTTATTGTTACAATGGGATTAATAATCTCTTATATAATATTTGGTGGTTTCTGGGGAACTAGTGTTGTTGGTATATTAAAAACTCTATTATTATACTTTACTTTAATTATAAGTGGATTTATTGTTTTAGGAGAATTTAATGGTTTCAATGGAATTGTAAACTCCTTTCCTAAGGAACCTTGGTTTAATCTCTTTAGTCAAGGGAAATGGCAGGGACTAGCCCAAGGATTTTCCATGGTAATAGGAATATCGGCCACCCAATCCTATTTACAAGCTCTATTTGCTGGAAAGGATAGTAAAACAAGTAAAAAAGGAGCATTTTTATCGGCCTTACTGATTCCTCCAATAGGACTTGTATGCACATTTATTGGAATGTTTATGTCAATAAGCCATCCTAATATTGAAGCGGGTCAGGCACTCCCAGCCTTTATTTTAACCTATCTTAATCCATGGATTGGAGGCTTGATGATAGCAGCCCTTATTATATCTGTGGTTGGAACAGGGGCGGGTTTAACATTAGGCATAAGTACCATGATTAGCAGAGATATATATTTGAAATTGATAAATCCTAAGGCAGATAATAAAAGACAGCTTCAAATATTGAGAATATCGGTGTTTTGTATAACAGGACTTGCCATGATAGTGGTATTTCTAAATATGGATTCTTTAATATTAAAGTGGGGGTTCCTATCCATGGCCCTAAGGGGTAATGTTATATTTCTTCCATTAGTTTTTGCAGTAATATTTAAAGAAAAGGTAAACCAAAGGGCAGGATTAATGTCAATGATAATCTCTCCTATAATGACGATAACATGGACGCTATTTAAAATCGGAAGTATTGACCCTCTATATGTAGGACTAATTGCGGGATTAATGGTTTATTTAGTCTTTTATTTGATAGATATATATAATATGAAATTATCTAAGGACCAAATATCTTAACTATTCTTTAAATAATATTCAAATAATACTGATAGGGTGGTGATGATTTGATACTTGATATAATTATTGGATTAGGTAGTAAATTTGGAAATTTATTTGTTTTTGCTTTTATTTTATCAAGATTAAAATCAGTTAGGCATTTATTAGCTAAAAAACCCGTTAGATTAAAGGACAAATTAATTCTATCTTTGGTCTTTGGTGGCTTTGGAATTGTAGGCACATATTTTAGTATAGAATTTAATGGAGCATTAGTTAATACCCGTATTATAGGTGTTGCTACGGGAGGCCTTTTAGGGGGACCACTTGTTGGCCTCTTAGCAGGTGTAGTTGCTGGAATACATCGATTTACCATAGATTCTGGTAGCTTTACAACCATAGCATGTTCAATATCAACTGTTTTTGAAGGATTAATGGCAGGATATATGGGGAAATTTATAAGTGATAAAAGACAAAAATGGGTTTATGCTATGCTTACGGGAGCCATAGCTGAAAGCATGAGAAAGATATCCGTGCTTATTTTTTCAAGACCCTTTGCCGATGCCCTGGATTTAGTTAAAGCTATTTGGATTCCAATGGTGGTTATAAATTCCATTGGGCTCGCTCTATTATTTATGATTATAGAAAGTATGTTTAAAGAACATGAAAAACAGAAGGCTTATCAAGCCAGTTTAGTTTTCGATATAGTTGATAGAGCATTACCATTTTTTAAGCAAGGCATTCATTCAGACAGCATAAAGAGAGTTGTTAGTATAATTTATGAAATGACAGAATTTGATGGAGTAAGTATTACTGACAATGAAAGGGTCATAGCCTATGTGGGACCAAGTAAGGGAATATATGAGATAGGAGATAATATAGGAAAAGATAATATTCGAGACATGTTTAAGGATAAGGATTCTATCATAATAAATAATGCTTCTACAAGATCATACAATAAACCTAAAAATAAAAATATACCCTTTATTATGATACCATTAAAAGAAAAAAATGAGATTATTGGAACCCTTAGATTATACAAGAACACAATGGAATCTATTACTGCTATAGATATAGAACTTGCTCATGGGTTAGGAAGATTGTTTTCAACCCAATTTACTCTAAATAAACTTGAAAAGAATTCAAACCTGTTGGCTATTGCAGAACTTAAGACACTGCAAGCCCAAATCAACCCACATTTTCTTTTTAACTCTTTGACTGTTATAGCTTCTTTGTGTAGAATTGATGTAGAAAAGGCTAGAAACTTGATAATTCATCTAAGTAATTTTTTTAGAAAAAATCTTAATATAAATAAAGAATTGATAGATCTTGATACTGAGATAAATCATGTTAAATCCTATGTGGAAATTGAAAAGGCAAGATTTGAAGACAAACTACAGATAATCTATGATATAGAGCCAAATACAGACTGTCTTATACCACCCCTTACGCTACAACCCTTGGTAGAAAACTCGATTAAGCACGGTATATTATCGAAGAAAACTGGTGGGGTAGTAAAAATAAAGGCATGGAATGAAGGTTATCTAGTAAATATTTCTGTGATAGATAACGGAGTCGGTATGGAAAATGAAAGAATTGAAGAAGTATTAAATAGAGATAATATGGACAGTGATTCTGTGGGAATCAACAATGTTAATCAAAGATTAAAGGGGATATTTGGAGAAGATTATGGATTGTCTATAAAAAGTGATATATCTAAAGGCACTGAGGTCTATCTTAGGATTCCACAAATCAAGGAAGGCTTAAAGGGTGATAAAATTGCATAAAGTACTAATTGTAGATGATGAAAAATATATTAGGGACGAGCTCAGATATTTTCTCGACAAATTTCAAGATATAGAGGTTTGTGGAGAATGCGATGAAGGAACTAAGGCTATAGAAATGGTCAAAGAGCTAAAACCCCATATGGTTTTTTTAGATATTCAATTAGGAGACTTAAATGGTCTAATAGTTGCAAGAAAAATTTTGGATATTGATAAATTTATATATATTGTTTTTGTAACGGCCTATGATAAATATGCTATTCAAGGTTTTGAAATAAATGCCGTAGATTATATTCTGAAACCCTTTACAGAAGAGAGAATCATAATGACCATAGAGAGGATACGAAGGTATAGAGGACTAGATAAAGAAGAAACTAGCCCAAAGGATGGAAAAAAGAATTTAGATTTGAACAAGCTCTGTGTTCTAAAGGACAATAGACTAATATTAATTGATACTAAAAAGATTGTTTTTATAAAATCTACAAATGGAATAGTTAAAGTGCATACGGTGGATAATGTTTATGATTGTAACAATAAACTTAAGGAAATAGAAGAAAGATTTGCAGACCTTAAATTCATAAGAACCCATAAAAGTTTTGTAGTGAATATTGACTATATTGAGGAAATAATTCCGTGGTTCAATTATACCTATAAGATTCATTTGAAGGGAGTAAATAATGAGGAGATACCAGTTAGTCGTAACTACATGAAAAATTTTAAGGAAACACTAAAAATATAATAGAAGGGTAAAAAATTTACCCTGACACGTATACTTGTATACAAATTAGGAGTTTGTATGTGTGCTTCATAAATTATTAGTGCATGTTATTTGTAAATAGTGTAAGATAATGATAATAAATTTATAAATTTTACAAAAAACTATAAAATTAAATTAATAAGATAAAGGGGGATTATAAATGAGAAAGAATATTGCTTTATTATTAGTAATGATGTTAGCTGTTGGTATTTTTGCAAGTGGATGTGCAGGATCTGAGCCAGCTACAGATGAGCCAAAAAGTGAAGAAAGTGCAGAGGCACCTAGTTCTTCATCCTCTGAGCAAACGTTTGTAACTGTAGCTACTGGTGGTAGCTCCGGTGTGTATTTTGCTTTAGGTGGGGCTTTATCAAATCTATTAAATGAAAACCTAGATGGAATTAATGCTTCAGCACAATCAACAGGTGCTTCAGCAGTTAATTCAACACTATTAGGAACTGAAAAAGTAGAAGTAGCCTTTGCTATGAATGATGTTGTGAGCTATGCATATACAGGAACAGAGGTATTTAAAGATAAAGGTAAAGTTGAAAACCTAAGAGGTATTGCATCACTATATCCTAACTTTGTACAGGTTATAACTCTTGAAGATACAGGAATAACTGAAATTAGTGAATTAAAGGGTAAAAGAGTTGGAGTTGGAGCTCCTGGAAGTGGTACAGAAGTAAATGCTAGACAAATATTAGGTGCCCATGGCATAACCTATGATGATATAGATGAGGATTTCTTATCCTATGCAGAAGCGGTTGAACAGCTTAAGAATGGTGCTGTTGATGCAGCCTTCTTAACATCTGGTTTACCTAATGCAACTATAATGGACATTGCAACTACCCATGATGTTAAGATAATTCCTATAAGATCACAAAATGTTGAAGAATTAGCATCAGAATTCCCGTTCTATTCTTCAGAAGTGATTCCTGCAGGAACTTATGATAATGAAGAAGATGTTGAAACTGCAGCTGTTATGACATTATTAGTAACAAGAGAAGATTTAAGTGAAGATTTAGTATACAACATAACTAAGACAATGTTTGAAAACCTTGATACTTTAGTATCTACTCACTCCGCAGCTAAAAAGATTACGTTAGATACAGTTAAGAAGGGAATGCCTATTCCACTTCACCCTGGTGCTGAGAAGTACTTTACTGAGCAAGGTAAGTAATGATTTAAAGAACAATAAATAAATAGAGTCATATAAAAGATTTCCCCTATTTCTGTACTGATATTTCTTAATTTAATAAGGTCTGAATAGGGGAAATCTTGCAATTTAAAGAAAGTGTATACTTGAATACCTCAAAGACTAATCTTTAATAAATTTTTCTTGCTATATATTTATAACTAAAACAGAAAGGATGATACGATTAATATGTCAGAAACTAAAAAGGTCGAAAAAGAGCCTGAAATAGATCAAGCTAGCCTACTGGAAAAATTCGATACAGAATCTAGGTTTAGAAAGTTTGATAAACAAAGTATCCCTGGAATTATAGTATTTATTATGTGTATTGGTTTATCCCTATTTCATCTATACACAGCTTGGAAAGGACCATTAGTTACATTAATGCATAGAGCAGTGCATACATCTATTGTAATGGCATTAGTTTATATATTATATCCAATGACTAAAAAATCCTCTAGGAAAGCACCTGCCATTATAGACTGGTTATTTGCTTTAGGGTCTATATTCCTAGGAGGATATATTGTATTAAATTATAATGAATTGGTTATGAGGGCAGGTATGCCAACTAATACTGATGTAATAGTTGGGGTCTTTGCGATCATATTAGTATTAGAGGCTGCTAGAAGAATTACTGGTAAAGAAATAGCACTTTTAGCAGTACTATTCTTGGTTTATGCATATTTAGGACCAAAGCTACCTAATATCATTGCCCATAGGGGTTATAATATAAGAGATATTGCAGAGTATATGTATCTTACAACAGAAGGGATATACGGTATAGCTATAGGGGTGTCATCTACTTATATATTCCTATTTGTACTCTTTGGTGCCTTTTTACAAAAATCTGGAATGGGTCAGTTTTTCAATGACTTATCAATGGCTATTGCAGGATCAGGTAAGGGAGGACCTGCAAAGGTGGCAGTTATATCAAGTGGTTTCTTAGGTTCCATAAATGGTAGTGCCGTTGCTAACGTAGTAACTACAGGGGCATTTACTATACCACTAATGAAAAAAATAGGTTACAAAGAAGAGTTTGCTGGTGGCGTTGAAGCAGCTGCTTCCTGTGGAGGACAAATACTTCCTCCAGTAATGGGTGCTGCAGCCTTTATTATGGCAGAATACCTTGGTATTGAATATATTAAGATTGCTACTTCAGCAATTATTCCTGCACTACTATATTACCTAGGTGTAATTGTAATTATACATCTCAGGGCTAGTAAAAAAGGTTTAACTGGAATGCCTAAGGAAGAACTTCCTAAGGTTTGGGATGTACTCAAGCAAAGAGGACATTTATTATTACCATTAGTAGTTCTATTATATCTATTAATAAGTGGTAGAACTCCTATTTACGCTGCATTCTTCTCCATAATCTTTACGATAATAGTAAGTGCAATTAGAAAAGAAACTAGAATGGGCTTTAAGGATATAGTTGATGCTTTAGAAGGTGGAGCAAGGACGGCACTAGGTGTTGCAATGTCATGCGCAGTTGTTGGCCTTATAATAGGAGTATCAACTCAAACAGGATTTGGATTAAAGCTTGCAGGTGCTATTCTATTCTTAGGTAGAGGAAAGCTTTTATTAACGTTATTCCTAACAATGATAGCTTGTATAGTTCTAGGTATGGGACTTCCGTCAATACCAGCCTATATAATAACTGCAACTATGGCAGCACCAGCTTTAGCTGAGATGGGAATCCCTCCTCTAGTATCCCATATGTTTGTATTCTACTTTGGCATGCTTGCAAATCTAACACCTCCCGTTGCCTTGGCCGCCTTTGCTGGGGCAGGAATAGCAGGGGGTAATCCTGCCAAGACCGGATTTGAGGCCGTACGGCTTGCCTTAGCTGGATTTGTAGTACCTTATATATTTGCTTATTCACCACAGCTGCTTCTTATAGATACAACCCTTGGAGGTATAATTCTTGTTGTGGTTACAGCTATAATAGGAGTAATAGGACTAGGCGCAGCTGCAGAAGGATATCTTATGAGGGATTTAAATATAGTAACTAGATTAATACTTCTAGCATCAGCTATTATGCTAATATTCCCAGGATGGCAGACCGATGTTATTGGTATAACGTTATTCATAGCTATCTTTACATTAAGTAAGTTTAAAAGTAATAAGCAATTAAGTGAGGCGTAGAAAAGCCTTTAAGAAGACATATAGAAATAGCTGCTAAAATTTAGCAGCTATTTTTTTGTTATAATAACTCAAGGCATTCATATTTGATACACTAATGTTTATGCCGTCGGCATCATTAACGAGCTTATATAATTCTAATTTATCATTTTTAAAATAAAAGGTATGCTTTGCAAAGCCGGATATTCCATAGGTTAAATTCTCCATGTTAGTATTAATACCCTTAAATATAACATATCCGTCTTCAATTAAGGTCTCATTCCCTGCATAATCGGGAACCCCAGCACCAAAGGATTTAAATCTTGTCCTATCTAAAACAATATTATACTTCTTATCAATTCTAAAGATTTCCTCCCAAGGCTGAAGTTCTACGGAATGCATCCATTTCATAGTAAATTCATCACCTGGCTTTACTCTTTGAAGATATATCAATTCATCGGTATTTATATCTCTTAAAATCAATATATGATAGTCAATATTGAATAGTCCTATAACTAGTAAAGATAAAATAAATATGGAAATAAGAATAATGCGGTTTGATTTCATATGAAAATTCTCCCATAAGATTTTAAGACTATTATATCATTAAGGGATACTATTAAAAAGTATGATAATTTATTAACAATAATTTATCCCTTGCGCTGAATGGGTATATTGAAAACACAAAATATTATTTTAAGCTTTCTAAATTTATTAGAGGTAATTAATATACTTTGATTATCTGCTGAATTTGTTGAATTTTAGAAATATATAAAGGAATTAATATATATATGTAGAATATTAAAATATTAAAATGTTTGATAGTTTTTTGATGGAAGATAATATGGATTATGAGTAGTAGTCTGGTTTTAAATTGATATAGGCATAAGTAATAATTATTGTGAAATATTAAAGCTATAAACAAGTATATTTTGTATTTATAGAAAACGTTTTTGTTAAGTAAAACTTAGATAATAATACTGATATCTAAGTATAGGAGGTTAACCATGAATGTTTTTGTTGCTCGTCAGCCAATTTTTAATGTACATAGACAGGTGATAGGATACGAGCTTTTATATAGGGATAGTTGTAATAACTATTTTGATTTAGGCATTTCCTCCAGTAAAGCTACATCCATTTTATTGACTAATACATATTTTACCTTTGGCATCAGAAATTTAGTTGAAAACAGTCTAGCTTTTATTAACTTTGATAAAGAATTAATAAATAATGAAATACCCTTACTATTAGATAATAGTAAAGTTGTTATTGAACTGTTAGAAAATATAAACCCCAACGATAAATTCATGAAAAGAATAAAAAGCTTAAAATCTAAGGGTTATAAAATAGCAATAGATGACTTCACAAAAGATTACCCACATAATGATATAATAGAAATTAGTGATATTATTAAAGTCGACTTTATGAAGAGCTGTAAAGTTGAAATTCAAGAAATTTGTGATAAGTATTTGGATCAAGGAAAAACACTCCTAGCTGAAAAGGTTGAGACTAATGAAATGTTTAATTGGGCTAAGGACATGGGCTTTAAGTACTTTCAAGGATATTTTTTCAGTAAACCCATGATTCTCAAGAGCAGAGGAATGAAGGATAATAGACTTAGTTATATTAAGATTATTGAGGAATTAAGCCAAAAGGAGCCTTTCTATGACAAAATCACTAAAATAATAGAATCAGATACAATATTAACCTACAAGCTACTTAAAATTATTAGTTCTAAGTTTTCATTACTCCATGAAATTAGTTCTGTAAATCATGCCCTAGCATTATTAGGGCTTAATGAACTAGAGAAATGGGTATCATTGGTTATGATTCAAGATATGGGAAAGTATAAACCTAACGAACTAATTAGAGCGGCACTTTTTAGAGCAAAATTTGGAGAGCTTATTGCCATTAGCTCCACGAAACTTTCTAATCATGCCCATGAGATAGTATTAATAGGACTTCTTTCTGTTATAGATGCAATACTAGAAAGTCCTATGGAACAAATACTTCATACATTGCCGATAACTGCTGAAATTAACAATACTCTTTTAGGTTCTAAAACTAAATACTCAGATATTTATGATCTTGTACTTAACTACGAAAAGGCCAATTGGAAAGATGTTACATTATATGTAAATAATTTAGAAATAAATATGGAAGCGTTACCTGAATTATATATAGAGGCAATCAAATGGGCCGATGGACTCTTTGATTACTTTAATAATTTAGATTAACAAAAAACTTAAAGGGTGATAAAATGATTAAAAAAATTTATGAGAATATATATCAAAATGAAATACAGTTACCTAATAACCCCCTTAAAGCCATAAATAGTTATATAATTGTATCTAATGACAGAAATATAATAATAGATACAGGCTTTAATAGGGAAGAATGTAAAAAAGCTTTTATGGAGGGGTTAGAGGAGCTCAATATTGACCTCCAAAAAACAGATCTATTAATAACACATCTCCATTCAGACCACTCTGGACTTGCTGGAGAGCTTAGTAAAAAGGGAGTAAGAATATTTGCTGGCAAGATTGATGGTGTGATGATTAATAATATGACAAAGCCAGAGTATTGGAAAAAATTTGAACAATATGCTAAAATATTTGATTTAGAAAGGGATAATATATCCTTAGATGATCATCCAGGATACAAGTATTGTATTAAGGAACCAATTGAATTTACTGGTCTAGAAGAAGGGGATCTAATTAATATTGGAGGATATTCCTTTGAAATAGTAGATATACCAGGTCATACACCGGGACATATTGGTTTATATGAAAGGACCTATAAATTGTTCTTTGGCGGTGATCATATTTTAGATAGAATAACTCCTAACATTGCCTTTTGGGGATTTGAGTATAATATACTGGATATATATTTTAAAAGTCTAAACAAAGTATATGAATATGAAATAGATTATCTATTTACAGCCCATAAAAGTATTATTAAACAGCATAAAGAAAGAGTATTTGAATTAGTAAAGCATCATATAGAACGCCTTAGTGAAATTTTACAAATTCTAAAATTGGGGAAAAAGTCAGTTAGAGATACAGCAGCAAATATGACATGGAGCCTACGATATGACAGATGGGAGGACTTTCCTAATCCTCAAAAATGGTTTGCATCAGGGGAGGCTATGTCCCATTTAGAGTATTTAGTATCCATTGATATTATTGAAAAATTTACTGAAAATGAAATACTATATTACAGACTAAAGGACAAGTAATATGTTAGAAAGGAATACATAATGGGGGAAATAATTTCTAAAGTTATACCGATACTTTTGTTAATTACTTTTGGATTCTTAATGCAATACAAAAAAGTAGTAGGAGAAGATGTAATAAATGAACTTAAAAAGGCAGTAATAAATATTGCCTTGCCAGTAGTATTATTCATAACATTTAAGGATATGATTTTAAAGAAGGAGTACTTTTTAGTTATATTTATATCATTTATACTATTAATTACTCTCTATATTATTGGAACTCTATTAAATAAAATTAAGTACATATCTCATCCATTAGTTCCCTTTATGGTTACTGCCTGTACCTTTGGATTCTTAGGGATACCCCTATATGGGTCAATGTTTGGAGTTGAAAATCTTGGGAAAATATCTATATTGGGAATGGGACATGAATTTTTTGTTTGGTTTTTCTTTTATCCAATAATGAAAATAAAATTTAAGGGTGAATCCTTTTCTATGGATGTAGTAAAGGGTTTTTTCAAATCTCCATTGATACTTTCAATAGTTATTGGACTTATCTTAAATATTACGGGATACAGCAGTTTGTTTGAGACGAATTTTATAATGAAGGGTATAGAAATAACATTAGAGTATATAGCAAATATGGCCACACCAATGATTCTCATAATTATTGGTTTTGGACTTAGAATAAATAAAAAATATTTTAAGCAGAGTATTAAGTTAGTAATAATAAGGATGACAACTATGATTATTGTGGGTTATGCCTTTAAATTTCTATTGATAGATAAAATTATAATTAATGATATATTATTTGATTATGCTTTTTTTACGTTTTTAATACTACCGTCACCCTATTCTCTCCCTATCTTTGTGGGGGAATATGCCAATGATGAATATAGAGATATAGCAAATAACACGGTAGTTCTAAATAATATAGCAACCATAATCGTTTTTGTGGTTTTTGTTTTAATGATTTAGGTTGTTCTGTTCCAATAAAAAAATTTCATTTTATAAATTTAATAAATTGTTAATTAGCATGGACTTTTACTTTATTATAGTGAAGGTCTTTTTTTTTATGTGCGTCTAGCATGGACTCAGAGAAGTGCTTTGATATAGTAAACCATTATATTGTGAGGAAACATTAAAAGTACATGCTCTAGAAATAAAGTTTCAAATAAGAATACATATATTGGAATAATATTTCAAAACAATAATATAAATATACAGAATATTTATATTGGGGTGACAATGATGAGTATAGATTTAAATAAATTAGTTACAGAAGCAATAAATAAAAATACTACTAATATAGACCAAGCTGCAACAATAGAGATAGTAAAAATGATTAATGAAGAAGATAAAAAAGTTGCACTAGCTATTGAAAAGGAGTTACCTAAGATAGCAAAGGCAATCGAAACTATTGCTGAAAAATTAGAGAGCGGCGGAAGGTTAATATACATAGGGTCAGGAACAAGTGGGAGATTAGGGATTTTGGATGCCTCAGAATGTCCACCTACCTTTGGAGTGAATTCTGACATGATTCAAGGGATTATAGCAGGGGGAGATATAGCCATAAGAGAAGCAGTTGAAGGCGCTGAAGACAATAGGGATGGGGTAATTATGCAATTAAAGGAAAAAAAATTTAACTCAAAAGACGTATTAGTTGGGATAGCTGCTAGTGGTAGAACACCCTATGTTATTAGTGGATTAGAATTTGCTAAGAAAATGAATGCACAAACTATTGCAGTAACCTGTAATCCTAACTCCGAAATTTCAAAATTAGTTGACATATCTATTGCACCCGTAGTAGGACCAGAAGTTATAACTGGTTCCACAAGAATGAAGGCTGGCAGTGCACAAAAAATGGTGTTAAATATGCTTACAACTGGATCCATGATTAAGCTGGGTAAAGTTTATCAAAATTTAATGGTAGATGTTCAAGCTAAGAATTCTAAACTTATTGAAAGGTGCAAACAAATAGTTATGAAAGTGACAGAAGTTAAGAAAGAAGAAGCCAGTGAATATCTTAAAAAAACAGATTATGATGTGAAATTAGCCATATTTATGATAAAAACAAAGTTAGAACTAAATAAAGCTAAGCAGATACTGAAGCAAAATAAAGGTCATTTGAGCAAAGCATTAAATTATATTCAAAATAGAGATTTGAGTTAATTAAATAGGGAACTAGGTTGTTTAATGGGATTAATTTTATTACTTAGGTCCCTATTATCAAGAAATCTATAAAATAAGGGGGGCAATAAAATGGAAAATAAACAACTGGTTTTTAAATTAGTTGAATTAGTTGGTGGTAAAGACAATATAGAAAGTGTCACTAATTGTATGACTAGATTAAGACTTAAGCTTAAAGATAATGATCTAGCTGATGTAAATCAAATGAAGGAATTAGATGATGTGATGGGAGTTGTAGAGGATGATACCCTCCAAATTGTAGTAGGACCAGGGAAAGCAGCTAAACTAGCAGAGATATTTAGAGAAGAAATCGCCTTAGATAACAACCTAGTAATCGGTGAGAATTGGAAAGGTAATAAGAAAAAAATAAAGGATAAGCAAAACCAAAACAAGTTCAAACAAGGTCTTAGAACTATTGGAGAAATTTTTATACCATTAATACCTGCAATCATAGCAGCTGGAATTTTTAACGGATTTTCAGGACTTATAACTAATCTTCAGAATACAGGTAGTCTACCAACAAGTGAATTTTGGAATATTACTAAATTAATATTAGCTTTACTTGGAAGTTCATTCCTTGGATATTTTACGATTTTTACAGGTATAAATGCAGCAAAACAATTTGGTGCCACAGAGGGACTGGGTGGTATGATTGGGGCAATTACTGTAATGGCCCAAATTAATGAGATATCAGAAATAATAGGTATGTATAATGTAGATTCACCATTAAATTCTATCCTAAGGGCTGGTAAAGGAGGAATTATAGGAGTAATAATTGGTGTTTATATATTATCAAAGGTTGAAAAAAGAGTTAGAAAAGCTGTGCCCGATGTATTAGATTTAATATTTACGCCAGTAATAACCTTGCTGATTCTAGCTATTACTATGATATTTATAATAATGCCTGTTTCCGGTTTCTTATCAGACTGGCTAGTAAAAATTTTAGGAATATTAGTTTCCTCGGAAATACCAGTTATTAGCATTTTATCAGGGTATATATTATCAGCAATATTCTTACCAATGGTATTACTAGGATTGCATCATGGATTGATCCCAATATATGCAGTACAATTAGAAGCCTTAGGAGGAGTAACACTGTTTCCAGTATTAGCTATGGCTGGTGCAGGTCAAGTGGGAGCTGCTATAGCAATATATTTAAAGGCTAAAAAGGTAGGTAATTATAAATTAAGACAAATAATATCCGGGGCTTTACCTGCTGGAATATTAGGAATTGGAGAACCTTTAATATATGGAGTTACCTTACCCCTGGGGAAACCTTTTATCACTGCAGGTCTAGGGGCTGGGTTTGGTGGAGCATTTGTTATGCTTAGAGGAGTTATGGCAGGAGCATGGGGACCATCTGGAATATCAGCAATTCCACTAATGAAACCAGGCTCTATGTTAAATTATTTCCTTGGATTAGTAATAGCTTATATATTTGGTTTCATAATAACCTATGCTTTTATAAAGGAAGAAGAAATTTCTAACTTAAATTAATCAATAGATAGGGGACAGATATCTTGTTAAGGAAGTATTTAAGGGGCTGTCCTCTATTACAATTTATATTGGAGAGATTATAATGATAGGTATATCAGTATATGCAGGTATGGAAAATAGTCTAAATGAAAACATTAATTATATTAATGAAGCACATAAATTAGGTATTAAACATATATTTACTTCATTACATATACCAGAATCAAGTAAACAATTTGAAAAAGAAGCATTAGAAATTTTAAAGGAAGCTAATAGGTTAAATATGAAGATAACAGCCGATATCTCTAAGGAGTATTTTGAAAAATTAGAAATTAATGAGTATAAAATCGATTCTCTTAGACTAGATTTTGGCTTCACTAATAAAGAAATTGCAAAGCTTACTAAAACTAAGAACTATTGTATAACCCTGAATGCCAGTACTTTAGATGAAATGAATATTGAAGAAATATTAAAATATGGTGGAGATATATCAAAGATTAACGCCTGCCACAATTACTATCCTAGGAAAGGGACAGGAATATCTAAAGAACTCTTTATAGAGAGAAACAAAGCCTTTCAAAATCACGGAATTGAAATAACGGCATTTGCATCTTCAAATAATGGAGGATTAATATGAACATAACATTAAAAATCAAAGAAAAAAAACAGGACTTTACCCAGTCGGAATTAAAGTTAGCTGAATACATACTGGAGAATTCTAATGCTATATCTACCTATTCTGTTCAAGAATTAGCTAATTTATCCCATACTAGTCCAGCTAGTGTAATAAGATTCTGCAAAAAACTAGGTTATGGTGGATTTCAGGAGTTTAAGATTAATTTAGTCAAGGATATTACTCATAAAAAAAATAAGACTGATATTGTCTATGAGGATATAACAATAGATGATACAGTAAGTGAAATCATGGAGAAATTAGCCCATGAGAATATAAAAGTAATTCAAAATACCATTAGGCTTATGGATAAGAATGAGGTTGAAAAAGCCATAGAGGCTATAAATAGTGGAAAAAGAATATATGTATTTGGTGTGGGGGCTTCAGGATTAGTAGCTAAGGATTTTCAATATAAGCTTATGAGGATAAAAAAGACAGTAATTTCTTATCTAGATAGCCATACACAGTTATCGGCATCTGCAAATATTGAAAAGAATGATGTGGCAATAGGTATATCCTATAGTGGAAAAACACTTGAGACATATAAAGCAATAGAAATGGCAAATCAGAGGGGATCAACCACAGTATCTATTACTAAATATGGAAGTAATCCCATAAGTGAAATATCGGATATAAATATTCATATAGCTGGGACTGAACAAAACATGAGGGTTGCAGCTATAACCTCAAGAATTGCGCAATTAACCGCAATTGATGTCTTATTTGTTGGAATTGCAAAGAAGGACTTCGGAATGATATCCCATTATATCAAAAACACGAGAAAAGTAGTAGAAGATTTCAAGTTGGCTAAATAGCATCTTATAGTCTAGATCATATTAGAAGAATCTTATGGAGGTGATCCCATGAAGGCAATTATAAATGGAAAAATAATTCTAGAAAAAGAGATATTAAATGATCACATATTACTGTTTAATGAAAGAATAATAGATATAGTAAAAAGTTATGAAATTGAATATCCTTATAAGTTTGATAAAGTTATAGATGCGAAGGATAAATATATATCTCCAGGATTGATTGATTTACATATACATGGCTCTGCTGACTCAGATACAATGGATGCTACCTTTGATTCTTTAAATAACATTTCCAAATCTATAACTAGAACTGGAGTAACCTCATTTTTACCTACCACAATGACTATGTCAAAGCATGACATTTTGAAGGCTCTAGAAAATGTAAAAAGGGCAATGAATAAGAAAGTAGATGGAGCCAAAATTCAAGGAGTTCATATGGAAGGTCCCTTTATAAGTAAAAAATATAAGGGTGCCCAAAATGAAAAATATATTATAAAGGCTGATTATGAATTTATAAAGCCCTATTTAGATATTTTAAAAATAATAACTATAGCACCAGAAGAAGATGAAAGTCATGATTTTATAAAGAGAATGAAAAGACATACAAATATTAGACTTGCTATGGGTCATACAAATGCTACCTTTGAAGAAGCTTTAAAAGCCATAGATAATGGGGTTACATATATAACTCACACCTTTAATGCAATGACAGGATTTCATCATAGGGAGCCAGGAGTTGTGGGTGCAGTATTTTCAAAGGAAGTAGATTGTGAGCTTATAGCCGATACTATTCATGTGCATAATGGATTTTTTCAAGGCTTTATAGATATTAATAAGAAGGAGAAAATTATTTTAGTCACTGACTCAATGAGAGCAGGATGTATGAAGGCTGGAGAGTATGAGTTAGGGGGACAAAGGGTAATTGTAAGCTCAGATTCTGCAAGACTTGAGAATGGAGTATTGGCAGGAAGTATACTCAAGCTAAATGAAGGAGTAAGGAATATCTTAAATAATACAAATTATTCTCTCAATGATGTAGTTAATATGGCTAGCTTAAATCAAGCGAAGGCTATAGGCATAGATAAGGAACTTGGAAGTATAAAAAAGGGAAAGGTAGCAGATTTAATTATATTTGATGAAGAAATAAATATCTTAAAAACAATCATAGATGGAGAAGTTATATTTGAGGTGATTAATTAGTGTGAGAATAATACTAGTAGATAACTATGAAGAAATGAGCCAAAAAGCAGCAAATATTGTTGAAAGCCAGTTGGTGTTAAAACCCAGTAGTGTTTTGGGTCTTGCCACAGGAGAATCTCCCTTAGGCATGTATAAAGAAATACTTAGATCCTATAATAAGGGGAACATAGATTTCAGTGAGGTTACTACCTTTAATTTAGATGAATACTGTGGTTTAGATAGAGAGAATAAACAAAGCTATTATTATTACATGTATAAAAATTTATTTAAACATATTAACATCAATATGAATAGAGTTAATATTCCAAATTGCATGACTGCAGACATTGAAAGAGAGTGTATAGAATATGAAAAAAAGATAAGGAGTCATGGTGGTATAGACCTACAAATTTTAGGAATAGGTAGAAATGGTCATATTGGTTTTAATGAACCAGATATAGAGTTTGAAGCCCTTACCCATGTAGTTAAATTAGATAAGCAGACAATAGAAGATAATGCTAGGTTCTTTCAATCTGTAGAGGATGTTCCTAGAAAAGCAATTAGTATGGGAATAAAAACTATAATGCACTCAAGAAAGGTAGTGCTTCTTGCAAGTGGTAGTGAAAAGAAAGATGCAATCTATGATGCCATATATGGAAAAATAACTCCTGAACTTCCTGCCTCAGTTTTGCAAATTCATTCAGATGTGATCTTTATTGTAGACAAGAAAGCTGGATTGAGGTTAGACATAGGAAAGATTAAAGAAAAGTATTTTTAAAAGGAGAAATAAGAATGTTTAACAGTCTATTTAAAAATAAAAAACAGGAGGATAAAGCAATAGATAATATTAAAGAAGATAAAAATGTATTCCTATCTCCTTTAACTGGAGAACTATTAGAGCTAAAAGATGTGCCAGATAAAGTTTTTTCACAGAAAATTATGGGGAATGGATTTGCTATTAAGCCTGAGTTTGGAGAAATAGTATCGCCTGTTAATGGTAAAATATTAACTTTATTTCATACAAAGCATGCCATCGGTATTTTAGGTGATAACGGAAGAGAGATATTGATTCACTTTGGAATAGACACTGTGAAGCTTAAAGGTAAGGGATTAGAAGCATTTGTTAAACAAGGTGATAGGGTTAAAGCAGGACAAATTATACTGAAAATGGATTTAGATAAAATACAAAATGAAGTGACCTCAATCATAACACCTATAATATTTACAAATCTTTGTGAAAATGAAAAAGTTCTATTTAAAGCCGGTATGAAAGTTCAAGCTGGTCAGAAAAATATAATAAAAATCACATGACATAGGAATGGTTTCAATTGTCATACTTAAACAGAACAAAAATAGTTGTATATCAACATTCACAAAATTAAAGATTAAATTTGACTTTTACTATTCAAAAGTAAAGGTCTTTTTTTATTGACACAAATTATTATAGAGATCAATAAAAAATAATTGTTAAACAAAATATTTTAAAAGCATATTGCTCCAAAATAAAATATTATTGAAAAACAATAAAAAAATATTGCTAATTGATATATTGTGCTCTATAATATAGTAGAAGAACTTTGGAGGTGAAAAGATGAAAATTATAGGGAAGAAGGGTCTATCGGGTCTAGTTGAATGGATGGTAAGCTTAATATTTATTGGAGGAATATGTATATGGTTATCTTTGCCCTGGTTATTGCCATGGGTGATAGAGTTGATTAAACCTCAGTATGCATATGATAATAGCTTTTTTGGGTTTATGATTGTCTTTTTATATATTACTGGGATACTAGCTTTGCATATTGTTTATAAAGTTAAAAGCTTCTTTCATTCCATAAATATAAATAATCCTTTCATTTATGAAAATGTAAAGGCATTAAAGACTATGGGTTATGCATCGTTTATTATTTCTCTGTGCTATCTAATTAAAATAATCTATTATCCTACTATATTAACTATAATAGTTACTATGATATTTATTATTGCAGCATGTTTCTGTATAGTTTTAGCAGAGGTTTTTAGGCAGGCTGTGGACACAAAAAATGAAAATGATCTGACTATATAGAGAAGGGGTGATAGTCATGGGTATAGTCGTAAACTTAGATGTAGTGATGGCAAAAAGAAAAGTAAAGCTAGGAGATTTAGCCAATGCCATTGGAATCACTCAGGCTAATTTATCAATTCTTAAGAATAATAAGGCAAAGGCCGTGAGATTCTCCACACTGGAAGCAATATGTAAGGAGCTAGACTGTCAACCAGGGGATATTTTGGAATATGTAGAGGATGATGAATAGATAGGGAGATTATAAATGAATGGGATAATTTACATTATAATAATTTTAATAGTAATTGGACTAAGAATTATTTATCAATATGGAGATTTAGAATTACTCTTATTTATTTTAAAACCAGTAGCGTCCATAACAGAGACTTTCTTAGGTATAGAATTTCAATATATCTCAGGAAAAGTTGGATTTATTAATAAAAACCTAGAAATTCAAATAACTAAGGAATGCTCGGGTGTAAACTTTTTAACTATAACTATATTAATGTTGATCTTTTCCTTTATTCATCGAATTAGAAATAAAAAATATAAATTATTAATATCATGCTATTTTTTAATAGCTTCTTACATTGTTACAATTCTTGCCAATGCATCAAGAATCATAGGAACTATTTTTATAATGAATACTGGATTATTCACAGATATAAAAATGGAAAGATTAATGCACCAATCCATAGGGGTTTTAGTATATTTTATATATTTGATACTTGTTTATTTTATTGGAGATAGAATTACAAAAAGAATGGGGGATAAAAATGAATCGACTATATAGACCATATCTATTGCTTATTACTGTTACACTACCTCAGATAATTATCTTTACAATATTCAGTAAAATATTCCATATAATAAACTCTGAATTATTACAGGAAGACATTAATATGTGGATTATATTAGGTACTTACTTAGGTATATCATGTATGGGATTTACCATATACAGTATAGTAGGTTGGATTAGAAAAAAAGATATACATCCATTGGCAGCAATTATAATGTTTATAAGCTACATAATATTCTTGACTATATACTTTTTTCGATATAATAATGTAATCCCTTCAAGCGTTGCTAACTGGATGCTTCTAGGAGTAAGACCGGGTATAACAATGCTAACACTGATTATGCCAGCCTTAGCTCAATCCATGCTTATTATAGTTCACTCTACTATGAAAAAATCCAAGGTAAATATTCCGAAGGACTTTCTCTTCCTAGTAGGAGTACCTGCTTTTTGGTATATAATTATACAACTTACTTTTATACTAAATATCGACGGAATAGATGGTTTTGAAAAAATAATGCCAATAATATTCATTATTAGTGCAATAACATTTTTTTTCTTCTTTGTGAGAATCATTCTATCGGTTTTGAAGTTAAAATCACAGATTTGGAAAAAGTACTTAGCGGTATTAGTTTTTTTAGGTTCATTAATGGGGCTTACATTAAATCAATCCTTTGGTAACATAATGGGAGATTTTTCCCATTATAATTTCTATATATTAAATATTATCACAGGGATATTAATGCTTATTCCTGAAATAGATAACAGAAGAATTAGACTTCTTTTATTCATAGCTAAAAGTATAACTTTAGTATTTACATTCTATTTTTTCATAGTCTTTCTTCCATACTTACCATTATCTTTGGTAGGAATTATTGTTGTAGGACTTGGAATTTTGATGCTGGTTCCGTTGGCATTGATGTTTCTGCATATTAGGCAACTTTGGGATGACTTTAATTATTTAAAACTATTTTATAGTAAGGGAGTATTACTAGTACTATTTTTAATAGGAATTTTACTAATACCGACTGCCTATGGAATAACAATTAGCAATGATAAGGAAAACCTGGATACAGCTCTTAGGTATATATATCAAAGAGGCTTTGAAGATGACACCGAAGCTAATTTGAACTTACCAGGTATAAAGAGAGCTTTAACCAACATAAAGCATGTTAAGGGAATAAATAGAAATAGGTTTGATGTATTTAGCAATGGAACCCCCTATCTAACATCCTTTTATAACTGGCATGTGTTAGATAATTTATCAATATCTAGTGAAAAAATAAGGAATCTAGAGGAGCTATTCTTTGGTGAATCGGATATTGGTGTATCTAGAAGAAATAATTTTGTTATGCAACTAAATGAAGATAAAGACGTTTATATAAAAAATATAAGAAGTGAAACGAAGTATGATTCAAAAAGTAAAAGTTTTAAAAGCTGGGTCGACTTAAAGGTTAAAAATAAAACTAATTTTCAAAATGAATACCACACAACTTTTAAGCTTCCTGAAGGAAGCTATATAAGTAATTATTATTTATATGTGGAAAATGAGAAAAAGTATGGTCTTATTGCCGATAAAAGAGCTGCAAACTGGGTCTATGATCAGGTAAAGTCCATTAGAAGAGATCCAGGTCTATTAACCTATTTTGGAGATAATAATATTGACTTTAAGGTATTTCCCTTTTCAGCAAATGAAACTAGAAAAACAGGAATAGAAATAGTCCATAGAAAGCCTATAGAGCTAAATATAGATGGAAAATTAATCGAACTCAAAGGTGATAACAATGTTACTGATGCTCTCGAGACCATTGATTTGGATCAAGGAGTTATTTATATACCTCAGAGCATAAAGGAGACTCTTCCTAAGATAACAAGAGAAAATGAATACTATTTTATCATGGATTACTCCAAAGGCAATGAAAGAAATATAGATGATTATAAGAAAAGAGTTAGTAAATATATATCAGAAAATAACCTTGAAAATTCTGTAAAAGAAATTATAGCACTAAATTTTGAGGAGAAGAGGATTAGTTATAATAACAAATGGGAAGAAAGTACACAGAACTTTAAGGTGGAGGGTGGATTTCATTTAGAATATACTATAAAAAATATCTTGTATGATAAATATGTAAAGAGCTCTGATAAGCGTCCAATAATTATTGTTGTTACTGATGATAAGATGGGTCTTGTGATGCAAGATGATTTAAATAGCTTTAGTTTTACTGCACCGGAAGGAGTAAGTTATTATAACTTAGGTGGAAATGAAAAATTGATAAAATACTCCTTAGATAAACTAAGCAATAATTTTATTGAAAATGAAGTTGAAATGATTCATAAATCGCCGGTATTTGAATATAAAACAAAGGAAGGAAAGACATTTTATCTTCCAGATAATAAAGAAGATAGTATTCTCTTTGTAGATCATATTAATCATAAACCAGGGTTTAATAATGATGATTTGGAAAATTCCAAATGGCAAAATGGAGCACTACTAAAGGCTATGTATATGAACTATATGCTTCATCCAGAAAATTACTTTGAGAATTCTTTATCCATAGTAAAGGGTAGTATTAAAAAAGAGGTGATGAGTCCCTTAACTTCCTTTATAGTTTTAGAAAATGAAGCCCAAGAAAAGGCTATGTTAGAAAAGCAAAAAGAAATTTTATCCACTGAAAAGCCGATTGATATAGGAGATATGACTACTATGGATGAGCCGTCGATACTCTTAATAGGATTTGTGGTGCTAGGGGTAATTGTTCTTAAAAAGAAAAAGGAAAGAAGAAATACATCTAATTAAGAATCTAATAGAGGCCTGGACCATAATACAGGTATAAAATATTTGATATTTGCTTAATTATATTATAGGTTCCCATGCACATTATCATATCGATAATTAGCATGGGGATTTTTTGGTGGGTAAGGTTGTAGCAATGTATTATCCATAAGATATTATCAATATGATATAAATTATCATATTGATAATAAAGATAGGCATTTTATTACTAAAAATAAGATAAACTATATAGTAATTATAAAGTTTTGGCTAATTTATTATTCATAATAAACTAGTTTTAAATCCCCTCAATAATTGATATCTGAATAATATTTGAGATAAGGAAATATCTTTCTGATTATAGATATAGAGCTAAATTGGCATAGTTATTGCTTAGTAATACTATGTAAAGAAAAAATTGTCATAGAAGAAAATTTAATAATATTTAGATGGCGTGAGTAGTTAAATTTATATATGGGGGGAAATGCATGAAAATTGTTGTTGCTTTAGGAGGAAATGCATTACAGTCTGATCCTGAGAATACAAGTGTAGATGCCCAGCTAAGTACATGTAAAGAAACTGCAAAATCGATAGTTGATTTAATAGAGGATGGGAATATGACTGCAATTGTACATGGCAATGGACCCCAGGTAGGGCAGATAGTATCTTCCATTGAAACTGCTCATAGAGTAGATGAACACAATATATTGTTTCCCTTTGATGTATGTGGAGCTTTTTCCCAAGGATATATTGGGTATCATCTCCAAAATGCAATATCTGAAGAAATTAGAATGAGAGATATTGAAAAAAGTGTTGCCACGATAATCACACAGATTGTTGTAGATAAAAATGATCCAGGATTTAAAAATCCCACTAAGCCAATTGGTGCTTTCTATAATGAGAAAGAGGCTGATAGACTCCACAAAAAATTAGGATATATGATGAAAGAAGATGCAGGTAGGGGTTATAGACGAGTAGTTCCTTCACCGAAGCCTATAGATATAGTAGAAAAGGATATTATAAGAAATCTTATTGATTCTGGAAATATAGTTATTTCATGTGGAGGAGGAGGAATACCTGTAATAAGAAAAGATAAAGAGATACATGGTGTATCTGCAGTTATTGATAAAGATTTTGCAGCAGGAAAACTAGCTGAAACAATTGATGCCGATGCATTGGTTATACTAACGGCAGTAGATAAAGTATGTATTAATTTTAATAAACCAAACCAGAAAGAACTTTCTGAGATATCAGTGGATGAATTAGACACATATATTGATGAGGGACAGTTTGCTTCAGGAAGTATGTTGCCTAAAGTGGAGGCTTGTAAGAGGTTTGTTCTTAGCAATAAAAACAGAGTAGCAATAATTGCTTCCCTTTCTAATGCAAAAAAAGCGTTGAAGGGAGAAGCAGGTACAAGAATAATTAGATAGTACAGATCATACAACTCTAATACTTGAGGAAATTGTGTGAATTTTTTACAAGATTAGTTAATATATTAGTTGTGAAATTTCCTTATTTAAGTAAAATTAAAGGAATTTATCTTTTAGATAAGAAATAATATAATTTATGGTATGGAAATAATTCAATGTAGGAGAGATAGACGGATGAAAGATTTATTAATATTAAAAGGTAACATTATATTTACGGAAACACCTGAAAAATTTGATGTATATAAAGACAGTTACATTATATCTGTTGAGGGAAAGGTAGAGGGGATATATGGCGAATTGCCGGAAAAATATAAAGACTGTCCTATTAAAGATTATGGAAATAAATTAATAATTCCAGGCTTTGTAGACCTGCATCTTCATGGATCTCAGTTTTTACAGAGTGGAATGGGAATGAATAATACACTTCTTGATTGGTTAAATGATTATACCTTCAAACTAGAAAAGGATTTTAATGATTTAGAGTTTGCAAAAGAAGCCTATACACGGTTTGTAGATAAGCTAGTTCAAAGTGGGACCCTAAGGGCCTGCATTTATGCTACTTCTTCAGTAACAGGTACAGAAATTTTGTTTGAAATTTTGAAGAAGAAAGGAATCGGAGCCTTAGTTGGAAAGGTAGATATGGATAGGAATGCTCCTGAATCAGTTATTGAAACCAAGTATGAACTATTGAAGGGAACAGAGTATTTGATAGAAAAATATAAGGATGAGAAACTAGTTAAACCCATTATAACACCTAGGTTTGCTCCTACTTGTTCTGATGAATTATTGGAAGAGTTGGGTATTTTGGCTAAAAGATACAATTTGCCAGTTCAATCTCATTTAGATGAGAATCTGAAGGAAATAGAATGGGTAAAAAATCTTTTCCCAGAGGCAAAGAATTATTCTGAGGTATATAACCAAAATTCTCTATTTGGTCAAACACCAACGGTTATGGCCCATGGCATATATTTAAACGAGGATGAAATAAATTTAGTTAAAGAGAATAATGTGATATTGGTACATTGTCCGGATTCAAATATTAATATAAGAAGTGGTATAATGCCCGTTAGAAAATACTTAGATATTGGAATACAAGTTGGTTTAGGTAGTGACATTGCAGGCGGTCATAAAATTGCTCTAAATGAGACAATGGTAAGAACTATTCAAGCTTCTAAAATACTAAATATTTATGACCCAGAGTCTAAACACCTTACCGTAGCAGAAGTATTTTATCTAGGAACCAAGGGCGGAGGCAAATTCTTTGGTAAGACCGGAAGTTTTGAAAAAGAGTATAGCATGGATGCCCTTGTAATTGAAGACGATGAACTTATCGTTAATAGATATTCTATCGAAGACAGATTAGAAAAATTCATATACACAGGTGATGACAGGAATATATATGCTAGATATGTGGAAGGGAAGGAATTGTAATAAGATTTAATATAATAGTACAGTTGTACATTTTATAGCTCAATGAGTTTTCTAAAGGGGGAAAATACAATGAGTATTGGGAAGAGCGTTAAAAGGGTTGATGCCTTTGAAAAAGTAACGGGGCGTGCAAAGTATACCGATGATTTTCCTTTAGGGAATGCCCTTGTTGCAAAAATTTTACACAGCACTATTGCAAATGGGATTGTTAAGAATATTGATATATCAGAGGCGGTAAAACTTGATGGGGTTGTAAAAATCATTACTTGTTTTGATGTTCCAAATATTACTTTTCCAACGGCAGGCCACCCTTGGTCCACTGATCCAAGTCATGCAGATATCGCTGATAGGAGGCTACTTAATCAAAGAGTTAGATTTTATGGTGATGATGTAGCTGCAGTAATTGCTAAGGATGGTATGACTGCTTCAAAGGCATTGAAACTAATTAAAGTTGAATATGAAGAATATAAACCATTGGTATCTATTGAAGCGGCTTTAAAAGAAGGGGCTAAACCTATTCATGAAGATTATCCTAATAACATTCTTAAACATTCGAGCTATGAAATTGGTGACTATGATAATGCCATAAAGGAAGAAGGGCTTCGTGTGTTTGAGGGGGAATATGAAACTCCCATGGTCAAGCATTGTTATATTGAAAATCCTATTTCCTATGCCTACGCTGAAGCTGGCAAAATAGTTGTAGTTTCTTCGACTCAAATTCCTCATATTGTAAGACGGGTAGTCGGTCAGGCTCTAGGTATCGGTTGGGGTAAAATTAGAGTTATTAAACCATATATAGGTGGAGGATTTGGGGGGAAACAGGAGGTTCTGTATGAACCACTTAATGCCTACTTATCCCAGGTAGTTGGTGGTAGATGTGTAAAACTTGATATTACAAGGGAAGAAGACTTTATTAGTACACGGGTCCGTCATGCAATGAAGATAAAAATAAAAAGTCATGTTAGATCCAATGGACGTTTTGTAGCAAGGAAAGTTGAAGTATATGGTAATAAAGGGGCCTATGCCTCCCATGGACATAGTATAGTTGGAAAGGCTGGAGGTGCAGTTAAACAAATATATAATGATGGAGCTGCAACTAAATGTGATGCCTATACTGTATTTACAAATATGCCTAGTGCCGGTGCAATGCGAGCATACGGTATACCACAAATTACATTTGCCCTAGAATCCCATGTGGATCAAATAGCAAAATCCCTTAATTTAAGCCCCATTGAAATAAGAGAGCTTAATATGATGAAACTTGGCTTTGTAGATAATGGTATAAAATGCAATAGTTATGGACTTGAAAAATGTATACAAAAGGGTAAAGAATATATTGACTGGGATAAAAAGAAAAAAGAATATTCCAATCAAAGTGGACCTATTCGGAGAGGTTTAGGAATGGCTATATTCAGCTATGCAACGGGTGTTTATCCCATTTCTTTAGAAACTGCCGGTTGTAGAATTGTACTTAATCAAGACGGATCAGTACAAGTTCAAATGGGAGCTACCGAGATAGGTCAAGGAGCGGATACGGTCTTTGCACAAATGGTATCAGAGGTTCTTGATATAGGAATAGAAAATGTCCATATGGTATCCACTCAAGATACAGATGTAACACCCTATGACTCAGGGGCCTATGCATCCCGGCAATCCTATGTATCAGGTATGGCTGCTAAAAAGGCTGCCACCGAGCTTAAAGAAAAAATATTAGAGCATGCAAACTTTATGTTAAAATTGCCTATTGGAAACCTTGACCTTAAAAATAGTAATATCATTAACAAAGAAACCGGTGAAGTTTTAGTTTCCCTTGAAGAGGTTGCCACCCATTCTATTTACAATACTGAGAAATCAATTCATATAACAGCAGATGTAACAAATCAATGCAAATCTAATACCTTTTCTTTTGGAGCATGCTTTGCTGACATCGAGGTTGACATTCCTATTGGTAAAATTAAGATTAATAAAGTCATCAATGTTCATGATAGTGGAAAGATACTAAATCCCCAGTTGGCTGCAGGTCAGGTGCATGGTGGTATGAGCATGAGTTTAGGATTTGGATTAAGTGAGCAACTCCTATTTGATGAAAAAACCGGTAGACCATTTAATAATAACTTACTTGATTATAAACTACCTACTGTTATGGATATGCCCCATCTAGAAGCACAATTTGTAGATACCTATGATATATCTGGACCTTTTGGAAATAAGGCATTGGGAGAACCACCTGCAATTCCTGTGGCACCGGCAATTAGGAACGCCCTATTAGATGCAACTGGAGTTCCAATTAATATTATTCCACTTACGCCACAAACGTTGGTGGAAAAATTTAAAGAGTATGACCTGATATAAGTTTTAAAAGGGGTGACGTATAGATGTATGATATTGAAAAAATATATAGGGCAACCTCTGTTCAAGACGCCATAGAGGAGCTTGTGGCAAATCCTGAGGCAGTGGTGATTGCAGGGGGAAGTGATGTTCTTATTAGCATTCATAACGGAAAACTTGCTGGTTGTTCCCTTGTGAGTATCTATGGACTCGATGAACTTAGGGGCGTATCTATAGAAGAGGATAATAGCATAAAGATTGGGCCCCTCACAAGCTTTTCCCATATCACAAAGAATCCCATTATTCAAAAATATATTCCTGTTTTAGGGGAGGCCGTAGACCAGGTAGGTGGACCACAAATAAGAAACATAGGAACCATCGGGGGTAATATTGCAAATGGTGTCACAAGTGCTGACAGTGCATCTACCTTATTTGCACTCAATGCTAAACTAGAAATAACAGGACCCAACGGGAAAAGGATTATATCTATTTCTGAATTTTATTTGGGTGTAAAGAAAGTTGATTTGAAAACGGGTGAATTGCTTACAGCTATATATATTACAAAGGATAATTATGAGAATTTTACTGGCCATTATATTAAATACTCCATGCGTAATGCCATGGATATTGCTACATTGGGATGTTGTGTGACCTGTAAGCTTAGTAAGGAAAAAGATATTATTAAGGACGTTCGCCTGGCATATGGGGTTGCAGGGCCTATCCCCATAAGATGTCCAAAGGCAGAAAAGGCTATAATAGGAATGGAAATTTCTGATGAGATGTTTGATATCTTTAGCAGGGAGGCGGTTACGGAGGTCAATCCTCGTACATCATGGCGTGCATCTAAAGAATTTCGTATTCAACTTGTCAAAGAATTAAGTAAACGATCTTTGAAGGAAGCGATTAAGAAATCGGGAGGTATACTTTAATGGCTAAGGTAATTTTAAATTTCAGGGTAAATGGTGAAGCTAAGGAAATTATGATAGATGATAGAGCCTCCCTCCTCGAGGTTCTTAGAAATCAATTAAATCTTACAAGTGTAAAAAAAGGCTGTGAAGTTGGGGAATGTGGTGCTTGTACGGTGCTTATTAATGGTGAAGCCTTCGATTCCTGTGTATATCTTGCAATATGGGCAGAGGGAAAAGAAATCTTCACCCTAGAAGGATTAATGGATGAAAAGGGTAATATATCTGATATTCAGCAATCATTTATAGATGAAGGTGCTGTTCAATGCGGTTTCTGTACACCTGGATTTATTATGTCATCCATGCCTATTCTTGAAGATGAAAGAGAATACACAAGGGATGAAATCAAAAAAGGTATCTCTGGAAACTTCTGTCGATGTACGGGTTATGAAAACATTGTAAATGCTATTGAAAAAACTAAAAAGAAACGGGTTGAAAAAGCGAAATAGTAGTATAAAATTTATTAGGAATATTTTAATGAAAGAATCTGTTGTGCTACTCTGAAAACTAATTGGCATGTTTTTAAGAGTAGCACAAGGAGAAAGTATCAACTAATGAGTGAATGAGCATGAACAAATAGGAAAACGTTTACCGAATTGTTTTAAATTCTTAAATCCTAAAATTCATTTCAAATTTTAAGGGGGATATATAAATGAGTGAAGAGCAAGTTTATAATGAGAAAAATAATGTAACGGCATCAGAAATATTGTATAAGATTGATGATAAGCCACCTCTTTTAATGTCAATATTATTAGGATTTCAACATATTGTTGCTGCTTTCGGTGGAATAGTTGCCGTGCCTCTTGTTGTTTCAGGTGCTCTAGGACTTCCAGTACAAGATACTGCTATCTTTGTTAGTGCGGCAATCTTTATTGCTGGGATTGCAACAATTATACAATCTAAGGGCGTCGGTCCTATAGGAGCTAGGGTTCCTTGTATGATGGGTACTGACTTCACCTTCGTTGGACCTTCCATAATAGTAGGAACTACCATGGGCATACCTGCAATGTTTGGTGGAACAATATTAGGTTCCTTCATTGAAATGATATTAAGTCGATTTATTAAACCGTTAATGAAATTTTTTCCACCGGTTGTTACTGGAACAGTAGTTTCATTAATTGGTTTGACACTTATTCCAGTCTCAATCGATTGGGCTGCAGGAGGAGTAGGTGCTCCAGATTATGGTAGCCTACAAAATTTAGTTATTTCTATGTTCGTTATGTTTATAATTATTATGCTAAACAGATATGGAAAGGGTATATTTAGTACCGCATCAATATTAATAGGTATGATAATTGGATATGTGATTTGTATTCCTTTAGGAAAGGTTGATTTCACTTCAGTTGCAAATGCAAGCTGGTTTGAATCACCTAAAATTTTTAGATATGGAGTAGAGTTTAGTTTTGGAGCCGTTGTTCCCTTTATTGCGGCCTATCTAGTAACAACTATAGAGACCGTTGGATGTCTGAAGGCCATTGGAGAAGCATCAGGAAATGAATTGACAGACGAACAAGTAGGAAATGGTCTATTAGCCGATGGAGTTGGAAGTTGTATTGCAGGATTTTTTGGTGCGAATGCAAATACATCATTCAGCCAAAACGTTGGATTAATTCCTATGACAAAGGTTGCAAGTAGATTTGTAGTTATTATTTCTGGTATTATTTTAGTATTTCTTGGGATATTCCCTAAGATAGGGGCATTAATTGCAATAATTCCTAATCCAGTATTAGGAGGAGCAGGTATAGTAATGTTTGGTAATGTTGCAGTAGCAGGTATAAAAACATTAAGTAGAGTTAGAATGAATAATCGTAATCTATTAATTGTAGCCGTTGCCATAGGATTAGGATTAGGAGTAACTATTAAACCAGATTTTATTGCTAACCTACCAGCTGTTTTAAAAACATTATTTTCTTCTGGTATAAGTACTGGAACATTTGTAGCACTTATTCTTAACTTGATTCTAAAAGAAGAGAATGATTCATCAAATGTTAATAAGGAAAACAAAAAAGTAACTGTATAGAAAAAAATTAAAGAACATATTCATAATAAATAAGAGCAGGCCAGGGCTTGCTCTTATTTATTTTTAAAAGCTATCTGCACTATTTGCAACAACTTGTCGTATTTTTGTTGAAGGGAGAGGAGCATATTTGTAGAAGGTAGATATATAAAAATAGCAGAAAAAAATTAGATAAAGTAAGTATATTTACTATGAAAATCATAAAATAATTATTAGGATTAAACAAACAAAACGAAAAGGATGATGCAAATGCAAAGCTATAATTTAAAATCTATTCAAGACTTTGTTATAAAATATGCAAATGTATTATCTAATGTATTAGATGTAGATGTGGAAATAGTTGATTCACGGCTAAATAGAATTGCAGGAACAGGAATGTTTCAAAATAAAATAAATGAAAACATGTTGGCGGAGGGATATGTTTATAAGCATGTCATAGAAACAGGAACTCAGCAAATCATTAAAAATCCTGGAGAACATCCCCTATGTGAAAAATGTATTAATAAAGGACATTGCAATGAGTCCTTAGAACTGAGTGCCCCTATTAAGCTAAACGATGAAGTAATAGGCGTTATAGGTCTTGTATGTTTTAATATAGAACAAAAAAAATTGCTATTAGATAAAATGGATTCCCATCTTGAGTTTTTATATCAAGTAGCAGACTTCATAAGTTCTAAAGTATATGAATATATGGAAAATGAAAGAAATAAGAAGCTAATTACAGCTTTAAAGCAGATAATTGATAATATAGATAAAGGCATAATCATGATAGATGGTCAGTCCAAAATATATGATATAAACAATAGTGCAGTGAAACAGCTTAATCTTAAGACAAAGTATATCAAAGAACATATTACACTTATACCTAAAAATGAATTTATGATGGGAAAAGAAGAATATACGATTAAAATAGGAAGTATGAAATATGATTTACTGGGAGCCTTAATATCCATACCATTAGAAATCCCTAACTACAATAAAATTTTTATTTTTAATCAAATCAAAAGGTTAAAATCCGACGCCTATACATTAACCTATGCCAATCAGCCAATAAGGGTAGATGCAATACTAGGAAAGTCGAAAAGTATTATTGTATTAAAAAATAGGATAAGAAAATTGGCTTCTTCCAACTCTACGGTGCTTATTACGGGAGAGAGTGGTACAGGAAAGGAACTCGTAGCTAGAACAATTCACTCTGAAGGTGATAGGGCCAATAAGCCCTTTGTTGCGATAAACTGTGGTGCTATACCCGATGCACTTTTGGAAAGTGAACTTTTCGGATATGTTAGAGGTGCCTTCAGTGGCGCTAACCCAAATGGTAGGGTAGGGAAGTTCGAATTAGCAAATGAAGGGGTAATCTTCCTCGATGAGATAGGAGATATGCCATTAAATTTACAGGTGAAAATATTAAGGGTATTACAGGAAAAGAAGATAGTAAGAATTGGATCAAATAAATCCATAGATCTAAATGTTAGGGTAATCACAGCTACAAATAAAAACTTAAAAGAACTTATTGAGCAAAATAAATTTAGAGAAGATTTATATTATAGACTTAATGTAATACCAATCAATATTCCACCCTTAAGGGAAAGAAGGAGCGATATAGAAATAATCATGAAGGAAAAGATAAAGAAATATAATGTTTTATATGATAAAAATATTGCTTCCATAGATGAAGAAGCAAAGGAAATTTTACTAAGTTATCCTTGGCCAGGCAATGTAAGGGAGTTAGAAAACACATTAGAATATATGATGAATCTAGCAGATGATAAAGAGATCATCACTAAAGAAATGATTCCTGAGAATATTTCAAGCTACAAAAATAGCAATCAAGAGGATAATAATTTAGAAATCATAAAAACTCTAAAGGAAATAGAAAGGGAGTATATTCTAAAGGCATTAGATGTCTATGGTTGGGATACAAAGGGCAAAGAACTCACCGCCAATAAACTGGGTATTGGAATTGCCACTCTTTATAGAAAAATTAATTCTTCTAACAATTAAATACATTAATACAATATAGTAAAGAAAATAACAGTTTCCATAATTAATTATCAAAATGACAATTAATTATGGAAATTTTTATAATTAGATAATTTAGAATATTGAAATAAGTTGTTTGTAAAGTGATTCTATCAATATGATAATTATTATCATATTGATAATGAAATTAAGGATTTATAGCTGTTTAATATAAATATATTTGTATTTAGAGGGAGAGTTTTCAGAAAGCATAGAATATTTTTAAATGCTTAATATTGAGATAATCAGAGCTTTAGAAATCCTTTATAAGGATACAGAGAGAAACAGAATAATTTTAAGATATTGGCATAATTGTTGCTTTATCTAATAAAGTAGTTAATAAAATGATATTAACAAAAGGGAGGAATTAGATATGGGAGATATCATGAGACCTATTTCCTTTGAGTATCTCATTAATTGGAGTATAAAGGAATATAAAAATCAAGGTAGAGTATTTGGAATAGATAAAAATAAGTTTTATAGAAATAAAAGTGGAAATTATATGATAAATGTATTTGGTGATAAATTATCCTCTCCAATTGGTCCGGCTGCAGGTCCCCAATCCCAATTATCCCAGAACATTATTGCATCTTATTTGACAGGGGCTAGGTTTATAGAATTAAAGACAATTCAAAAAATGGATGGGGAAGAAATTAGAAAGGCAGTAAGTAAGCCTTGTATAAATTCTGAGGATGAATGTTATAACTGTGAATGGTCAACAGAGCTTACCGTCGAGGAGGCCTTCGTGGAGTATGTTAAGGCTTATTTAGCAATTAAGGTACTTGCAAAGGAGTTTGATATCTCCGATGGTAATGATTTTGTCTACAATATGAGTGTGGGCTATGACTTAGAAGGAATAAAGACAGAGAAAATAGATAGATATATAGAAGAACTTAAGGATGCATCGGAAACAGAGGTTTATAAAGAATGCTATGGATACTTAAAAGATAATCTACATAAGTTTAAAAAATTCAGTGAAAATGATTTGAATAACGTCACATCAAAAATCTGTAATTCCATTACACTATCTACTTTACATGGATGTCCTCCAGAGGAAATTGAAAGAATATCAACTTATCTATTAAAAGAAAAGAAGCTCAATACATTTGTGAAATGTAATCCAACTATGCTTGGATATGAATTTGCACGAAACACCCTGGATAGTATGGGTTATGGTTATATTGCCTTCGATGAGCATCACTTCAAGGAAGATTTACAGTTCAATGATGCCTGTGCAATGATTAGGAGACTTATGCCCTTAGCACAGGATGTAGGATTAAAATTTGGACTAAAGTTAACTAATACATTCCCAGTAGATGTGGAAAGAGAAGAGTTGCCTGCTGATGAAATGTATATGTCGGGAAGAGCACTTTTGCCATTATCCATAAGTCTAGCGGCTAAGCTTTCAAAGGAATTTGATGGAAAGTTACCTATTGCATATTCTGGGGGAGCAGATGCACTGAATACTGTAGATATATTAGAAACAGGAATTCAGCCAATTACCTTGGCAACAAGTATTCTAAAGCCTGGGGGATACACACGATTTAAGCAGATTGCTGAAATGACAGAATCCCATTTAAAGGATGAGTATGAAGATATAGATGTAGATAAGTTAATGACTCTAGCAGAAAAATGTATCAATGATGAAAGAAACCATAAATCATATAGAGAAAAAGTGCAATCTAGAAAAACAACTTCAGAGCTTCCATTGTTTGATTGTTTTAAAGCGCCTTGTAAAGAAGGTGGCTGTCCTATCAATCAACAAATTCCTGAGTATCTAAAGCTGGTGAGTGAAGGAAAATATGATGAGGCCATGAAGATTATTTTCACAGATAATACTGCACCTACCATTACAGGAATTCTATGTAGTCAACCCTGTAGAGATCATTGTACTAGATTAGATTATGATACTTCACTACACATGAGGGATGTAAAAAAGGTTGCTGCAGATCATGATCAAGAAAGACTGATAGAAAATATCACAAAAGCAGATATTAAATCTAATAAAAAGGTAGCAGTGATAGGAGCTGGACCTGCCGGAATTGCAGCGGCAATATTTCTTAGGAGAAATGGAATGGAAGTAGTGGTATATGAGAAGCTAGACCAGCCCTATGGCATAGTGAAATATATTATTCCAGAATTTAGAATATCAAATGAAGGTATTGAAAGAGATTATAGGTTAGCCCTTGCCCATGGGGTAGAATTTAGATTTAATCAACCTGCTGACTACAATATACATGAGTTGAAGAAGGAATATGGATATATAGTTATTGCTACAGGCGCTTGGAAACCAGGAACTTCTTCTGTTGTGGAAGGACAAAATAATGTTAAGGATTCATTAGAATTCCTATGGGAAGCAAAGAATCAAAATAAAACTAACTTAGGTTCTAAAGTAGCTATTATAGGTGCTGGAGACGTTGCTATGGACTGTGCACGTATGGCTAAGAGATCAAAGGGTGTAGATGAAGTTTCAATTGTTTATAGGAGAACAGAAACCTATATGCCCGCAAGCCAAGAGGATGTAAACATGGTCAAGGAAGAGAATATAAAGATATATGAATTATTAGCTCCTAAAAGCTATGATGGTAAGAAATTAATGTGTGAAAAAACGAAATTAGGAGATTACGATGAAAGTGGTAGAAAATCTGTGGAGGGAACTGGAGAACTAATAGAGTTAGAATTCGATAGTGTCATAGGAGCCACAGGTGCAAAGGTGGATACAACACATTTTGAGAGAAATGGTATCAAACTAAACAGTAAAGGTAAGCCCCAGCTTAAGGATGCATTAGAAAGCAGTGAAGACTCTGTATATATTATAGGGGATTGTAAAAGTGGCCCATCAACTATTGTTCAAGGAATTGCCGATGCTAAGATTATTGCGATGGATATCTTAAAGAGGGAATCTATTGGGAATGATTTTGTGAAGTATACAATTGATGAAAAAGAAGAAGCTATCTACTCTAAACGAGGTATTTTAGAGCTTGCAAAATCCGATGAAGAAGAAGGTAATAGATGTTTGAAATGTGATCAAATATGTGAAGTTTGTGTGGAAGTGTGTCCCAATAGAGCCAATGTGATTATAGAGGTTGAAGGCTTTAATCAAGTTCATCAAATAGCCCATATTGATGGCATGTGTAATGAGTGTGGTAACTGCGGAGTATTTTGCCCCCATGCAGGAAATCCCTATAAGGATAAGGTAACTGTATTCTGGACTAAGGAAGATTTTGACCTTTCAGATAATGTAGGATTTTTAAGATTAGATGAAGATAGCTATCTTGTTAGAACGGAGACGGGGAATACTTTTGAACATAGATTGGGAGATGGGAAAATTTCTAGTGAGCTAGAAAGATGTATTAAAGCAATAGCCGAAGATTATAACTATTATTTAGAGGATTAATTTAAGGGGGGACTGTCCTATGATTATTGGAAACGGGAAGGTGATTACTAACGATTCGGAAAATCCATATATTGAAGATGGGGCTATTCTTATTAGGGATAATATCATAGCAGACGTAGGCAAGTTTAAGGATTTGAAAGATAATTATCCCAGTGAGGAAGTTGTGGATGTCAAGGGAAGGCTCATAATGCCGGGGATGATAAATGCTCACACCCATATCTATAGTGCCTATGCCAGAGGAATGGGTGTATCGAAGCCTACAGATAATTTTTCCAATATCCTTGAAAATCTATGGTGGAGTTTAGATAGGAAGTTAACTATAGAAGATTGTGAGTTGAATGCATATACGACCTATATTGAATCCATAAGGAATGGTGTTACTACGGCAATTGATCATCACTCCAGTCCCAATGCAGCTACAGATAGTTTATTTACAATAGCTAAAGTAGCAAAGAAACTTGGAATTAGAACATCTTTATGCTATGAAGTATCTGATAGAGACGGGAAAGAAATAACAAAAAAAGAAATAGAGGAAAATGTAAATTTTATCAAGGCATACAATGAAACACAGGAAGATATGATTAAGGGACTATTTGGAATGCATGCATCCTTTACTATTTCAAATGAAACCTTATATAAGATAAAAGAAGCCATGGAAGGAATTGATGCAGGATACCATATACATGTGGCAGAGGGAATTGAGGATCAATATGATTCATTAAAAAAATACGGAAGAAGAGTAGTAGAGAGATTGTTTGATTTTGGACTGTTGGGAAGTAAGACAATTGCAGTTCATTGTGTTCATACTAATCAACGGGAACTTGAAATCTTAAAGGAGACAGATACCAATGTAGTGCATAATCCCATGTCAAACATGAACAATGCAGTAGGCTGCCCACCGGTTGTATCTATGGTAAAACAAGGCATTAGGATTGGAATGGGAACCGATGCCTACACCAATGATATGTTTGAATCTATGAAGGTAGCGAATATACTCCAAAGTCATCATCTCTGTGATCCTACAGTAGGATTTATGGAAACAAAAATTTTACAATTTGATAATAATCCAGTGATTTGTAGAAATTATTTCAAAAGAGAATTGGGTGTTCTAAAGAAAGATGCCTATGCTGATATTATCACTGTGGATTACAAACCATATACTCCAATGAATGGAGATAATTATTTCGGTCACTTATTATTTGGGGTAACCGGTAGAATGGTAAATGACACGATTATAAATGGAAAATTTGTTATGAGAAATAGAGAGATATTGACTGTAGATGAAGATGAAGTTTTAGATAAATCATCGCAAAGAGCAGCTGAAATTTGGCCTAAAATGTAAAAAGATAAAATGAATGCCATTAAATTATTAATTAAAGTAATTACTTTAAATAAATGACATAAAGTAAGGTGAAGCTTTAGTAATTAAATTTAAGGGGGTTTTTGTGTGGATAATGTAAAAGAAACTAGTTTTCTTGAAAGAAGGTTTAAGCTTGGACAAAATGGCACCAATGTAAGGACTGAAATTGTTGCAGGTCTGACTACCTTTATGACTATGGCATACATTCTCGTAGTTAATCCTAATATATTGTCAGAAGCTGGAATGGATTGGGGAGGAGTATTTACAGCTACAGCCATTGCATCAATAATAGGTACTGTTACAATGGCGCTCTTGGCAAACTATCCCTTTGTACTGGCACCAGGTATGGGGCTTAATGCTTTTTTCGCCTATTCAGTAGTTTTAGGAATGGGTAAATCTTGGCAGTTTGCCTTAACAGCAGTATTTTTAGAAGGAATTATATTTATAGTTCTATCCTTTTTTAAGGTTAGAGAAGCAATATTTAATGCTATCCCAATCAATTTGAAAAAATCAGTGTCAGTAGGTATTGGGCTTTTCATCGCACTAATTGGTTTTATAAATTCAGGTGTCATAGTTGCAAGTCAAGGAACTGTAATTGCCCTTGGAGCTATAACGCAGGCTGGACCTTTACTAGCATTGATAGGATTAATGATTATGGGAGTATTATATGCTAAAAACGTTAAAGGATCATTACTAATTGGTATTTTAATAACAACTGTAATAGGTATCCCCATGGGTGTAACACAACTACCTACAGGAATCTTACAAACTCCACCATCATTAGGAACAGTTGCATTACAATTTGAGTGGGGTGAGATATTTACATTCGATATGCTACTTGTAGTATTCACCTTCCTATTTGTAGATATATTTGACACAGTGGGGACCCTTGTAGGAGTATCTTCGAAGGCAGGGATGTTAGATAAGGAAGGTAAGCTTCCAAGGGTAAGTCAGGCTCTTTTTGCTGATGCTGTGGGTACAACGGCAGGAGCGTGTTTAGGAACTAGTACAGTAACCACATATGTAGAATCAGCATCGGGTGTATCGGAAGGTGGAAGGACTGGGCTTACTTCATTAACGGCAGCTGTACTATTTTTCTTGGCACTATTCTTATCTCCCATATTTGCAATGATACCAAGTGCAGCAACTGCTCCAGCATTAGTTTTAGTTGGTTTAGCTATGATGAGTTCAGTCGGTGAAATTGACTTTAAAGATTATACAGAAGCAATACCAGCATTTTTAACAATAGTAATTATGCCCTTTGCCTATAGTATTGCCGAAGGTATTGTATTTGGCATGGTCTCCTATGTAATAATAAAGCTTATAAGTGGCAAACAAAAAGATATATCTATAATCATGTATGTATTAGCGATACTATTTATACTGAAGGAAATATTACCTTTAATCACAGGATAATATAAGATTAGTGGCTGCCTCTATAGAGGTAGCCTTTTCACAATCATAAAGTGAAAGCGAGGTTGATTCATGAATAGAACTATAAAAATAGCCAAGGGAGATATCAAAGCTGAGTTAGTAATAAAGAATGCAAATATCACAAATGTCTTTACCAATGAAATCATCAAGGGAGATGTGGCAATAGAAAAGGGAGAGATAGTAGGTATTGGGGAATATTTTGGAGAGAAGGAGATAGATTTAGAAGGAAAGTATCTATCTCCTGGATTCATAGATGGACATGTACACATTGAATCATCTAAGGTAACCCCTGGACAATTTGCTAAGGCTGTGGTGCCTAGGGGCATTACTGCAATTGTAGCGGACCCCCATGAGATAGCCAATGTCAAAGGTATAGAAGGAATCAAGTATATGCTCGATGAAAGTGAAGGTCTGCCACTGGAAGTATATATGATGTTACCTAGCTGTGTTCCAAGTACGCCCTTTGAAAATTCTGGTGCTATCCTTGAAGCTAAAGATTTGAAGAAACTCATGGATAAAGAAAGGGTATTGGGACTAGGAGAGATGATGGACTATATTGGTGTCATTAATGGAGAAAAAAAGGTCCTAGAAAAGCTTATTATGGCTCAAGAAAAAGGCAAAATTATTGATGGTCATGGGCCTATGATATCTGGAAAAAATTTAAATGCATATGTAGCTGCTGGTATCAAAACGGAACACGAATGCTCTACTGTTGAGGAAATGATGGAAAGACTTAGACTTGGAATGTATATCCAAATCAGAGAAGGATCAGCCACAAGAAATCTAAAGGAATTGATAAAAGCCGTTAATAAAGATAATTTAAGAAGAATAATGTTTTGTACCGATGATAAAGAACCCAGTGATTTATTGAAAAATGGAAGTATAGACAATAATGTTAGATTAGCAATAAAGGCAGGGATAGACCCTATAGATTGTATAAAGATGGCATCCCTGAATCCAGCTGAAATCTATGGACTTAATAAATTGGGAGCTATAGCTCCTGGATATAGGGCTGATTTATTAGTTATAGATAATTTGGAGGATTTTAATATATTAAAGGTCTACAAGAATGGTAAGCTGGTAGCTGAAAATTATAAACCATTATTTAATATTTTACCTAGTGACAATATCAGTATGAAAAATACTGTGAATATAGGAAAGATTGATAAGAAGGATTTAAAGATTTCCCTAAGGGGAAAATTTGTGAATATCATCAAAGTCTTACCCCATAGTTTAATAACTGAAAAGGTAGTAAGGAAAGTCAACAATGATATCGTAGCAGAAAACGGAAATTTGATACAAGAAAACAATATATCAAAAGTAGCTGTAATTGAAAGGCATAAAGGTACAGGGAATATTGGATTGGCACTAATACAGGATTTTGGATTAGAAAATGGAGCAATAGCTTCCACCATTGCCCATGACTCTCACAACCTGATAGTTATAGGAGATAATGATGAAGATATGCTATTAGCGGTTGAAGAATTGAAAAAGATAGGTGGAGGGATTACCTTGGCATCTAAAGGTGAGATACTAGATACTTTACCTCTTAGTGTAGGAGGAATCATGTCAAATTACCCATTAGAAGAGGTAGATAAAAAGGTTAATAATATGCTGGAAATAGCCCACGATGTACTAAAGGTAAATGAGGGTATAGAACCCTTTATGACCTTATCCTTTATAGCTTTACCGGTAATACCTAGTCTAAAGATAACAGATAAAGGATTATTTGATGTAGAGAAATTTCAGTTCATTGATTTATCATATTGATTAATGAATTGAGGAAATTTAATATTTGAATTTTTCGCAAGCTTAATCCTTCGCTGCTTCATGCTCAGCTACTTTTATTATTAGTTTTATGTAAAAAGTAGCCTTACAAGGCGCAACTCAGTATTAATCTTGCAAAAAATTAGTTGAAACATTAATTGTAGAATTTCCTCAATTATCAATTTGATAATAATAATCTAAGTTTAAAAAAAATATCTTTCAAAGTTCTCAGAAAACCTAATATATTAGCTAAATTATCAAAATGATAACTTTTATTAATATGATAAGAAAAAGTTGGTATCTTTTTCAAAAATTCATTATAAATTTTAATATGGTAGGGTTCTTGCTTAATATCTATGACTGAAAATATAAGCATTATAGAAGAATTTATAGGCAAATCTCGAGATGTTATTATGTTCGGCTATAACATTAAAAATTGGTATGATAATTGCTTATATATTTAAATGAATAAAAATATATTAGCAGAAGGGAGTTCATATGGTGGATGAGTCAGTAAAATGGATATATAGAGAAGAACCTAGACAGGAAAATACTAAAGTATCTGTAAATGATTTTAGCTTGGAGAATGCAAAGAAAGTAAGGGGTTTTCATGCAAGCTTTGATGTTTATTCTAAAACACCCCTTATTAGATTAAATAATTTATCGAAAGAATTAGGTGTTTCTGAAATTCTAGTTAAGGATGAATCCTATAGATTGGGATTAAATGCCTTTAAGGTATTGGGAGGATCCTATGCCATAGGAAGCCTTTTGGCGCAAAAGCTTGGTCTTACGGTGGATAAAGTTAATTTTGAAATGTTGAAATCTAAAGAAATAAGAGAAAAGTTAGGAGAAATAACCTTTGTAACAGCCACCGATGGAAATCATGGAAAGGGTGTGGCGTGGGCTGCTCAACAGCTAAATCAAAGGGCTGTAGTATATATGCCGAAGGGGTCTTCTATAATCAGATTAAATAGTATAAAAGAAACAGGTGCTGAAGCAAGTATAACAGATATGAACTATGATGGTGCTGTACGACTTGCAAATGAGAATGCTAAAAAATATGGTTGGGAAATCATTCAAGATACTGCATGGGAAGGATACGAAGACGTACCCAAATGGATTATGCAGGGATATGCAACCTTAATGTTAGAAGCGATAGAACAAATAGAGGAAATGAAACTGAATAAACCCACCCACGTATTTGTGCAGGCTGGAGTAGGTTCCTTAGCAGGGGCTGTTCAAGGTTTCTTAGCTGCTTTATATGGAGAAGATCGACCAATTACTGTAGTGGTTGAGCCCAATAAGGCAGATTGCATTTATAAATCAGCTCAAAGTAATAAGAGAACAATCGTTACTGGAGACATGGATACGATAATGGCTGGGCTTGCCTGCGGAGAGCCTAATACCATTGGGTGGAAAATATTAAATGACTATACTGATGGATTTATTTCTTGTCCTGAGTACGTTACGGCTAATGGCATGAGGATTTTAGGGAATCCATTACAGGGTGATAAGAAAGTAGTTTCGGGGGAATCCGGTGCGGTAACTACTGGTATTTTATATTCTATTTTAAAGAATGAAAATTTAAAGGAACTTAAGGAGCAATTTAAGATCGATGAAAATTCAAAAATATTATTAATCAGTACCGAGGGGGATACTGATCCAGTTCATTATAGAAAGATAGTTTGGGATGGTTTGTATCCAGGAGAAGCTTAAAAATTTACAAGTAAATGGGGGAGAATAGGGTGGATAAAAATATAGATTTTAAGGCAGTGTTAGAGGCTGCAAATAAATATGAACTTGAGATGTCAAAGTTTTTAAGAGATATGATAAGGATTCCCAGTGAAAGTGCCCAGGAAAGGAATGTTATTTTAAGAATTAAGGAAGAAATGGAGAAGGTTGGATTTGATAAGGTTGAAATAGATCCCATGGGGAATGTGCTTGGATATATAGGCCATGGTAAACATGTTATTGCTATGGATGCCCATATTGATACAGTAGGCATTGGAGAAAAGTCAAATTGGGAATATGATCCCTACGAAGGATATGAGGATGATGAGATTATTGTAGGGAGGGGAGCTTCAGACCAAGAGGGTGGAATGGCATCCATGGTTTATGCAGGGAAAATCATTAAGGATTTAGGGCTTGAGGATGACTATACACTTATTGTAACCGGTACAGTCCAAGAGGAAGATTGTGACGGGTTATGCTGGCAGTACATTATTAATGAGAGCAGTGTTGAACCAGAATTCGTTGTTATAACTGAACCTACTTCATGTAACATATATAGAGGTCAGAGAGGGAGAATGGAGATTAAGGTTACCACCCGTGGAGTTAGCTGCCATGGTTCAGCTCCTGAAAGGGGAGACAATGCAATATATAAAATGGCTCCAATTATCAATGAATTAAAGGCATTACATGAAAATTTACATTATGATGATTTTTTAGGTAGGGGTTCCTTAGCAGTATCAGAAATCTTCTATTCATCTCCTTCAAGATGTGCAGTAGCCGATGGATGTAGTATTTCAATTGATAGAAGATTGACCCATGGAGAAACATGGCAGGGAGCTATACAAGAGATTAAAAATTTACCATCTGTTAAAGCGGCCAATGCAGAAGTGGAGATGTATACCTATGAAAGACCATCCTATACAGGGTTAGTATATCCTACAGAATGTTATTTCCCTTCTTGGGTATTACCAGAGGACCATTCAGCTTGCCAAACCCTTGTGGATGGCTATAAGAATTTATTTGATGAAGAGCCCCTTGTAGACAAATGGACCTTCTCAACGAATGGCGTGTCTATAATGGGTAGATATGGAATTCCTTGTATTGGTTTCGGACCAGGCCATGAGGATCAAGCCCATGCTCCAAATGAAAGAACATGGAAGGATGAATTAGTAAAATGTGCGGCTTTATATGCCATAGTACCAACTACCTATGTAAATAAATACTTAGAGGATAAATAAAAAATACAAAATCAAAAAATAAATAGGGGGATATTCATGGATTATAAAGATATGTTAAAGGAATTAGAGGGTTTAAAATATCAAGGTCTTTATCAAGAAGATTTTTTCCTTACTTGGGATAAAACAATGGAGGAGTTGCAATCAATTTTCACCGTGGCAGATTGTTTAAGGGATTTAAGGGAAGACAATATTAGTCCAAAGATATTTGATTCTGGATTAGGGATATCATTGTTTAGGGATAATTCCACAAGAACAAGATTTTCCTTTGCCTCTGCCTGCAATCTACTGGGACTGGAAGTTCAAGATTTGGATGAAAAGAAATCTCAGCAGGCCCATGGTGAAACAGTGAAGGAAACTGCCAATATGATTTCCTTTATGGCCGATGTAATTGGTATTCGTGATGATATGTATATAGGTAAGGGTCACACCTATCAAAAGAACTTTGCTGAATATGTAAAGGAAGGCTATAGGGATGGGGTTTTGGAACAAAGGCCAACCCTTGTAAATCTACAGTGTGATATTGACCATCCAACGCAAACCATGGCGGATATGCTTCATGTTATACATGAATTCGGTGGAGTAGAAAATCTAAAGGGTAAAAAAATAGCTATGACCTGGGCCTACTCACCCTCCTATGGGAAACCCCTATCTGTGCCCCAAGGAGTTATTGGATTAATGACTCGTTTTGGTATGGATGTAACCTTAGCCCATCCAGAGGGATATGAAATAATGGACGGCGTGATACATCTAGGTAAAGAACAATCCTCTGAGGCTGGTGGAAAGTTCACACAAACTAATTCTATGGAGGAGGCCTTTAAAGATGCAGACATTGTTTATCCTAAGAGCTGGGCCCCCTTCTCTGCCATGGAAAAGAGAACGGAGTTATATGGAGAAGGTAAGTATGATGAAATAGATGAACTAGAACAGGAGTTGTTGACACAAAATGCTATGCACAAGGACTGGGCATGTACTGAAGAAAAGATGAAACTAACAAAGGATGGAAAAGCCCTTTATCTTCATTGTTTACCTGCGGATATTACTGGAGTAAGTTGCGACTTAGGAGAAGTAGATGCATCTGTCTTTGATAGATATAGAGTGCCACTTTATAAAGAAGCTAGCTATAAACCATATATTATAGCAGCGATGATTTTCTTACAAAAAGTAAAGGATCCAGTGAAGATGCTACAACTTTTAAGAGATAGAAACCAAGCTAGATTGATGAAATAGTATAAACGAAAAATTAGGGATGGAATAGACGATAGGAAGTGAGTAGGTTATGGGAATTGTACTTAAAAAGGGAAGGGTAGTAACGGCTACTGATGAGTATGAGGCGGATATTCGGATAGAGGGAGAAAAAATAGTAGCTATAGGAGATGGATTGGAGCAGCCTGGAGATGAGGTGATATCCGTGGAGGGATATCATATTCTTCCAGGAGCCATCGATATCCATACCCATTTTGATTTAGAAACAGCAGGAATTAGAACGGCCGATGATTTTTCAAGTGGTAGTAGAGCTGCCATAGCAGGAGGAACAACCACGATAATTGATTATGCTACACAAAATAAGGGAGAGACATTGGAAGATGGACTGGAACATTGGCATACAAAGTCGGAAAATAAGTGCTATTGTGACTATGGATTTCATATGGCGATAAGTGAATGGAATGATAAGATCTATCTTGAAATGAAGGACATGGTGAATAAGGGAATAACATCATTTAAAATTTATATGGCATATAAGGAAACCCTGCAAATGAATGATGAAGACATTTTTAAAGCATTAAAAAGAAGTAAAGAGCTTGGGGTGCTAATTGCATTTCACTGTGAGAATGGGGATATCATAAATGTATTAACACAGGAGGAAAAATCTAAGGGCAATACGACTCCCTATTATCATCCTTGCGTTAAGCCGGCCTTAGTAGAAAAGGAAGCGGTTACTAGATTATTACACCTTGCAGAATCAGCAGAGGTTCCCGTATATATCGTTCATTTAAGTTCAAAGGAAGCTTTAGAGAGTATCATGGAAGCCAAAAAAAGGGGAGTAGAAGTATATGTGGAAACCTGTCCTCAATATCTTCTCTTAGATGATTCTCTATATAATTTAGAGGGGTTTGAGTCTGCTAAGTATGTGATGTCACCACCCTTAAGAAAAAAAGAGGATATAAATGCTTTATGGAATGCATGTAATCATAATCTAATTGATACCATAGGAACGGACCATTGTTCCTTTAATTTTAAAGGGCAAAAAGATATAGGGATAGATGACTTTACTCAAATACCCAATGGTATACCTGGAGTAGAGCACAGAATGCCTCTTTTATATACCTATGGTGTAAAGCAGGACAAAATTAGCTTAAATAAAATGGTAGAGTTAACTGCTACAAAACCTGCAAAATTATTTGGTATGTTCCCTCAAAAAGGTACCATAGCCAGTGGTAGTGATGCAGACTTAGTAGTATGGGATTTTAATAAATCAAGTAAAATCAATGCTAAAAATCAATTTCAAAATGTTGATTATACGCCCTATGAAGGATTTAAAATAAATGCTCAATCCATATATGTTTTTTTAAGGGGAAATAAAATTCTTTCAGAATCTCAAATAGTTATTAAAGAGCCCCAAGGGAAGTTCATTAAAAGAAAAACCTTGAAGGGGGAATAGAGTTGTATACCTTTAAAGTCAATGGAAATGAAGTGACTACAGAGGAAGACAAACGGTTAATGGAGTATTTAAGGGATGATATGGATATTACCTCCCTAAAGAATGGATGTAATGGTGAGGGTGTATGTGGAGCATGTACTATTTTAGTAGATGGTAGAAAAACCAGGGCGTGCCTTCTTAGTACAAAAAAGGTTAATGGAAAGGAAATTATCACAGTAGAAGGTATTACTGAGAGAGAAAAGGAGATATATACCTGGGCCTTTGCAAAGGCTGGAGCTGTTCAATGTGGATATTGTATTCCAGGAATGGTAATAAGTGCAAAGGCTTTATTAGATAAAAATTTAGAACCTACCCCAAAGGATATTAAGAGGGCTATTAATGGAAATCTTTGTAGATGTACTGGATATGTGAAAATAGAGAAGGCCATAGATTTAGCTGCAAAAGCTTTTAGGGATGGTGTTATACCCAATGAATCCCCATCAAAGGGATCTATTGGAGAAAGAATGGATCGGGTTGATGCCAAGGAGAAGGTACTAGGAACTGGTGAATATGTGGACGATATGAAGATGGCGGACATGATATATGGATCGGCTCTCAGAACGAAATATCCAAGGGCCCTTATAAAAAATATTGATATATCAGAAGCTTTGCAGCATCCTGAAGTGGAAGCCATTCTTACGGCTGAAGATATACCGGGAAAGAGATATATAGGGCATTTAGTAAAGGACTGGCCGGCTTTAATAAAGGTAGGAGAAGAGACAAGATATCTAGGGGATGCCATAGCATTAGTTGCGGCAAAGACTAAAAAGGGACTAAATGAAGTACTAAGTTTAATTAAGGCAGATTATGAAGAGCTGAAGCCCTTATCTTCACCACAAAGGTCTCTTGAAAAGGATGCACCTAAAATTCATAGTAAGGGAAATATATTAGCTCACGAAGTTTTAGAACGGGGTAATGCTGACGAAGTAATTGCTCAATCAAAATATAAGGTAAAAAGACAATACTCTACGCCCTTTACAGATCATGCATTTCTAGAGCCAGAAAGTGCCTTGGCGGTACGAGAAGATGATGTAATAACCATATATACCAGTGCCCAAGGGGCCTATGATGTACAAAGAGAGTGTTCTGAATTATTAGGACTTCCTAAGGAGAAAGTAAGGGCGATTGTTAAGTTAGTTGGTGGAGGATTTGGTGGCAAGGAAGATATGAGTGTACAACATCATGCAGCCTTACTTGCTTGGTATACCTATAAACCGGTTAAGGTTACCTTAACAAGACAAGAGAGTATTATTGTACATCCTAAAAGACATGCCATGGAAATGGAATTTACCACTGCTTGCGATGAAAATGGAAAACTCACAGCTATGAAGGCAACAATTATCGCTGATACAGGAGCCTATGCTTCCCTAGGTGGACCTGTACTACAAAGAGCCTGTACCCATGCTGCAGGACCATATAATTATCAAAACATTTATATCGATGGAAAAGCAGTTTATACCAATAACCCGCCGGCAGGAGCCTTTAGAGGATTTGGTGTAACCCAAACCCTATTTGCTACTGAGTGCAATTTAAATCTCTTAGCCGAGAAGGTAGGTATATCTCCCTGGGAAATTAGATTTAGAAATGCCATAAAACCGGGACAAGAGCTACCGAATGGACAGATTGCCGATGAGGGTACTGCCATGAAAGAAGTACTTTTAGCAGTCAAAGAAGAATATGAAAAATATCCCTTTGTTGGTATTGCATGTGGCCTTAAAAACACAGGACTAGGTGTTGGAGTGCCAGATACAGGAAGATGTAAGATATCTATTATAGATGGAAAAGCCCACATTCGTTCTGCTGCTGTATGTATGGGGCAGGGATTGGCTACCATTGCTATTCAGATATTATGCGAAAGCACAGGCATAAGTCCAGAGGGTGTAGTAGTAGATCCCCCTGACACTGCCATTGCACCGAATTCGGGAACATCCACGGCATCCAGGCAAACTTTGTTTACTGGAGAAGCAATTAGAAGGGCTGCCTTAAAGCTTAAAAAAGCCATGGAACATAAGAGTTTGGAGGAATTAAATGGAGAAGATTTTTATGGAGAATACAGTCCCCATACAGATCCTATGGGTTCAAATAAACTTAACCCAGTAAGTCACGTGGCCTATAGCTATGCTGCCCAGGTAGTGATATTAAATGAAGAGGGTAAAGTGGAAAAAATAGTTTCTGCCAATGATATAGGTAAGGCAATCAACCCTAAAAATCTCGAAGGACAATTGGAAGGTGGAGCGATTATGGGGTTGGGATATGCCATAACCGAAGATTTCCCCATGGAGAATTCTATTCCCTTTGCTCAATTAAAAAAATTAGGTTTATTAAGGTCCAATGATGTACCGGAGATAGAATGTATAATTATAGAAAAAAATAAGGATATTACAGCATATGGAGCTAAGGGAATTGGAGAATTATCAGCAATACCTACAGCACCGGCAGTACAAGGAGCATATTTAAAATATGATGGACAATTTAGAAATAAATTACCTTTAGAGGGTACCCCATACAATAAAAAACCATAAAACTTTAACTACACATACTTTATAATATTAAATTATACTTAGAAAATACTGTATAATAACTATATAAGAAAAATAATGGAGATGAAGTTAGATGCTTACTGATATTAATAGTATGTTAGTCATAATTAGAGGTGCAGGAGATCTTGCTACTGGTATTGGATATAGATTATTCATGAGTGGGTTTAATGTTATTTTTTTAGAAACTGAAAAACCCACAGTTGTACGTAGAAAGGTTGCTTTTGCCAATGCTGTTTATGAAAAAGAGGTTATCATTGAAGGGGTAAGGGGAAAATTAGCTAATACAAAGGAAGAAACTATGGATTTACTTAAAAGAAAAATATTACCCGTAATGGTAGACCCTCAATGCAAGTTTATTAAAGAATTTAAACCCAAAATAGTGGTTGATGCCATATTGGCAAAGAAAAATCTAGGTACCCATAGGAATATGGCGGATATAGTTATTGGAGTGGGACCTGGATTTAAAGCAGGTATAGATGTAGATGCAGTTATCGAAACCAAGCGTGGACATATGCTGGGAAGAGTATTGTTAGAAGGTGAAGCTGAGCCTAATACAGGAATACCTGGTAATATAAAAGGCTATACAAAGGAAAGGGTCTTGAGGTCTTCTAAGGATGGACATATTAAAGTAATCAAAGATATAGGTCATATGGTAAAAAAGGGTGAAGTAGTAGCGACAGTAGATGGTGTAGAAGTGGAAGCTAAAATTGGTGGTATAGTTAGAGGAATGATAAGAGACAACTCCTATGTCACTATAGGCATGAAAATAGGTGATATCGACCCTAGAGGAGAAGTAAAATATTGCAATCTTATTTCAGATAAGTCTAGGGCTGTTGGCGGAGGAGTACTAGAAGCAATGCTCCATTTTTTGCATAAAGAAGTAAAATGCTAAATTTATTATGTGATAGAGGGATACTTCGGTTGTAGCCCATAAATATTTAAACCTGCATTCATGATGCAGGTTTAATCTTTGAAAAAACTAAGCTGTATGGAATTAACTTTATTTTTATAGGAAGGCATATCCGTTGATATATTATATTTATTACAATTTTCATAAAAGGTGTCTTTTATACTTTGATAATTATTGATGCCACAGCTATATCTATCTCCATACCGTTTCATATATTTTTCCTTTAAACCGGGAAAATTCTTATCTAGCATATTATAATAATATGCCCTCTGTCTATCTCTTAAAGTCATACCGAAGCTAGGATATATGAATTGTGCCCCTGCATCATTAGCCCTTTTAATAATTTCTATTATATTTTGTTTGTTGTCCTCTATAAATGGCAAAATAGGCATTAATACAATACCGGTTCTTATTCCCAGGAGTGATAATATACCCATGGCTTTATATCTTTCCGAAGGTTTTGGAGTAAAGGGTTCTATTTTAGATGCGAGGGCATCATCCCAAGTAGTGACGGTGAAACCAACGATGGCATCCACCTTTGATATTTGCTCAAGGATATCTAGATCCCTTAATATGAGATTACTTTTAGTGGTTATATTTACAGGAAATCTATTATCAGCTATTACCTTTAAAGCTCCTTGGGTAAGCTTATACTTTTTTTCGACAGGGGTGTAGGGATCGCTCATTGCACCCGTTCCAATGGTGTCTCGCCCTCTTTTTCTACTAATTTCCTTCTTTAAAAGTTCAACAGCATTGGTTTTTACTATAATATCATCAAAGTTTTCAATATGGTAACATTCACTACGGGAATCACAATATATACATCCATGCTGACATCCTCGATAGATATTCATAGTATATTTTACTCCGAACCAGTTACTTGGATTTTTATTTGTTGATAATATTGATTTGGCTTTGGTTTCTATTATCATATTTTCACCACTTTTTATCCAATAAATTTATAGAAAGCAAACTATTCTATCGAAACTAATTTAGACTGCTATTAGTTTATATTTATATTATCATAAACTCTATGAAAATACTTATTGTTGTAACTATTCAATGATATTTCATGATTTTAAAAAGGTTACTGTATATAGATGAAGAATAAGTGAAGTTATAGGCTCTTAATTATGAGTATAAAACAATTAACTAAATATTTATATAGTATGTATAATTAATTTAAGGAAGAGGGATGTTCGATGATAAAAAGAAGCATAATTGTATGTGGTTTAATTTTAATGATAATTTTGCATGTTGGTTGTAACAATGCTGATATTGATGAAAATAAGGATAATGATTTTACTGTAGAGGGATTGACTGAGAAAGAAATTATACAAACTTTTAAAGACCAAGGTATAAAACTGAAGCAAAGTGATATGCAGATCAAAGATAAATATATTTTAGAAGAAGTAAAGCCCAAAATCTATGAATTAAATGATAGTAATGACTATTTATTTATCTATATATTTAAATCCCTTAATGACAGAGAAAGGTCAGAAATGGATAGAGAATATAGAGAAATATATAAAGACTTTTGTGTAGAGGAAAATTTGGGGTGGTTAGCATCTCCAGCAAAAAATGCACTAATAATTCATATTCCAAATGCTCCCAAAGAAAATGATGATGAAGAATATAAAAAATATTTTATGAGATTAAAAGAAATTAAGAGAATAGTATTTGAAGATTTAAATGATGCAAAAGAAATAGTTTTTAAGGGAGAAACAGAAAATTGGAAGGGCGAATATAAGGTTATGTATTATGAGTACTTCATGCAGTATGAAGAGGGTAGAATAGGTTATGATAGTTATGAAGAAACAACTGGTGAATTAGTTTATAAGGGCAATAGAAAAAATGTTGAAACTATTAATTATGAATATGAAATTTCAGCAGGTAGTGGAGGAAGTGGGACTAGACATTTAAATAAAGATGGTAAGTTGTCCTTGGGAACAACAGGAGGAAGTGGCAGTATTACACGTAAAGATTCAGTTATCAAACTTAAAATACAATGGAATGGTAAAACAGAGATTATGGAGTTAAAGGCAATAACGTGACAGAGGGACGTTTCAATTGACACGCTCAAACCAAAGTGTTAAATTTAAAGAGGGTGATGAATATGGCAAGAGAAAAGAGAAAAAGAAGTGAAACTGGAATCTATCATATAATGGTAAGAGGAATAGATGGATGTAAAATATTTATAGAAGATGAGGATAAAGATAAATTTATTGAGTCTATAATCAAATCAAAGGAAAAAGGTCATTTTTCACTTTATGGATATTGCTTAATGGATAACCATGTACATGTGTTAGTTAGAGAAGGAGAAGAAATAGGAACAAGTATGAAAAGGATTACTGTAAGCTATGTTCAATGGCATAACAAGAAATATGGAAGAGAAGGACAGTTATTTCAAAACCGTTATAAAAGTGAAGTAGTAGAAGACGAAGCTTACTTACTAACGGTTCTAAGATATATACATCAAAATCCAATAAAAGCGAAGATAACAAAAACAAATAAAGAATATAAATGGAGTAGCTATAATGACTATATTGATGGATTTAATGGAAAAAAAGTAGAAATTGATATAGATATAGTGAAGGGATACTTCCCTAATCAAAGTACTTTTGAAGAGTACATGAATGAACCAAATAATGATCAGTGTTTAGAATATATAGAAAAGAAAAACTACACTGATAAACAACTAATAAATGAAATAAAAAGAAACTATAATATAGAAAAAATAGGTCAAATGACTATAGATGAAAGAAATAGAATGATTAGTGATATTAAGGAAAATACAGGAGCCAGTATAAGACAACTAAGTAAAGTTCTAGGCATTGGCCGAGGAGTTATAGAAAGAGCAGTTAAATTATGAAATAATCAAATATCAATAGAGGTATAGATTAATAGATTTTCTTGTAACCTTAATCGTGTAGAGGGGGATATAATGCTTATTTGTCCAAAATGTGGATCTGCATATAGAGAAGGATTTACAAAGTGTTCTGATTGTGATATTGACTTGATAAATGAAAAAGATAGTTTTAATAAAAAAGAACCTAAAAAGATTGAATGGTCTTTTCTGATAAATGTACTAGAAGAACATGAAATAGCGAATATAAAATCGATGCTAGAAGAAAACGAAATTCCAGTAATAACTAAAATAAGGGGTATTGGAGAATATTTAAAAATAAGGATGGGAAAAACCTACCATGGTGTTGATCTATTTGTGCCGAAAGAAAGATTAGAAAAGTCAAGAAAAATTATTAATAGTTTTTATCAATATAAAGATAATGAAGATAAAGATGATATACTAGAGGTTGAAAACCATGAAAAAATTAAAAGAAAGAGAACTAGACTATTACTTATTATAATGTGGGGGCCTAGTATAATAGTCGGTTTATTAATGATACTTGAAAAATTATACAAGTTTTTTAAATAATATTTATACACAGAAAATACATGACAATTGAAATATGCTTAAGAGGGACTGTATATTTAGTGTATATACAAATGAAAGGATTTTAAATATGAATAAAAGATTAGTATTAGCGGAGAAACCCTCTGTTGGAAGGGATTTAGCTAGAGTATTAAATTGTAATAAAAAGGGAAATGGATTTTTTGAAGGTCAAAACTATATTGTTACTTGGGCCCTAGGACATTTAGTTACCTTAGCCGAGCCTGAGATGTATAATGAAAGATATAAAAAGTGGAATATAGAAGATTTACCAATGATACCTTCTAATTTAAAGTTGGTTGTTATAAAAAAGACTGGTAAACAATTTAGTACTGTAAAGACTCAGATGAATAGAAAAGATGTTAGTGAAATTATTATTGCCACCGATGCTGGAAGGGAAGGAGAGCTTGTTGCTCGATGGATTATAGAAAAAGTCCATGTAAAAAAGCCTATTAAGCGTCTATGGATTTCCTCCGTAACTGATAGGGCTATTAAGGAAGGTTTTAATAAGCTAAGAGATGGTAAAGGATATGAGAATTTATATGATTCTGCAGTTGCCCGCTCTGAGGCTGATTGGTATGTTGGGATAAATGCCACCAGGGCACTAACCTGTAAATATAATGCCCAGTTATCCTGTGGGAGAGTACAAACACCTACCTTAGCTATAATCCATAAGAGGGAAAAAGAGATTGAAAACTTCACACCCAAAAAGTACTACGGCATTAAAGCGAATTCAAATGGCTTAGAGTTAGTTTGGCAAGACAGTAAATCAGGTCAGACTAGAACATTTGATAAAAATAAATGTGACAAAATGATAATGCAATTAAAGAATAAAAAGGGAAAAGTTGTAGAAGCAAATAAAACTCCTAAAAAGACCTATGCTCCACAGCTATATGATTTAACGGAGCTACAGAGGGATGCCAATAGGTTTTTCGATTTTTCAGCAAAGGAAACTCTCTCCATAATGCAAAATCTATATGAAAGATATAAGCTTTTAACCTATCCGAGAACTGATTCCAGATATATAACAACGGATATAGTAGATACACTAAAGGACAGAATCAAGGCTTGTGGAGTAGGACCCTACTCAAAGTTTGCAATGCAAATTCTAAAAAAACCGATAAAGGCCAATAAATCCTTTGTAAATAATAGTAAAGTTTCTGATCATCATGCCATTATCCCAACTGAGCAGTGGGTAAAATTAGATGAGTTAAACAATAAGGAAAGAAAAATATATGATCTAGTTGTAAAAAGATTTCTATCAGTACTATACCTTCCTTTTGAATATGAACAAATAACAATAAAATCAAAAATTGGAGAAGAGAATTTTATTGCCAAGGGTAAAGTAGTTACCTCTACGGGATGGAAGGAAATCTATGGTGATTACTCCGATGACAATGAAATAGAGGATGATATTTTAGATCAAGTGTTACCAGAAATTAGTAAGGGTGATGTTCTAGAGGTATCAAAGATATATCAAACCGAGGGAGAAACCAGTCCACCGAAGCCCTTTAATGAAGGAAGCTTACTGTCGGCAATGGAAAACCCAACAAAATATATGGGTACCAATGATAAAGATATAATAAAAACCCTTGGAGAAACTGGAGGGCTCGGAACTGTAGCTACTAGAGCTGATATAATAGAAAAGTTATTTAAAAGCTTCTTAATAGAAAAAAGGGGTAAAGGTATATTTGTTACCTCAAAGGGAAAACAGCTCCTTGAACTAGTTCCAGAAGACTTAAAATCCCCTGCCTTAACTGGAGAATGGGAGCAAAAGTTGGATTTAATATCTAAGGGACGTATAAATAAAAATACCTTTATTAATGAAATGAAGGATTATGCTAAAGAGGTAGTAAAAGAAATTAAGGACAGTGATGCTAAGTTTAAACATGATAATGTAACTGGAGAAAAATGTCCTGAATGTGATAAATTCATGCTAGAGGTAAAAAGTAAAAAGGGTAAAATGCTAGTTTGTCAGGATAGGGAATGTGGCTATAGAAAGGGAATAGCTAGAATAACAAATGCTAGATGCCCAGAATGTCGCAGAAAGTTAGAACTTCGTGGTGAAGGCGAAGGAAAAATATTTGTATGTAGTAGATGCGGATATAAAGAAAAGCTATCTTCTTTTAATAATAGAAAGAAAGATAATAATAAGAAGGGTAGCAAAAGAGATGTTGCTAAGTATAAAAACAAACAAAGTAAAACAGATGATGAACCTTTTAATCCAGCATTAGCCGAGGCGTTAGCTAAGTTGAAATTGGATTAAAAATACAAAACCTCCTTTGTTTAAATAACGAATTGCATCTTGTTAAGTAGATAGTGAAAATAATAGAAATAATTCTAAGCAGCCCAAATCTTAATCTCTATAGGATTGAGGCTGTTTAAGCTTTCTTTCATTTGTTCATTATTATAGAAAGCAGTAAATTATTAACAGTTTTGACATCAAAAATAGTTTATGTGATAATTTTATAAAAAGGTAGGTGGTAGATTTGATTAATATGCTGAAATTACAAGATATACTAGATTTAGAAGACATTGAAGTACCCAAGTCACCAATAATTATGGGGGTTATTTTAGCATATATATCTACTGTATTTCTACAAAATGCAGATACAATGTCATTACGATCAACTATATGGTTTACAGTAGCAATGGTTATTCACTTATTTTTACATTTATTTTATTATACTATATTTAAGCATAGATATTGGATTTACTTTATTATACAAGGAATAATTGTGTTTAATTGTGCAATTATAATGCCCAATGGATTTCAAATTATATTTTTAGGACTAATACCTATTCTAATTTTCCAAAGTATGATAGTTTATAATGATGCTAAGAAAATTATTATCACATCCATTTTTTTTTATAGCATATTTTGTGGAACTATTATTATGTTTGTCAGTGTTGAGGAGTTAATTAGAAATATTCCAATATTTCTAATAATCACTGTTACTATAATTTCATATGCAGTTATCTTTCTTGAACAAGTAAAATTGCGTATTCGCACACAAAAAATTTTACAGGAATTAGAATTAGCCTATGAGAAGGTTGAAGAACTAACTTTAATGAATGAGAGACAAAGGATGGCTAGAGACTTGCATGATACACTTTCCCAAGGGATTGTAGGTTTAATGATGCAATTAGATGCGGTAAATGCAAATTTAAATAATAATAATATAGAACGAGCTCAAGGTATAATACAAAGAGCTATGGAACACGCTAGGAAAACTTTAGGGGACTCTAGGCTTGTTATTGATGATTTACGCCTTGAAGAAAAAACAGAGATAGATTTTGTTAATGCAATAGAAAATGAAATAGTTCAATTTAAATCTGTTTCAAATATTTCTATTATGAAGGATATTAAAGTAGAATCTCAGGTACCCTCGAGGATTCTAAAACATATTATATATATTGTCAGAGAAGCCTTAAATAATATTGCAAAGCATGCAAAAGCAAAAAAAGCAACTATTAAGTTAATAGAAACCCAAAATCAAATAAATATAGATATTGCAGACAATGGCATAGGTTTTAATTTAAAGCTTCTAGATCAACAATCTGGGCATTATGGTATTTTAGGAATGACTGAGCGTGTTAAAGCAATTAATGGAAAGATTAAAATAGAAAGCAAGAAAAAATACGGTACAAATTTAAATATTACTATACCAATACCGAGAGAGAAAGGAATATATAGAAAATGAACAAGAGGAAAATATTAATAGTAGATGATCATTTTATAGTTAGGGAAGGCTTAAAACTAATATTTGAAACAGAAGAAAACTACGAAGTTGTAGGTGAAGAAGAAAGTGGAGATAACGTATTGAGTTCAGCTGAGAAATTAAAACCAGATATAATCTTGATGGATTTAAATATGCCTAAAATGAGTGGAATAGAGATAATAAAAGTATTAAACGAAAAAAGAATTTCGATACCAATAATTATTTTAACAACCTACAATGATGATAATCTAATAAAGGAAGGTCTTGCTTTAGGTGCAAAAGGATATTTACTTAAGGACACTACACGTGAAGAACTAATTAGAACGATTGAATCAGCCATAAGGGGAGAGGTTCTTTTGCAACCTGAAATTAGTAAAAGTATTTTTAATTCTAAAAAGAAAACGCCCCAAAGTAATCAGACACCTTATATTGGAATTACAGAAAGGGAATTATTCGTTTTACAAGCAATCGCAAGAGGTTGTACAAGTAAGGAAATAGCCCTTGATATGGGAATATCAGAAAGAACTGTAAAAGCTCATCTAACTAAAATATATAAAAAGCTTAAAGTAAACTCTAGAGCTGAGGCTGTAGCAGTTGCTATAGAAGATGGAATTATCCATATTTAAGAATATTAATGATTTTTATAAAAAAATAGAATAGATACTTAACAGACTTGGCTCTATATAGGGCGAAGTTTTTTTTGTTTTTGCCTAAAAGTACAATGTTTCTTGCCCTAAGGTACAATTGTGGCAGTTAAGCAATAACTATAAGATAAATATATAGCCATTTAACTGGAATATTTATCTAGAGTATTAAGGATATGTAGCAACAAAGTATGGTAAGAGTTTTTCTTTTAAAATAGAGAAAAAAAGTAAAAAAACTTCCTGTAAATAAAGTTTGCATATTACAAGAGGTTAGCCATTGACTAAGCTGTATATATCAAATTCCTGGCTTGAAAAGTTAAAGAAATTTATTTTTTGACTAGGCATGACCGACTAGTCAGTATAAAAAGGGAGGCAGTAAATAATGAAGAAAGTTACAGTAATATTTTTAACAGTTGTTTTATCATTAACCCTATTAAGTGGCTGTGGTGCAAAGGGTGATGCAGAGCAGGTTACAACAGTAAATCCTGATGAAGTTGCAGAACCAGTAGAGGTTCAAAATCTAGAGATAATGGATATAGCGGTATCTCAAACATTATCAGGTAAATTAAGCCCTATGGAAGATGTAACGATAATACCAGAGGTGCCAGCCAAAGTTACAAGTGTAAAGGTGAAGCTTGGAGATAAAGTCAAAAAGGGACAGGTTCTTTTTACGTTAAATGATAAGAATATAAGAGATAGTATCGAGCAAGCAGAGGCAGGATATAACTTAACAAAGAAAAATCTTGAAAGTCAAAAAGAGAAAATTGACAATGCAAAGGTTAATTTTGAAAGGATGGAAATGTTATATAAAGAAGGAGCTATATCAAAGCAGCAATATGAACAGGCTAAGATTGGAGCATCTGACACATTAATTGAAAGCCTACAAGCACAAGTAAATCAAGCAAAGGTATCATTAGATCAAGCAAGAAGGCAGTTAGATAAAGCCGTTATAACATCACCAGTAAGCGGGTATGCAGTGGCAATTAATGTGGAGGAAAATGAATTTGCATCTACACAACAACCGGCAATGAGAGTTGTTAATACAGATAAATTAAAGGTAAATATGAGTGTATCAGAGCAAATAATTAATAAGGTTTATAAAGGACAAGAGGTAGATATAAATGTAAAGGTAGCAACTGATGAAACATTAAAGGGTAAGGTTACGGCGGTAAGTCCTGTGCCAGATGCAGCAACACAGGTATTCCCTGTAGAGGTTGAAATTGAGAATAAGGATAATTTACTTAAGGCAGGAATGTTTGCAGAAATCATGTTTAATATAGAAGAATCAAAGGAAGTATTAGCTATACCAAGTGATGCCATTATGGAGAATGGTAAATCCTATGTATTCTTAGTGAAGGATAATATAGCTAAGAAACAGGAAATAGAAGTAGGACTAAACAATGGAAAACATGCAGAAGTTAAAAGTGGATTAAGCAAAGAAGATAAGGTTATAGTTAGTGGTCAAGATTATGTGGAGGATGGTCAAAAAGTTAGAATTGTAAGAGGTGATAAATAATGAAGATATCAGAGTTATCCGTAAAACGACCTATTACAATTCTTATGATGGTAATGATCATCATAACCTTAGGTTTTGTATCATTTATGCAACTTCAAATTGATTTATATCCAAAGATAGAAATTCCAGTAGCGGTGGTAACAACTAGCTATCAAGGAGTAGGACCTCACGAAATAGAAACTTTGATAAGTGAGCCATTGGAAGAGAGTCTTAGTACAGTAAGTAATATTAAAACTGTTAGCTCTATCTCAAGTGAAGGAAGCTCAATGATAATAGTACAATTTAACTATGGAACAGATATGGATTTTGCTAACCTTGAGATAAGAGAAAAAGTCGATATGGTTAAAAAATCACTTCCAAGTGATGCCAATAGTCCCATGGTTTTAAAATTAGATCCTAATTCTACGCCTGTAATGCAAATAGCATTCACAAATGGAGAAGATTTAACTAATTTGCAGGCAATAATTGAGGATAAAATACAAAGTAGAATCGAAAGAATAGAAGGGGTTGCTTCTGTTGATATATCTGGAGGATATGAAGAAGAAATCCAGATAAAGGTATCTCAAGAAAAATTAAATGGCTATGGAATATCATTAGACTATATTGTCAATATATTAAGAAGTGAAAACTTAAATTTACCCGGTGGAGAAGTATTTAACGGTGATAGAGAAGTACTTGTAAGAACTATTGGTGAATTAAATAACCTAAGTGAGATAAAAGGACTTCCTATACCACTTCAAACTGAAGGAGTAGTATATTTAAGAGATATTGCAGATATAAGCCTAACCCATAAGGATGTTTCCAGTTTAAACAGAATGAATGGTAAATCCTCAATAAATATGTCAGTACAAAAAGAATCTAGTGCCAATACAGTTTCAGTAGCTGAGGCTGTTAATCAGGAATTAGAAAATATTAAAAGAGAATATCCAGGATTTAATATAGAAACTGTAACAGATCAGTCTGAGTATATAAAAAAATCAATAAATAGTACTGCACGTAGTGCAATTTTGGGCAGTGTTTTGGCTATTGCTATTCTTTATTTTTTCTTACGCAATGTAAGAAGTACATTTATAATAGGAACGGCTATACCAGTTTCTGTAATAGCAACCTTTGCTATATTATACTTTAGTGGTATAACAATAAACCTAATGACATTAGGCGGATTGGCACTGGGTGTAGGTATGCTTGTGGATAATGCCATAGTTGTACTTGAAAATATATATAGATTTAGGGAAGAAGGATACTCAAGAATAGAGTCAGCAAAGCTGGGGGCGGAAGAGGTAGGTATGGCAGTTCTAGCATCTACCTTAACAACTATAGCTGTATTCTTACCTATTACATTTACTGAAGGTATGGCTGCCATGTTGTTTAATGAACTGGCCCTTACTGTTACATTTTCATTATTAGCATCTTTATTAGTATCTATAACATTAGTACCAATGCTTGCTTCAAAGATTTTAAAGGTAGAGAAAAAGCATAGTAAAAGAAAGTTTGGCTTGTTAACTTCTATATTTGATAAATTTGAAAATGTATTTGAAGTTGTAGAAAAAATGTATAAAGGATTATTAAAAAAAGCTATAACACATCGTGTAACTACTATAGTACTGGCATTAATCATATTTGCAGTATCAATGGGATCAGCAATATTAGTTGGTACAGAGTTTATGCCTGTAATGGACGAGGGAGTGATAGATGCAAGCATTGAACTTCCAACAGGATCAAGCTTAGAAGATACAAATGAAATAGTTTCTAGGGTAGAAAAATATATAAGTGAGATACCTGAAATAGATATGATTAATACTTCCGTTGGAGGCGGAGGAAGTATGAGTTTAATGCCTACAGGCGAAAACACAGGTACTATAAACATAGTTCTAGTAGATTTAGCTGAAAGAGAAAGAAGCTCTGAGGAGGTTGCAAATGATATAAATAGTTTAGTGGAGGATATATCTGGAGCTAAAATCGATGTATCATTGGCCTCATCAGGTATGAGTGGAAGTAGCGCACCTATTTCTATAGAAATTAAGGGTGATGATTTAGATGAATTAAAGAAAATATCCGATGATTATTTAAAGATGGTATCTGGAGTACCAGGAACTATAAATGTAGAATCAAACTATGAAGAAGGAAAGCCAGAGGCAAGGATAATACTAGATAGAAAAAATGCATCTAACTTTGGATTAACAGCTAGTCAAGTTGCATCAACTGTAAGAACGTCAATTTCTGGAACAATAGCAACTCAATATAAGTATGACGGTACAGAGATTGATGTAAAAATAATGGGTGATGAAAGAATCAAACAGAGTCTATCAAACCTAACGAATTTATTAATATCTACACCTATGGGCACCAATGTGCCACTTAATCAAGTAGCAACAATTGAGATGGCCAAAGGGCCTACAACAATTAATAGAGTTGATCAAGTAAGAACAATTACAATAACATCTTCAATTAATGGCAGAGATTTAGGGTCTGTTTCAAGTGATATAATGAAAAAACTAGATGGCTATGAACTACCCAATGGTTATGAATATAAGTTAGGTGGAGAAAGAGAAGATATGATGGAAGCCTTTGGTGATCTTGGTCTTGCCCTTGGATTAGCTGTATTATTAGTATATATGATTATAGCGTCTCAGTTTGAATCCTTGCTAAATCCATTTATAATTATGTTTACAGTTCCATTGGCAATAGGAGGTGGAGCCTTAGGACTATTTATAACAGGAAGGACTTTAAGTGTTCCAGCCCTTATTGGAGTTATAATGCTTTCAGGTATAGTTGTTAATAATGCCATAGTCCTTATAGACTATATCAACACTTTAAGAGGTAAGGGGTTTGATAGAGATGAAGCAATACTCATGGCAGGATCAACAAGACTTAGACCTATTCTTATGACAACCATGACAACAGTATTAGGACTTTTCCCACTTGCATTGGGGATAGGTGAAGGAGCGGAAGCTCAAGCACCAATGGCAACAGTAGTTATATCAGGATTGCTTCTTTCTACTTTACTAACCCTAGTGTTTATACCTGTAATGTATATTATATTTGATAATATATCTAAGAAAATTACAGGTAGGTTTAGAAAAAACAAAGAAACAAGTGAAAGTTAATCTTTTCTAGATTTGGAGGCTAGTTAAAAGTGAATAATTATGGTGATAAAAGAAGACAAATACTACTAGCCGCATTAGATGTTTTTAATAAAGATGGTTTTTATAAGGCTAAAGTAAGTGATATTGCTAAAACTGCAAATGTAGGCAAAGGCACAATATATGAATACTTTGATAGTAAGGATAATTTATTTGATGAGTTAATTAAATATTGTATTGAAGAAAGAACTGAAAAAAGTCAACAAATGATCAAGAAAGAAGAGACTGTTATTAGAAAACTAAAAACCTATATTAACCTTGAAATAGAATCAATAAATTACTATGGAAACCTGATTAATGTCATTCTACAGGGAGGTGCTAAATTCAGTGATAGATTAAAGGCAAACATTATGGAATATGGAAAGAGCAAAACAAATCAACTAGAAGAAATATTCAAAGAAGGTATTAGTCAGAAAATATTTAGAGATGTTAATATAAATACTGTAAGTTTATTATTTATAGGTGGAGTTACTCAAATGATTATGGAAGGCGCTCAATATACTAAAGAGATTGAAGAATTAGATATAAAGATATTTCTAGATGTATTTTTAAATGGCATAAAAAAATAAATTTTCATAAAAATATATTACTAGAGTCTGTACTTATAATTAATACAGACTCTAGTAATATATATTAAGACGGAGTTTGTGGCTGAATATATATCTTTTACAATTGACAAATAAGAGAAATATTAGGAGCTGAAAATAAAATGACAAATATAATAAAAAGAATAAGTATGTCTTAATAAAAATTCTATATAAATATTTAAGTTTCAACGTATGCTAATTTTGTCCTTTAAAAAACTCAATACAAAATCTAAAAAGTTAGAACTCCGGGGTGAAGGCATAGGAAAAATAGTTGTATGTAGTAGATGCGGATATAAAGTAAAACAGATGATGAACCTTTTAATCCAGCATTAGCCGAGGCTTTGGTAAAGCCTAAATTAGATTAACTTTTAAATAAATAGTATTGTTATTAAAAAGCATCTTCTTTTGATTGATAATGAAGATGCTTTTGATGTGTATGAATTATCTATTACTGACATTGAAGTTCTTCATCAATATCCCAAGATTCTACTAATCTAAGGATAAGAGAATTTATAAGCTATTTTTAGTTCACTTATAGGGAAAACTAAAATATATAGGAGTATTCAATGAGTACATTTATAAAATGAGAGGATTTTAACAATGAAAGTCTATAAATCTTCAAGGCTACTATTATATCTCTTTACTACTTTATTAATGAGTGTAGTAATAGGTTTTATGGCTAATAAACAATATAGGTACATTTACAATGCAATTCCTTTATATCTATCATATTTATTAATAGTTTATTATGAAGAAAAAGAAATAATCAGCATCACCAATTTGACTAAATTTTTAATAATACTTGTTTCGATTTTACATTTAGCTTTTGGACAATATTTTAATCTTTATGAAATAAGTCGATATTTTGACAAGGGGTTACACTTGATAGGAGGATTTACAGTATCGTTATTCTTATATCAAGTTTTAGTATCTATATTAGGTAACTATCTAAATTCAAGGTTATTAATATTTATCCTTATAAGTTCTGTTGGCATAACGGCAGGAGTGTTTCTTGAAATATCTGAATTTGTTCTAGATATCTTATTTAAGGCATCTAATCAAAAAAGCCTAATTGATACAAATCTTGACTTAATATTTAATGTCTTTGGTTCTAGTATTGTTGCTTTTAGAGTATCAAGAAAGTACTAAACTATTATATTAGAAAAAACTTTAGCATTTGATAAAGTTTTTGTGTTCAGGGTATGGACCGAAGAATAACAGTGTTTTACTATACAAGAGATTGATTATATAAAGTAGAAAAAGTTTAATTGTAATTGGAATGAATTTCTACTATACAAAAGTATTTTTATGTGGTAAGATATATCTTGTCGCTAGAAAAAAGGCAACTCAGCTAAGGCTGAGTACTAGAAATACAACCAAATGAAACATTTGGGTATTTCCAGCATTCTTATAGCATGGCCCCTTGGTCAAGCGGTTAAGACACCGCCCTTTCACGGCGGTAACAGGGGTTCGAGTCCCCTAGGGGTCACCAAGAAAGTTGCAATTAATTACCATTTGACTTTTATATAATATTTTGGTAAGATAGTATTTGTCGCTACGAAAGGACAAAGCTTGAAAGAAATAAGCTTGAAAAAAGTTATTGACAAACATCGACATACATGATACAATATGATTCTTGGTGGATTTGGACATTGAAAACTGAACAGTGTAAGGAAACAAAGAAACAACCAGCAAACTGACCTAAAAGGTCAAACCTCGAAGATTTTATTTAAGAGTTTGATCCTGGCTCAGGATGAACGCTGGCGGCGTGCCTAACAC
>SWCA01002801.1_pt1 | contig 76403 bp, 73 predicted proteins | sample 4692961 | NCBI WGS metagenome assembly SWCA01 (sample SAMN10267275, study PRJNA491770) | bioreactor metagenome | isolation source: DHS bioreactor inoculated with | place: Japan: off Shimokita Peninsula | reverse complement strand
CTCGGCCTTGAGCTGGTCGAGCGTGATGTCCCTGCCGATCCGCATCCCGGTCTTGATCTCGACGCCCTGCGCCTTGATCACGTTGATATCGCGGTCGAGCGCATCGTAGGGCAGCCGGTATTCGGGGATGCCATAGCGCATCATCCCGCCGGGCTTGTCCTGCGCCTCGTAGACGGTGACGGTATGGCCCTGCCGGGCGAGGTCATAGGCGGTGGTCAGCCCCGCCGGACCAGCGCCGATGATCGCCACCTTGCGGCCCGTCGGCAGCGCCTGGTTGGTGCCGACGATCTCCAGCCGCCGCTCCTCGCTGACGTTGTCGATGATATGGCGCTTGAGCCAGCGGATCGCGATCGGCTCGCCCTCGTATTGCGCCGCGCAGACGGTTTCACATTTGTGGGTGCAGACCCGGCCGCAAACCTCGGAGAACGGGTTGGTCTCGTAAAGGATCTGGGTGCCGAGATCGTAATCGCCCTCGCGGATGGCGGCGATGTAGTCGGGAATATCCATATGCGCCGGGCAGGTCGCCACGCAGAGGCCGCATTCGACGCAGCGGTCGGCTTCCAATACCGCCTGCTCGCGGGTGTAACCGGCGACGATCTCGTCGAAATTGTCGATCCGCGCCTCCGGCGCCATCTCGCCCATCTCGGGACGGGTGAGGCCCGAGAGCATCCGGTCGCCGGGCCGCTGGTAGCCTTTTTCGAGATTGTCCCAGGATTTCACGTCGACGCCGGGGATGAAGCGGAAGGCGTCCGGGTCGGTATCGACCCAGGTATACTCGTTCGACATGGTGAGCGAGCCGGTCATGCAAACATCGACGCAGAGCGCGCACCAGCAGCAGCGGCCATAGTCGATCTGCGGCCTGAGCCCGCTGTCGCCCTCGGTCGGATCGCTCACCGGCACCATGTCGATGGCGGCGTTCTGGCAGATCGTCTCGCAAGAGCCGCAGCCGATGCATTTGTCGATGTCGTTCTGGTGGAAGCCCCGATAGATATCGGCGGCTTCGCGGCCGATCGGGTTCTTGATCGTCACCGGGGTTTCGATCACGTGTTTCCACGCGGTGAAGGGAGAGAGCACGTCGCGCAAGCTGCCCATTTTCCTTACCTTTCGATCTCGGGCGGATAGGTGTGGAGCGACACCATCAGGGCCGCCACATCCGCGATATTCGTGCCTGGGATGAGGTGTTCGAGCAGCGCCATCGCATGGGTGTAGCTCGGCCCCCGCACATTGACCCGGCGCGGATAGCCCGTGCCGTCGGTCACCAGGTAATAGCCGTATTCACCGCGCGAGCTTTCGCCGGCGATGTAGGTTTCGCCGCGCGGGATCTTCCAGTGCAGCACGTTGGGAAGCGGGCTCATCACCGGGCCCTGTTTCGGCATCTTCGCCAGGATCTGGCGGATCAGGTCGATGGTGACCCGCAGATCGCGGTAGCGCACCGTGGCGCGGGCGTGAATGTCGCTGTCGTGCTCGATGGGCACCTCGAAGTCGAGCTGGTCATAGACCAGGTAAGGCGCATCCTTGCGCACATCCTTGGCCACACCTCCGGCGCGGGCATTCGGCCCGGTGACGCCGTAGCTTTCGAACAGGGCGGGATCGATGTAGCCCACGCCTTTGGTGCGTTTCTTGAACACGGCGTTGGTAAACAGCACCTTTTCCACGTCATCAAGATAGCGCTCGGCGGTGGTCAGAACCTCTTCCATCCGCGCCTCGAAGCCCTCGGGCAGATCGGCGCGCACGCCGCCGGGCAGGATGAACATGTGGTAGATCCGCGCCCCGGTCATTTCCTCGAAACGGTCGAGCATCAGGTCGCGCACATAGGTCATCCACTGCCCGATCACGCCAGAGCCAAGCGCCCCGGCGATGCCGCCCATGGCCATCATGTAGGAGTTGAACCGCCCCATCTCGAGAATGAGGGTGCGGATCCAGTTGGCCCGTTCCGGCACCTCGATGCCCGCGAGTTCCTCGACCGCGGCGGCGTAGCAATATTCGTTGAAATCCGGCTCCGGCACACAGACCCGGCAGACGATGGGAAACACCTGGATGAAGGTGCGCCGCTCCATCAGCTTCTCGAAGCCGCGATGCAGGTAGCCGACATGGGTGTAGCCCTCGACCACCTCGTCGCCATCGACGGTCAGTTCCACGCTCATGTTGCCGGTGATGCCGGGGTGGTTGGGCCCGTGCCAGAGCTTGAGATACTTGCCGGTCTCGAGGTCGATCTCGACTTTGCCGTCGGGGCCGATATCGGGGTATTGGCTGCGGTCTGGTGTGACGTTGATCATATCAGGCACCGTCCGGGTAAAGTTTGCGTTTCATCGAGGCGCGCGGATCGTGGGTTTCACGGCCCCCGCGCTCGACGTAGGTCTGCTGGCTGTAGGCGAGCGTGTCGAAGTCGCGCCGGTAGGGCGGCATGTCGGTCCAGCCTTCGAGGATGAACTCCTCGTCGACGCGCGGGCTGCCGGGGAAGGCAATGCCGAACATCTCGCGCAATTCGCGCTGGTAGGTCGCCGCGGTCGGCCAGAGATCGTGGATCGTTTCGCCCACCGGGTTCTCCCGGTCGAGATAGACCCGCAGGCCCAGCGTTTTGTTCGCGGTGCGATTGTTGAGCAGGTAGGTGAGCTGAAAGCGCCCCTCCTCGATCCAGTCGACGGCGGTTAGCAGCACCAGGTGGGTAAAACCCTGCCGGTCGCGCAGCTCTATCAGCAAGGCGCGCAGCTCGTCCTGCCGGGCGTCGACGAAGGTCAGGCCGGGGCGCTGGAAGACCGGCGCGCCGAGCGTGTAGCGGGGGGTGAGGTGTTCAATCAAGTCGCGCATATCGTCACCAGCTGTAATCCGGCATATCCCAGTCCTTGATCACGGACTTCTGGTTTGCCTTGTACCAGTCGAAATTCTCGGCGTATTTGTTCGCCCCCTCGGCCTCGCCCTTGCGGATCAGGTTCTTGAGGTCCATGAAGCCCGCCAGCAGCGCCTCGGGGCGCGGCATGCAGCCGGCGATATAAAGATCGACCGGCAGGTATTCGTCGAGCTTCTTGATGGTGTTGTAGCTGTCCCAATACATCCCGCCGTTGATCGTGCAGGAGCCGAGGCCGACCACGTATTTGGGCTGCGGCATCTGCTCGTAGGCGCGGATCGCGCGCTTGAGGGTTTTCACCGAGAGATAGCCCGAAATCACCAGCAGGTTGGACTGGCGCGGCGTCGGGCGCCACTGGATGCCGTAGCGGTAGGCGTCAAAGCGCGGCGTCATCAGCGGCCGCATCTCGATCGCGCCGCAGCCGGTGCCGAACCCGAGAATCCACAGCGAATTGGCCCGCGCCCAGTTATAGAAGCCCTCGACGATCGCCGAGTAGCTCTTGCGGTGCACCTTGGGCGGTTCCTGGCAGAAATAATCCTGCAACGGGTCGATGTCGATCACCTGCCCGTCCGGCGTGGTCACCTTGCGCGGGCGCATTTCCTCGCGCAGCGGAAACTCCGTCTCGGTGTCCTTCTTGAAGGTCTTGTCCATGTCTTTCATGTCGTCACACCGTCAGGATTGCGAGGATGCCCACCGGCAGCCCCCATTTGAGGAAAAAGCGGATGCTCTGCTCGACCCGGAAGCGCGGATAGACCACGCCGATCAGCACCGAGACCATGTAGATCGCAAACACCTTGATGGCGAATTCGGCCCAGTTCGAGGCGCCGCCGAAGAACAGGTTCATGTAGATCACCGTCTTGGCGACGGGGAACAGCACCCGGTTGGTCTGCATCAGCGCGAGGTAGGCCGAGTGGTATTCGGTCGGCGGGCCGATCGGGATTTCCTGCGGCGCCAGCACCACGTCGAAGGGCGAGCGCATCATCGTGCCGACAAAGGCAAACATCGCGGCGATGGTGGCGAGCGGGTTGGTGAACAGCGTCCAGTTGAACAGACCGCCCTGTTGGGCCGCGACGATCTCGGTGATGTCGAGCGTCTGGTATTGCAGCGAGATCGCAAAGACCCCCAGCGCCAGCGGCAATTCCGCCGCCGTCACCTGCGCCAGCCCCCGGCTCACGCCGATGGCCGAATGGGGATGGCCGCTTTCCGCCGCCCCCAGCGCCATGCCGAGGGTGCCGAAGAACACGAAATAGAGCGCCAGGATCAGATCGCCTGCATAGGTGAAGTTCTGGTGCATCACCGAACCGTAGATCGTCGGCACGAACAGCAGGAGCCCCACCCCGCCGGTCAGCCGGAACACCGGGCCGAGATAGAACATCACGCCATGGGTGATCTTCGAACGCAGGGCGATGTTCTTGGCGAGGTCAATGTAGTTCTGCCAGATCGGGATGCCGTAGCGCCCGCCCACCCGGGCACCGATCTTGCGCACGAAGGCGGTCATGATCATCCCGTAATTGATGACGATGAACAGCGTCAGCAGGGCATTGGGGATCTGGATCCATTCAAAGCTCATGACGCGCCTCCCATGGCGACGAAGTAGGTGGCGACCACGAAGAACAGCACCTGCACCGCGTAGGTCTGGCCATTGCCGGTATAGATCCGGCGGGCAAAGTCTGCCGTGCTATGCAGGCTGTCGGTGATCGCGCCCCAGAAGGTGGTGACCACCGGGTTGACGAGAAAGCCCAGCGCCCGGCGGTAGGGGGCGAAGAAGTTCCACGCGAAGTGGGTCGTCTGCGGCTTGAAGGGCCGTTCGGCGGAGAACACGATGTTGAACTGCTTCACCTTCTGGGCGTTGTGGTTCATCCAAAGCAGCAGCGCCAGCACGGTGACGAAGATCACCCCGATCACGCCCATGATCGCCACCGGGTTCCAGTAACCGAAGGTCGAGGCGATGGCCCGGCCCGACCAGACCAGCGGCTCGTCGCCGAAGAAGGTGCCGATATAGGCATCGACCTTTTGCAGCGCCATGCCGGGCAGAACGGCAAAGCCGAGCAGGAACAAGACGAATACCATCTGCGGCAGCACGATCCAGAACGGGGCTTCCTTGAGGTTGCGGTGCTCGTCCTTGAGCTGGCCGAAGAAGATCGTGTGGATCAGCCGGAACAGGTAGAGAAAGCCCATCGGCCCCGCCATGAACACCAGCACCATCGGCAGGCGCAGATCGGACGACATGATCGCGTTGTAGAAGATCCACCGGCCGCCATAGCCCGAAAGCGGCGGCACGCCCGACATCGCGATGATCCCCACCAGCACCGAGACGAAGGTGAAGGGCATCAGCGTGATCAGCCCGCCCATCTTGTACATCAGCTTGGTGCCGGTGCGCTTGTAGACGCCGCCGACGGCGAGGAAGAGCATCGACTTGTAGACGTAGTGGTTGATCACGAACATCAGCGCCAGCAGCCAGCCGAGGTGGTTCATCAGCGCCAGGCCGAAGACCGCGTAGCCGATCTGGCTGATCGAGGAATAGGCCAGCAGGCGCTTGGCGTCTTCCTGGAAGACCGCCATCAGCGCGCCAAGGAAGGCCGAGATCGCGCCGATCCAGACCAGCACATAAGTCAGGTCCACGCCCCAGAGCGTCTGGCGGCCCATGTTCATCAACAGCACCCAGAGCCCGAACAGGCCCGCTTTCAGCAAGATCCCCGAGACCATCGGCGACACGTCGGTTTCGGCCTCGGCATGGGCGCCGGGCAGCCAGATATGCAGGCCGATCGAGGCGGTCTTGGTCATGAAGCCCACCGCCAGCAGCACGAACACCCAGGGCGCGGCAGGCAGACCCGCCTCGGCCAGCGCCTTGAGATTTCCGAGCTGGAACGGCTGCACCCCCATCGCGGCGATGGCGAAGCCCGCGAGAATGGCGAAGGCGCCACCGAGCGAGAACAGGATGTAGGACAGCGCATGGGGCTCGCCCATCTTGCCGCGCAGGATCAGGAAATACGACCCGATGGTCAGCACTTCCCAGGCCGCGAAAAACTCGAACGAGGTCTGCGCTTCAATCAGCAGGGCAAGGCCCGCATACATCAGCATCGTCGGCGGGTAGAAGCCGATCCGGCGGCCCTTGGCGTGGAACGAGGCGATCAGGATCACCGCGCCGCCAAGGATCATTACCACGGCGAAGATCACCTGTAGCGGGTCGTAGCCCGGATAGCGCCAGAAGAACCAGCCGACGAGCCCGGCAATGGCGACGATGTTCTTGGCCCAGGCCGGGAGCGGTTCGAGCACGAGGAAGGCGAGCGCGAAGACGATCGGCAGCGCCGTGAGCAGGTTGGGGTTGAGCGAGGCGCCGCCCCAGACAGAGCCCAGCGCCCAGCCAGCGGCCAGCGCCACCAGCACAACGGCGGTCTTGTCGGCGGCGAAACCGGGGAAGGCCACGCCCGCCTCGCGCTTCAGCGCATAACCGAACCAGCGGAACATGTAGCCCGCCTCGATCAGCGCGCCGATCAGGATGAGGGCGAGCACCGGCAGCCGGTCGGCGGCCGCGAGCGCGTGCATCAGGTCCCACTTGGCGTAGAAGCCGGGGAATGGCGGCAGGCCCACGAGCATGGCGACGAAAGAGGCAAAGGCAAAGACCAGCAGCGGGTTTGCCCGCAGCACCGCCCAATCGGCCAGACCCCTGCCCTGCACCAGACCCGAAAGCCAGTAGAGCCCGGCCTTGGCGACGGCATGGGTGATGAGGATGCCCCCAGCGACATAAAGATAGCTGTCGCCGAGAATATCGCGCTGGCCCACCACGGCGAGCACGAAGCCGATCTGGGCAACCGAGGAATAGCCGAGCAGGCGGCGGTCATTGTCCTGTTTGAGCGCGAGCAGCCCGGAGCCGAGGAAGCTGAGCAGCCCCAGCACGGTGGCCAGCACCAGCCAGTCCGGCCCGGCAGCGGCAAAGAGCTTGTCGGCGGCATAGAGCGCGGCGGTGCCGCTGGCGGCGGAAAAGATCGCCGAAAAGCCCGGATGCGCGGCCTCGTAGATGTCGAGCGCCCAGCCGTTCGCCGGGAACGGCTTGAGTTCGAGCAGCAGCGCGATCAGCACGAGGAACAGCGCCAGGCCCGCACCTTTGAACATCATCGGCGTCGCGGCGATATCGTCGATATTGAGCGAGCCGTTGGCGTGATAGGTGAAGATGATGCCAACCAGCAGCAGCATCGAGATGATCTGGCTGACCACGAGGTATTTGAACCCGGCGGCCACCGCGCGCTCGTCATCCGAGAGCAGCACCAGCCCGCCGGTGGCGATCACGATCAGTTCGAAGAACACGAACAGGTTGAAGATGTCGCGCGTCAGCACCAGGCCCGACAGCGCCATGATGATGATCAGCAGCACCGCCATCGCCCGGCGCCCGAGCCGCATCAGCGCGGGCCGCAGGTAGAAGGCCGAGACAAGGCCGGTGACGGTGATGACGGTGGTCAGCCACGCCTCCGCCATGCCCATCCGCAGATTGATGGCAAAGGGCGGCGCGGTGCCGGCGGTGAACACGTCAACCGCCTGGGCGCGGCCGGTCGACAGCGCGAGTGTCCAGTCGTAGGCGATCCACGACATGGCGGCGAGCGCGGCGACGGTGATGCCGAAGGCGGTCGATTTCTGGTCTTCTTTCAGGAGGCCGAGAAGGAAGGCCGCGCCGAGTCCGGCGGCGATGATGAAGATGGCGCTTACCATTTCAGCTCCGTGAAGTTCGAGATGTCGAGGCTGCGGCGAATGCGGAACAGCCGGTAGGCATAGGCGAGCATCAGGGCGGTCACCCCGAGCCCGATGACGATGGCGGTCAGCACCAGCGCTTGCGGCACCGGGTCGATGATCCGGGCGGCGGCGTCGGCCACCGGCACGGTACTATCCAGGATCGGTGCGGTGCGTCCGGGCATGTATCCGACGGCAACGAGCACGACGTTGACGCCGGTGCTGGCGATGGTGAAGCCGACGATCATGCGCAGGATGTTGCGATGCGTCAGCGCGCCGTAGAGACCCATCAGGATCAGCGCAAAGCCGGTGGCCAAGGCGATGGTATGGAGCATCACGCGTCCTCCGTTTCTTCGAGGCTTTCGAGGATCGAGCTGAACTCGGCCCCGACCTTGAGGCCGATCAGCGCGTAGATCAGCGGGATCGCGCCCGCCGACAGGATCGCGCCGAACTGGCCGAGCGGCAGGATGCGGTTGTCGAGGAAGCCGCCGGCGAAGGCGAGCCCGGCGATGCCGATCAGCACGTAGACAACGCCGGAGGTGCTTTCGATCCGGCTGATCAGCGCATGGCCGAAGCGCCGCTTGGGCTCGGCCAGCAGCAGCAGCAGGATGCCCGAGGCCAGGATCGCCCCGCCCTGGAAGCCGCCGCCGGGCGTGAGGTGGCCGTTGAGAAAGACGTAAGCGCCAAACAGCATGATGATCGGCAGCAGCATTCTCGTGCCGGTCTGCAACAGCTCGCCCGAAGGCAGAAAGCCCGAGCCCGAGCCGCCGCGCGGCGCCTTCGACTGCCCCAGCACCAGCGCGACGATGGCGGCGGTGAGAAACAGCACGGTGACCTCGCCCAGCGTATCGAGGCCGCGATAGGTAACGATGATCGCGGTCACGATGTTCTGCGCGCCGGTGTCGTCGGCGGTGTGCTGGGCATAGTAGGCGGCGGTGCGGTTGAGCGCGGCATCCGGCTCGTAGCCCGCCGCCAGCGTCCAGAATGCCACGCCGAGCAGGCCCAGCAGGATCAGTGCGACAACGCTGCGCATGGTGAACTTATTCGTCATCATAGCCCTCCCGGCGGATCCGCCCGAGCACGTAGAAGAACAGGAAGGTGGTAAGGCCCGAGCCGATGGCGGCCTCGGTCATCGCCACGTCCGGCGCGGCAAGGATCAGGAACAGCACCGAGGCAGACAGGCTCACCAGACCGGCGGCAAGCACCGCCACCGGCGTGGTGCGGCTGCGCAGCGCCACGAAGGCGGCTCCGATCATCGCAAGGCCGAAGCCGATGGCGGCAAGGGGGGCGAGCAGGGTCATGAAAAATCTCCCTGGTCGTCGGCCAGCGCGTCGGCACGGGTCTCGGGCGCGGGCGCCACCCCGGCGCGGTGCGCCGCGCGCGCCAGAACCTGGCTCGACAGCGGGTTGGTAAACATCAGGAACAGCGCGATCAGCAGGAGCTTGATCGTCCAGCCCGGCATCAGAACCGCCGCGCCGAGCAGCACCAGAAGCGTGCCCAGCGTGGTGGCCTTGGTGCCCGCCTGAATGCGGTTATAGGTGTCGGGCATCCGGTAAAGGCCGAGCCCGCCGAGAAACAGGAAGGTCGCGCCCGCGAAAACGATCAGCGCGCCAAGGATTGCCAGAGGTCCGGTCATTCTTCGCCCCCTTCGAGATAACGGGCCGCCACGATCACGCCGAGAAACGACAGCAGCGCATAGACGAGGGCGACATCGAGGTAGATCGCGCGCTCTTCGACCACGGCGACGAGCACGATCGCGACGATCGAGACAATGGTGAGCACGTCGAAGCCGATCACCCGGTCAACCGCGTGCGGGCCTTTGAAGAAGCGCAGCATCGCCAGCAGGAAGGCCAGCCCGACCATGATCGCGGCGGCTATGAGGATGATCTCAGCCATACATCACCTCCAGGTATTTCTCGAACCCCGCCACGATCTCGCGGCTGGCCTCGTCGGGGTCGGTCGTGGTGGCGACAACCCAGTGGATATAAAGCCATTCGCCCTTCATCTCGACGCTGAGCGTGCCCGGCGTGAGCGTGATCGAGTTGGCCAGAAGCAGCCGGGCGACGGGATCGGTGAGCCGCGTGCGCACCTTCACGATCGCCGGCTTGATCGGCAGCTCGCGGCGCAGCACGATGGCGGCCATTTGCAGGTTGGCCTTCACCAGCTCCTTGAGGAAGTAGCCGACGAAGAGCACCGTCGCGATCAGCGCATCGGGGGTCAGCCGGTGGCCGGACAGAAACGACAGCGAGCCGCCGAAGAAGACCACGATCAGCGCCGCGACGACCACGCCCACACCGAGCGTGCCCAGCGCGATCGAGCCGTTCAGCAGCAGCCAGAACAGCAGGAGCATTCCAAAGAGCTTCACCGATTCCACGGTTCTCGGCATCTATCGTCCTCCAGAAGATCGCCCGGCCTGTCGCCCTGCCCGCGCCGCGCGGCGATTCGGCCGCGTGGCGCAGCCCTGCAGGCCAGCAGGTTCACCGGCGTTTTCAGCAGGTTCGGGGGTTTTGACAGCCATCAGGCAAAGTCCGCGCTTCATTTCTTTACGCGGGTTAAATCACATATTCACGAACGCTGATTTGACCTCGAACAAACAATGCGGGGCATTTTGCCAGCCGAGCCGAAATTTTTTTGCTGTGTGAAATTAACAACAGACCCGGCGGTGCGCCGGGGAGCGTCGGCCGTTGTCAGCCTTGCTCCGGCGTCTCGCGGGCCAGCACGTCGGCGATCTCGCCAAACAGCCGCTGGCTCTCCAGTGCCTCGGTTTCAGGCACCACGCGTTGCACGAAACCGAGATGGATCGCCACGTAGTCGCCCACACGCGGCGGCGTGTCGCCCATCAGCATCAGGTTGGCCCAACGCTCCTGCCCCAGTGCCGCGCAGCGGGCGCGGTGGCCGTCGATCTCTTCAACGCGCATCGGAACGGTCAGGCACATGCGGATTCTCCGGCTTGCCGGTTTCGGTGAGCCAAGTATGCTCCGGACCATGAGCGCAGGCAACCCGACCATTCTCGTCCTCGGCCTCGGCAACACCCTGTTGACCGATGAGCAGGTCGGCGTGCGCGTTGCCGAAACGGTGGGCCGCGATCCCGCTGCCGCCACGCTCGGCATCCGCGCGCTCGACGGCGGCACGATGGGGCTGACGCTGCTGGTCGAGATGGAAGACGCCGACGCGATGGTGGTGATCGACGCCGCCGCCCTCGGCCAGGCCCCCGGCAGCATCGCGCTGTTTGAAGGCGCCGAAATGGATCATTTCCTGCGCACCCGCGGGCGTAACCCGCATGATATCGGCCTCGACGACGTGCTCGACGGGCTGCGTCTGCGCGAGGCGGTGCCCGAGCATCGCGCCCTTGTCGGCATCCAGCCCGCACATCTGGGTGTGGGCGAGCAGATGACCCCGGAGGTCGCCGCCGCTGTGCCAGAGGCCGCCGCGCTGGTGATCGGCCTCGTCACCCGCTGGCGCGGCTGAGGCGCTTATACACGCACTTTAATATTCAATTTATTGAATTGATGCATGTCATACCGCGCGCCGAAAACTTGGCGCAGGTTTCCAAGTGCTACGGCACATATGGTCAGGGAGGACCGGGTTATGGCTGCGGAACGGGACGGCGCACGCGTCGGCTCTGTCATGGCTGAATTGCGTTCGCGGATCGCCACCGGCAATGCCCGCCCGGTTCTGACCGAGATCGCAACCGCGCTCGAGGCGCTGATCGCCACCGGCGCTGAAACCGTGATCGACCTTGGCGCCATCCCCTTTGCCCCCGGCGATGAACGGATACTCGACGAGGTGCTCGGCACCGGCGAAGTCCGGGCCACACTGGATGCGCTTGGTGAAAGCCACGTGCAGGAAACCGCGATTTCCGGTGTCTGGCGGATCGACCATTTCGACCAGCGCGGCGAGGCGCTTTCGCGCTTCGTCGAGATCACTTTTGTTCCCGAAATTCTGAAAACCCAGCGCGCCGATGCAGAATCGGGGCTGACGCTGTTGGCGGCCCGATTGGAGGCGATCGACAGCCGCGCCACTTGAGAGGAGGAAAGCCATGGCGGAGAAACCGATGCTGCCCGAGTTGCTGAAAGCACACGGGATCAGCCGACGAGGCTTCCTGAAATACTGCGCGTCGCTCACCTCGATGATGGCCCTGTCGCCGTTGCTCGCGCCGAAAGTGGCCCACGCGCTTGAAAACGCCGCCCGCCCCTCGGTGATCTGGCTGAGCTTCCAGGAATGCACCGGCTGCACCGAGTCGATCACCCGCTCGACCGCGCCGACGATCGAAGACCTGATCTTCAACGCCGTCAGCCTCGACTATCACCACACCCTGCAAGCGGCCTCGGGCCACGCGGCGGAGGCGGCGCGCGAAGCCGCGATGAAGGCGCATTGGGGCAAGTATCTGCTGGTGGTCGACGGCTCGATCCCGGTCGACAACCCGGCCTATTCCTGCATCGCGGGGATTTCGAACCTCGACATGCTGAAGGAAACGGCGGCGGGGGCCGCGGCGATCGTCGCCGTCGGCACCTGTGCCGCGTTCGGCGGCATCCCCCATGCCTTCCCGAACCCGACCGGGGCGCAGTCGGTGGCCGACATCATCACCGACAAGCCGATCATCAACGTGCCCGGCTGCCCGCCGATCCCGATCGTGATGACCTCGGTGCTGGCGCATTTTCTCACGTTCGGGATCCCCGATCTGGATGAGCTTGGCCGTCCAAAGGCCTTCTACGGCGAGACAATCCATGATCGCTGCTACCGCCGCCCGTTCTACGACAAGGGTCTCTTCGCCGAAGCCTTCGACGACGAGGGCGCGCGTCAGGGCTGGTGCCTCTACAAGCTCGGCTGCAAGGGCCCGACCACCAAGAGCGTTTGCGCCACGGTGAAATGGAACGATGGCACCTCCTTCCCGATCCAGGCCGGTCACCCCTGCCTGGGCTGCACCGAACCCGATTTCTGGGACAATGGCGGCTTCTACAAGCCGCTCTCGGCCCCGGCGGGCAATTACCGACAGGCCGGGCTGGCCGCTTTGGCCGCAGGTGCCGTGCTTGGCGTCGCCGGTGGCGTCGCCGGTCGGGCGGGCAAGGCGCGCGCTGTCAAGGCGCATGAGCCGGTGAACCCGCATGATCTGGAGAAGAACTCATGAACAACCCGTATTTCGACCTTCTGATGTGGGCCCGGGGTCCGGGCTTCGATATCGCGCTCGTCATCATGCTCGGCGGCATCATCCTGCGGGTGGTGGAAATCGTCGTGCTTGGCCGCAAGAAAGACTTCGCGACCCCGAAGGGCAGTCCGGTGGGGCAAGGGATCAAGACGATCTTCACCCGCTCGGTGCCGCGCAAGGGAATGATGAAGGAAGCGCCGGTCACCTATATCGGCGGCTACCTGTTCCATATCGGCTTCGCCATCGCCTTCCTGTTTCTCGGCGCGCATATCTCGCTGATCGACGAGCTGATCGGCATCCAGTGGCCCGCCGCCAACAAGGCGCTGATCGAAACCGCCGTCGCGGTGGCCGTGGTGGCGCTGATCGCGCTGGCCTGGACCCGCTTCACCGACCCGGTGCGCCGGGCGCTGACCACCTTCGACGACTGGCTGGTCTGGGCGCTGTCGATCCTGCCGCTGATCACCGGCTACGTCGCCGTCAACCGGATCTTCGGCGACGGCACGCTGATGATGGCGCTGCATATCCTGTCGGCCGAACTGCTGATGGTCGCCTTCCCGTTCACCAAGCTGATGCATGCCGTCACTTTCGCGATGGCACGCTACTACAACGGCTCGATCCAGGGCCGGAAAGGAGCTGAATCATGACCGCGACGCTTGACCGTGGCCTGAACGCGCTGCGCGAACAGATCGACGCGCCGGTGGCCAGCTTCTTCACCTCCTGCGTGAGCTGCGGGCTCTGCGCCGAAGCCTGCTTTTTCTACAAGGAATCGGGCGATCCGAAGCACACGCCGATCCACAAGCTCGACCTGATGCAGCGGATGTGGTCGGAGGAATACACCCTGCTTGGCCGGGTCCGGGGCCTGCTCGGACTCAACAAGGGCATCAGCGATGACGATCTCGCCGAGTGGCACGAACTGGTCTACGACACCTGCACCCTGTGCGGGCGCTGCACGCTGGTCTGCCCGGTCGGCAACGACATCACCCTGATGGTGCGCAAGATGCGCGAGGGGCTGTCGGCCGCCGGTCACGGGCCGGAAGAGATGATCGGTGCGGCCCAGCGCCACTGGGACAAGGGCGGACCGATGGGCGATCTGTGGAAAGCCCTCGGCGCTCATATCGCGCGGATCGAAAAGACGACCGGGCTCTCGATCAACGTCGACAAGGAAGGCGTGAATTACCTGGTGATCCTCTCGGCGCAGGAAGTGGCCGAGTTCAACGACGTGATCGAGGCGATGGCGCGAATCTTCGACAAGGCCGGCGTAAGCTGGACCTTCTCGACCGAGGCGCTGGAGGCCACCAATGTCGGCATCCAGATCGGCTCGAGCGACATTGCCCGCGAACTGGTCAGCCGGGTGGTGAACGCCGCCGAGAAGCTGAAGGTGGGCGGCATCGTCAGCCCGGAATGCGGCCACGCCTACCAGGCGCTGCGCTGGGAAGGGCCGAACCTGATCGGCCGCAGCTACCCGTTCGAGGTGGTCCATATCATCGAGCTGCTCGACCGGCTCGCCGCCGAAGGCAAGCTCAAGACCAAGGGCACCGACGACGCCAAGATCACCTTCCACGATCCCTGCCAGATCAACCGTCGCGGCGGCATCAACAAGGAACCGCGCCGCCTGCTGGGCATGGTCACCACCGACTTCGTCGAAACCGAAGATGCCGGGGTGATGAACTGGTGCTGTGGCGGCGGCGGCGGTGTCGGCTCGAACGAAAGCGCGACCGAGCTCCGGCTCAAGACCTTCAAGCGCAAGAAAAAGCAGTTCGAGGATGTCGGCGCCGAAAAGGTCGTGACGATGTGCGCCTATTGCCACCACATTCTTGAGGAAAGTCTCGAGCACTACGAGCTCGACGACAAGATCGAGGTTCAGGGGCTCACCGAGCTCATGGCCGAGTATCTCGACGATTAACGCAAGGGAAGACGAAACATGGCACAGAGACTGGTCGTTGACCCGATCACCCGGATCGAGGGGCATTTGCGCATCGAAGCCCAGATGGAGGGCGGCAGCATCGCCGAAGCCTACAGCTCGGGCACGATGGTGCGCGGCATCGAGATCATCCTGCGCGGGCGCGATCCGCGCGACGCCTGGGCCTTCGCCCAGCGCATCTGCGGCGTCTGCACGCTGGTGCACGGCATCGCCAGTGTGCGCTCGGTCGAGGACGCGCTGAAGATCGAGATCCCGAAAAACGCGCAGCTCATCCGCAACCTGATGATCGCGGCACAATATGTGCATGACCACGTGATGCACTTCTACCACCTGCACGCGCTCGACTGGGTTGACGTGGTCTCGGCGCTCGACGCCGACCCGAAAGCCACGGCCGAGCTGGCGCAATCGCTGTCGAACTACCCGCGCTCGTCGCCGGGCTACTTCGCCGATGTGAAGACCAAGCTGAAAACCTTCGTCGAGCAGGGCCAGCTTGGCATCTTCGCCGGTGGCTACTGGGGCCACCCGGCCTACAAGCTGCCGCCCGAGGCCAACCTGATGGCGGTCGCCCACTATCTCGACGCGCTGGAATGGCAGCGCGACGTGGTCAAACTGCACGCGATCTTCGGCGGCAAGAACCCGCACCCGAACTTTCTTGTCGGCGGCGTCGCCAGCCCGGTCGATCCCAATTCCGACGGCGCGCTCAACATGGAAGATCTCGCCGAGGTCTCCCGCGTGATCGACAAGATGGAAGCCTTCGTCAACCAGGCCTACCTGCCCGACACGCTCGCCATTGCCTCGTTCTACAAGGATTGGGGCGCGATCGGCGAAGGGGTGGGCAACTTCCTGACCTATGGCGATTTTCCGACCAGCGGCAACTCGAACGACCCGGCGTCGTTCCTCGTGCCGCGCGGGGTGATCCTCGACCGCGATCTGTCGAAGGTGCACGAGGTGGATCTGCACGAGGAAAGCCAGATCCAGGAATTCGTCGACCACGCCTGGTATCAATACGAAGGCGGCCCCGGCACCGGCCTGCATCCCTACAAGGGTGAGACCGAATTCAACTTCACCGGACCGAATCCGCCCTATGACCAGCTCAACGTCGAGCAGGGCTATTCCTGGCTGAAATCGCCGCGCTGGAACGGCAAGGCGATGGAGGTCGGCCCGCTCAGCCGGGTGCTGATGCTCTACGCCACCGGCAATGCCCATGCCAAGGAACTGGTGGACATGACGCTGTCCACCCTCGACGTGCCGGTGACGGCGCTGTTCTCGACGCTCGGGCGCACCGCGGCGCGGACGCTGGAAACCAAGATCTACCTCGACTGGATGCGCGGCTGGTATAATGACCTGATCGCCAACATCAAGGCGGGCGATCTGAAAACCCACAACGCCGAGAAGTGGGATCCCGCGACATGGCCGAAACGCGCGCAGGGCGCGGGCTTCATGGAGGCGCCGCGCGGCGCGCTTGGCCACTGGATCGTGATCGAAGACCAGAAAATCGCCAATTACCAGGCGGTTGTGCCGACCACGTGGAACGCGGGCCCGCGCGATGCGGCTGGTGCGGCGGGGCCCTACGAGGCCGCGCTCAAGGGCCATACGCTGGCGGTGCCCGATCAGCCGATCGAGATCCTGCGCACGATCCACAGCTTCGATCCCTGCATCGCCTGCGCGGTGCACATGGTGGGAGAAGACGGCGAGGATATGCTACAGATCAAGGTGAGCTGAGGCCGGGTCGGGTAATCTGGCCCGGTGTGAGGCAACGGAGACGCGCGATGCACGAAATGGCTCTCGCCGAGAGCGTCGTCGAGATTGTCGAGCGACAGGCCCGCGCCGCGTCGGCCGACAAGATCACCGTGGTCTGGCTCGAAATCGGCGCGCTCAGCCACGTGATGCCCGAGGCGATGCGGTTTTCCTTCGCGGCGGTCTCGCAGGGCAGCATGGCCGAGGGCGCGCGGCTCGAGATCGACCGTGTGCCCGGCAAGGCCTGGTGCCACGATTGCGGGCGCGAGATCGAGATTGCCGCCCTGGGTGAGGCCTGCCCGCATTGCGGCGGATACAAGGTGCAGATCACCGGCGGGCAGGATATGCGGGTGAAGGAAATGGAGGTGGCATAATGTGCACGACATGCGGATGCGGACAGGCGGATGTGACGATTGATGGCAAGGCCCCTGCCGGCCACGCCCACCACCATCACGACCATGACCATGACCACGACCATTCCCACGGTCACGATCATGGCCCGCTCGGCGCCGCCCATGCGCCGGGGCTGAGCAAGGCCCGGATCGTCGAGATCGAGGAAAACATCCTTGCCCAGAACGATCAGATCGCCGCGCATAACCGCGCGCATTTCTCCGAAAGCGGCGTGCTGGCGCTGAACCTCGTTTCGTCGCCCGGCTCGGGCAAGACCACCCTGCTCGCACGCACCGCCAAGGATCTGGGCGCAAAGATGCCGGTGGCGGTAATCGAGGGCGACCAGCAGACCAGCCTCGACGCCGAGCGCATCCGCGAGACCGGCGCGCGGGCGGTGCAGATCAACACCGGCAAGGGGTGCCACCTCGATGCCGACATGGTGCACCGGGTGCTGCACGGGCTCGATCTGGAGCCGGGAGCGGCGCTGTTCATCGAGAATGTCGGCAACCTTGTCTGCCCCGCCGGGTTCGACCTGGGCGAAGCGGCCAAGGTGGTGATCCTGAGCGTGACCGAGGGCGAGGACAAGCCTATCAAATATCCCGACATGTTCGCCGCGGCGCGGCTGATGGTGCTCAACAAGGCCGATCTGCTGCCTTACGTGCCCTTCGACGTTGAAAAATGCATCGCCTATGCCCGCCGGGTGAACCCGCAGATCGGTGTGCTCACCGTCTCGGCCCTCACCGGCGAGGGGCTTGACGGCTGGTATGGCTGGATCGAGGCGCTGCGGTCCGAACGCGCGGCGCTGGCGGTGTAGCGCCCGCCCCTGCCCGCTTGCAATCCTGCCTGAAAACCGGCCCTTCGCGGCCGGTTTTGCCATTTTCCCGGCCGTTTCGCGCCGGTGATGGCGCGCATCTTGCCGCCGATCGTGCAATTTCTTTTGTCACGACGCGAGTTTTGACCTTATGGTCAATATAAAGAAGTCCGAACAGGGAAAACGACCATGCCAACCAACCTTGCCATGCCGGGCATCGCCGCGGGACGTCTGCCGGCGGACCAGATCGCCGTCGGGTTCAGTGACCTAGAGCCACCGCTCAGCGACCACGAGGCGCTGGTGGCCGCCGATCGCTGCTATTTCTGCTACGATGCGCCCTGCACCACCGCCTGCCCGACCGCCATCGACATCCCGCTTTTCATCCGCCAGATCGCCACCGGCACCCCGGAAGCGGCGGCGCGCACGATCTTTGCCCAGAACGTGCTCGGCGGCATCTGCGCCCGCGTCTGCCCGACCGAAACACTGTGCGAAGAGGCCTGCGTGCGCGAGACGGCGGAAGGCGAGCCGGTTCAGATCGGGCGGCTGCAACGCTACGCCACCGACCGGCTGATCCTTGGCGATGTGCACCCCTTCACCCGCGCGCCGGAAACCGGGCGCAAGATCGCCGTTGTCGGCGCCGGGCCGGCCGGGCTGGCCTGCGCCCACCGGCTGGCGATGCACGGGCATTCGGTCACGATCTACGATGCCCGGCCCAAGGGCGGAGGGCTGAACGAATACGGTATCGCCGCCTACAAGGCGACCAACGACTTCGCCCAGGCCGAACTTGACTGGCTGATGAAGATCGGCGGCATCACCGTCGAATACGACCGCCGCCTCGGTGCCGATTTCACCCTGACAGAACTTCAGCAGAGCCATGACGCGGTGTTTCTCGGCATGGGGCTGGCCGGGGTGAACGAGATGACGCTCGCCGGCGACCATGAGGGCATCGAAACCGCCGTCGACTGGATCGCCACCATGCGCCAGTCGCCCGACAAGACCGATGTGCCGGTGGGCCGCGAGGTGGTGGTGATCGGCGGCGGGATGACTGCCGTGGATGCCGCGGTGCAATCCAAGCTGCTTGGCGCCGACACCGTCACCATCGCCTACCGGCGCGACAAGGCCGCCATGCCCGCCTCGGGCTATGAACAGGATCTTGCCGCCTCGAAGGGGGTGCGGCTGCTGTTCAACCTGACCCCCAAGACGGTCGCCAGCGGCAGCATCACCCTGGCGCGCACCGCCAACAGGGACGGCAAGCTGGTCGAGACCGGCGAACAGGTCACCCTCACCGCCGACCAGGTGCTGCTCGCCATCGGCCAGACGCTTGCGGGCGCGCCGGAAGTGCTGGCACTCGACGGCGGCAAGATCGCCGTGACCGGACCGGGGCGCAGCTCGGTGCCCGGTATCTGGGCCGGTGGCGATTGCGCCGCGGGGGGCGAAGACCTGACCGTGACCGCCGTGGCCGAAGGCCGCGATGCAGCGGAAGACATCCATGCAAACCTGATGGGAGGGGCATGAGCCATGGCCGACCTTCGTAGCAACTTTCTGGGCATCAAATCCCCCAACCCGTTCTGGCTCGCCTCGGCGCCGCCGACCGACAAGGAATACAACGTTCGCCGTGCCTTTGAGGCCGGATGGGGCGGCGTGGTCTGGAAGACCCTCGGCGAGGAAGGCCCGCCGGTGGTCAACGTCAACGGCCCGCGCTACGGCGCGATCCACGGCGCCGACCGGCGGCTTCTGGGCCTCAACAACATCGAGCTGATCACCGACCGGCCGCTGGAGGTGAACCTGCAAGAGATCAAGGCAGTCAAGCGCGACTACCCCGACCGGGCGCTGGTGGTTTCGCTGATGGTGCCGTGCGAGCAGGAGCCGTGGGAGAAGATCCTGAAGGCGGTGGAACAGACCGGGGCCGATGGCGTGGAGCTCAATTTCGGCTGCCCGCACGGGATGGCCGAGCGCGGCATGGGGTCGGCCGTGGGCCAGGTGCCGGAATATATCGAGATGGTCACCCGCTGGGTGCGCAACGCCACGCGTATGCCGGTGATCGTGAAGCTCACGCCCAACATCACCAATGTGCTCTACCCCGCCGAAGCGGCCTTGCGCGGCGGTGCCGACGCGGTGAGCCTGATCAACACGATCAACTCGATCACCTCGGTGGACATCGACAAGTTCTGCCCCGAACCCGCGATTGACGGCTGGGGCGCGCATGGCGGCTATTGCGGCCCGGCGGTCAAGCCCATCGCGCTCAACATGGTGGCCGAGATCGCGCGCAACCCGGAAACCGCGAAGCTGCCGATCAGCGGCATCGGCGGGGTCACGACCTGGCGCGATGCAGTGGAGTTCATGGCGCTGGGGGCGGGCAACGTGCAGGTCTGCACCGCGGCGATGACCTATGGCTTCAAGATCGTGCAGGAGATGATTTCGGGCCTGTCGCAATACATGGACGAGAAGGGCTTTGCCTCGATCGACGAGATCGTCGGCCGCGCGGTGCCCAACGTGAAGGACTGGAACCAGCTCAACCTCAACTACGTCACCAAGGCGGTGATCGACCAGGACAGCTGCATCAAGTGCGGCCGCTGCTATGCGGCCTGCGAAGACACCTCGCACCAGGCCATCGCAATGAGCGCCGACCGGGTCTTCACGGTGAAAGACGACGAATGCGTGGCCTGCAACCTCTGCGTCAATGTCTGCCCGGTGGAAGACTGCATCACCATGAAGGAATTGCCGCTGGGCGCGCTCGACGAGCGCACCGGGCGCAAGGTGGAGCCCTATCTGAGCTGGCCCAACCACCCCAACAACACGCCGGCCAATTGCGGCGTCGGCCCGGAAGCGGCGGAGTAGCGCCACAGATCTCGGTGCGGGCGCCCTCCCCGTCTGCGCCGGAACGATGCCCCGCCCACGCACAAGCGTGCGGCGGGGTTTTCTTGGCGAATGCGCCCGAAGAAAAGCGGCGGCTACGGTTGCCGGATCAGGCGCGACGCACGCGCCCTCGGAAGGCAGGGCTGGAGGATTGGCCGGGGCTCCGGGGGGCGGGCGGGGCTCCGGGGGCCGGGCAACTCCACATCCCTAGGATCCTAGGGCCCTAGGGATGTGGAGAAACGTCAAGTCATTGCCTTCAAATCATAAATATCCACGATGCCGATAAGGTCTCGTTAACTTCTTACCGGGGTGTGAACGAAAAAGCCCCGCCGGTTCGGCGGGGCTTTGCTGTTTTCGATGTAGCCCGAAAACCGAACCGCCTATTGCAGCGCCGCGTCGGTGATCGCCAGCGTATAGGCGCCTTCCGGAACCTTGGTGATCACCGGGTCGGAGCCACCGGCCATCAGCGTCGCCACCGTGCGTTCGTAATCGGTCACGTCCAGCGCGCCGTTCGATCCGGCGGTCAGCTTGGCGACTTCCGTCATCATCCGCACCTGGTGCTGTTCGGTCTGGGCGCCGGTCTCGTCATTGTCGAGCACGATCATTGCGGCCTCTTCGGGATTTTCCTCGGCCCATTTCCAGCCCTTCATCGAGGCCCGCACGAACCGCGTCATGGCGTCGACGAAGGCGGGGTCGTCGAGCCGCTCCTCGATCACGTAGAGACCATCTTCCAGCGTCGCCACGCCCTGGTCCTCGTATTTGAAGGTGATCAGGTCGTCAGGGCTGATCCCGGCATCGATCACCTGCCAATACTCGTTGTAGGTCATGGTCGAGATGCAGGCCGCCTGCTTTTGCAGCAGCGGATCGACGTTGAAGCCCTGCTTGAGCACGGTCACGCCGTCGTCGCCGCCATCGGTCGACATGCCGAGCGTGCTCATCCAGCTCAGGAACGGGTATTCATTGCCGAAGAACCACACGCCGAGGGTCTGACCGGGAAAGTCTTCCGGGCCGGTCACGCCGGATTCCTTGAGGCAGGTCAGCATCATGCCCGAGCTCTTGTAGGGCTGGGCGATGTTGACCACCGGCGCGCCCTGCTCGCGCGCGGCGAGCGCCGAGGGCATCCAGTCGACCATCACGTCGGCGCCGCCGCCCATCAGCACCTGCACCGGCGCCACGTCCGGCCCGCCCGGCTTGATCGTGACGTTCAGGTCTTCCTCATCGTAGAAGCCCTTGTCGAGCGCCACGTAGTAGCCGGCAAATTGCGCCTGCGTCACCCATTTGAGCTGGAGCGTCACGTCGTCGGCGGCGATGGCGCCGCTCGCCATGAAGCCCAGCGCGGCGGCGGCTCCTGTCAGTTTCTTCATCATTTTTCATTCTCCCAGTTGGTGGCGTTTCTTGTTTAGTTTCGTTGTGACGGATGCCAGAAGGTCACCGCCTTTTCGACCATTGCAACAGCGCCGTAGAACGCCGACCCGGCGAGTGCCGCAACGGTGATTTCCGCCCAGACCATATCAAGCCCGAGCTTGCCGACCTCGGTCGAAATCCGAAAGCCCATGCCCTTGATCGGACTGCCGAAAAATTCAGCCACGATCGCGCCGATCAAGGCAAGCGTTGTCGCGATCTTGAGCCCGTTGAAAACGGCGGGCATGGCCGCCGGCAGGCGCAGCTTGAACAGCGTCTGCCAATAGCTCGCCGAATAGGTGGCCATCAGGTCGCGCTGCATCTTTCCGGTATCCGACAATCCCTGCACGGTGTTGACCAGCATCGGGAAAAACACCATCGCCACCACCACCGCCGCTTTCGACTGCCAGTCGAAGCCGAACCACATCACCAGGATCGGAGCGGTGCCGACGATCGGCAGCGCGGCGATGAAATTGCCCACCGGCAACAGCCCGCGTTTGAGAAACAGTGAGCGGTCGATCAGCACTGCGGTCACGAAGGCCGCCCCGGTGCCAAGCAGGTAGCCCGAAAGCGCTCCCTTCACCACGGTTTGCACGAAGTCGATCCACAGCACGTCGAGCGAGGCGGCGAAACGCGCCGCAATCGCCGAGGGCGGCGGCAGGATCACCGAGGGCACGCCAAGCCCGCGCACCAGCCCCTCCCAGACCACGATCACGGTGACGCCGAAGATCGCGGGCACGGCAAAGCGCACCGCGCGGGTATCGGCCCAGCGCGACTTGGCGAGCCAGTTGTTGAACAGATAGGCGGCGAGCCAGAATCCGAGCGAGAGCAGCACCAGCGTCATTGGGTCATCCCCATGCGCTTGAGCATGATCCGCTCGATCAGCCCGACAATCCCGACCAGCGCGGCCGCCAGCAGCGCGGCGGCGAACAGCGCCGACCAGATCTGGATCGTCTGCCCGTAATAGCTGCCCGACAGCATCCGCGCGCCCAGCCCGCGCACCGCGCCGGTGGGCAATTCGCCGACGATGGCCCCGACCAGCGCCGCGGCAATGCCGATCTTCAGCGCGGTGAAGAAATACGGCATCGACGACGGCAGCCGCAGCTTCCAGAAGCTTTCGGCGCCGCTGGCATGATAGGTCTGCAACAGGTCGAGCTGGCTGGCATTGGGGCTGCGCAAGCCCTTTACCATGCCGACGACGACCGGAAAGAAGCTCAGATAGGCCGAGATGATCGCCTTGGGCACCAGCCCCTGAATCCCGATCGAGTTCAGCACCACGATGATCATCGGGGCGATGGCGAGGATCGGGATCGTCTGGCTGGCGATCGCCCAGGGCATCACCGCCATGTCCATCGCCTTGTTATAGACGATGCCCACGGCCAGAAGAATCCCCGCCGCGGTGCCGATGGCGAAGCCCAGAAGCGTGGCCGAGAGCGTATACCAGGCATGAACGATCAGCGACCGTTTCGACAGACCGCGCCCGGACAGCACCATGTCGCCGGTGGTGTTCCACAACTCCGCCACCACCTGATGCGGCGCGGGCAGGCGCGGCCGCTCCTGGCTGAGCGTGTCGGCGACAAGCTCGGCGGTGGTCAGTTCCACCCCCGCCCGCGCCGCCTGATCGCGCGCCCACTGGGCGTTCATCGGGATCACGGCGGCATACCACAGCAACACGATGGCGGCGACGACGCTGAGGATCGGCAAGACGGACTTCATGCCGGACCCTCCGTTGCGGCGAAGGCGGGGTTATGCGGATCAATCCTCATAGGCATGTCCCGCCCTGAGGCCTTCGCGCACCCGGTGGGCGATGGCCAGAAATTCCGGCGTATCGCGGATGTCGAGCGGGCGCTCCTTCGGCAAGGGGCTCTCGATCACGTCGGTGATCCGCCCCGGCCGGGGGCTCATCACCACGATCCGGGTCGACAGATACACCGCCTCGGGGATCGAATGGGTGACGAAGCCGATGGTCTTGCCGGTGCGCGCCCAGAGCGCGAGTAGCTGTTCGTTGAGGTGGTCGCGCACGATCTCGTCAAGGGCGCCGAAGGGTTCGTCCATCAGCAACAGATCGGCGTCGAAGGCGAGCGCCCGGGCGATGCTGGCGCGCTGCTGCATCCCGCCCGAAAGCTGCCAGGGAAACTTCTTGCCGAAGCCCTCGAGGTCGACCAGCCGGAGCACCTCGTCCACCCGCCTTTCCATCTCGGAACGGGAATAGCCCATGATCTCGAGCGGCAGCTTGATATTGCGCGCGATGGTGCGCCACGGATAGAGCCCGGCGGCCTGAAACACGTAGCCATATGCGCGGCTGCGGCGGGCCTCGTCGGGGGTCATCCCGTTTACGGTGATGCTGCCGCCCGTGGGGTGTTCCAGCGCCGCGATCACCCGCAGCAGGGTGGTCTTGCCGCAGCCCGAAGGGCCGATGAAGCTCACGAAGTCGCCCTTGTTGATGTCGAGATCCACGCCTTTGAGGGCATGAACCGGGCCGTCATTGGTCTGGAAGGTCAGGTCCAGACCCTCTGCGGTGATAACGGGTGTCGCCGTCAAGTTGCCTGTCCCCATAGTTTTGGTTCCGCGAATTCCACGGAATTGTCTGCCGGATCGCGCACGTAGATCGAACGGGCACCGTTCGGCCAGTGAAAATCCGCCTCGATGGCCGCTCCGGCGTCAGCCAGATGCGCGGCCCAGTCGTCAAGCGCGTCGCCGGGCACGCGAAAGCAGATATGCCCCTGCCCGCGCGCGCCGTGGGTCGGAACCGGAAGATCGCCGGCACGCGGCGCCTCTGTGGTCTCGTCCGGGTTGAAGGCGAGCACGATGGTCTGGCCACAGCGAAAGAACACATGCCGGGTCGGATGCCGGACCACCACCTCAAGCCCGACCACATCGCCATAGAACGCCTCCGCCGCGTCGAGATCGTCGACGTAGATGGCGGCTTCCAGAACCCCTTCGGGGCGTGGCGGCATCGGCATGGCCGCTACACTCCCGTCGCCGGAATGCCGGTTCGCTGCACCGGCTGCGGCGCGGTCAGCGCCTTCCACTGGCTCAGCGCCTTGTTGACGGTGGCGTTCGGCTCGCGGGCGACGAACTCGCCATGGCCCTCGCGGGTGCGCACCTCGCCGTCATGGATCGCCACGTAGCCACGGCTGAGGGTGAAGCGCGGCAGGCCCTTCACCTTGTGGCCCTCGAAGACGTTGTAATCAATGGCCGATTGCTGGCTAGCGGCGGTGATGGTCTTTTCCTTCTCCGGGTCCCAGACGACGATATCGGCATCCGCGCCGACCAGAATGGCGCCCTTCTTCGGGTAGCAGTTGAGGATCTTGGCGATATTGGTCGAGGTCACCGCGACGAACTCGTTCATCGTCAGCCGCCCGGTGGCGACGCCGTTGGTCCAGAGCATCGGCATCCGGTCTTCAAGCCCGCCGGTGCCGTTGGGAATCTTGGTGAAATCGCCCAGGCCATAGCGCTTCTGCTCGGTGGTGAAGGCGCAGTGATCGGTGGCCACCACGCTCAGGCTGCCCGATTGCAGCCCGGCCCAAAGGCTGTCCTGGTGCTTCTTGTTGCGGAATGGCGGGCTCATCACCCGGCGCGCGGCGTGGTCCCAGTCGGGGTTGAAATACTCGCTCTCGTCGAGGGTCAGGTGCTGGATCAGCGGCTCACCCCAGACCCGCTTGCCCTGCATCCGCGCCCGCCGGATCGCTTCGTGGCTCTCCTCGCAGCTCACATGCACGACGTAGAGCGGCGCCCCGGCCATGTCGGCGATCATGATCGCGCGGTTGGTCGCCTCGCCTTCCACCTGCGAGGGGCGGCTGTAGGCGTGAGCCTCGGGGCCGGTATTGCCCTCGGCGAGCAGGCGGGCGGAAAGCTCCGCCACCACGTCGCCGTTCTCGGCATGAACCAGCGGCGTCGCCCCCAGTTCCGCAAGCCGGCTGAAGCTGGCGAAGAGCTCGTCGTCGTTCACCATCAAGGCACCCTTGTAGGCGAGGAAATGCTTGAAGGTGTTGATCCCGCGCTCCTTGACCACGGTTTCCATGTCGTTGAACACCTGCTCGCCCCACCAGGTCACCGCCATGTGGAAGGAGTAATCGGTGTTGGCGCGGGTCGACTTGTTGTCCCAGCGTTTGAGCGCTTCGAGCAGGCTCTCGCCCTGGTTCGGCAGGGCGAAATCGACCACCATGGTGGTGCCGCCCGCCAGCGCGGCGCGGGTGCCGCTCTCGAAATCGTCGGAAGAATAGGTGCCCATGAACGGCATCTCCAGATGCGTATGCGGGTCGATCCCGCCCGGCATCACATAGCAGCCGGTGGCATCCAGTTCCTCGTCGCCCTTGAGGCCCAGCCCGATCCCGATGATCTTGCCGCCCTCGATCAACACATCGGCCTTGTAGGTCAGATCGGCGGTCACAACCGTGCCGTTCCTGATGATAGTGGTGCTCATGTCTTGTCTCCCTGTCTTCCGGATTTCCCCGGCCATTCTTTTTCTTGGCAAAAATACCTCGGGGGGTCCGGGGGGCAGCGCCCCCCGGTGTGTCGGTCCGGGTGTCAGCCCGGTTCGCCCCGCGTCACTCCACGATCTCCGCCACTTCCAGCGCGGCGTGCAAGAGCACATCCGCCCCCGCCGCCGCCCAGTCTTTCGAGATATCCTCCGCCTCGTTGTGCGACAGCCCGTCGACGCAGGGGCACATGATCATCGCGGTGGGCGCGACCTGGTTGATCCAGCAGGCATCGTGGCCGGCGCCGGAGATGATGTCGCGGTGGCTGTAGCCCAGCCGCTCGGCGGCGTTGCGCACGGCTGAAACGCAGGTCTCGTCGAAGGTCACCGGATCGAAGCCGCCGACCTTCTCGTAGTCGATGCTCAGCCCCATGGCTTCCGCGATCCTGTCGCCCTCGATCCGCAGGCGCTTTTCCATATCCTCGATCACCGCCAACTCGGGATGGCGGAAGTCGACGGTAAACACCGCCTTGCCGGGGATCACGTTGCGGCTGTTGGGGAACACCTCGATATGGCCCGCCGCGCCCACCGCGTGCGGCGCGTGGCTGAGCGCGATGGCATCCACCGCCTCCAGCACCCGCGCCATGCCAAGCCCGGCATTGCGCCGCATCGGCATCGGGGTCGAGCCGGTATGGGCTTCCTTGCCGGTGATCGTCACCTGCGTCCACGACAGACCCTGGCCGTGGGTGACGACGCCGATATCCTTGCCCTCGGCTTCGAGGATCGGCCCCTGCTCGATATGCAACTCGAACAGCGCGTGCATCTTGCGCGCCCCCACGGGTTCGTCGCCTTCCCAGCCGATGCGCCTGAGTTCGTCGCCGAAGCGCTTGCCGTCATGGTCGGTGCGGTCCTTGGCCCAGTCCTCGGTATGGACACCGGCGAAGACGCCCGAGGCGAGCATGGCGGGGGCAAAGCGCGTGCCCTCCTCGTTGGTCCAGTTGGTCACCACGATCGGGTGCCTGGTCTTGACGCCAAGGTCGTTGAGCGTGCGCACGAGTTCCAGCCCGCCAAGCACACCGAGCACACCGTCGTATTTACCGCCCGTCGGCTGGGTATCGAGATGCGAGCCGACATAGACCGGCAGCGCCTGCGGGTCTTCGCCGGGGCGGGTGGCGAACATGTTGCCCATCGTGTCGACACCGACGGTGCAGCCCGCCGCCTCGCACCATGTCTTGAACAACGCCCGGCCCTCGCCGTCGGCGTCGGTGAGCGTCTGGCGGTTGTTTCCGCCCGCCACGCCGGGGCCGATCCTGGCCATCTCCATCAACGAGTCCCACAGGCGATCGGCGTTGATCTTGAGGTTTTCCCCTGGATGCGACATGGCTCTCGGTCCCTTCATGGCGGATTCGACGCGGCCAGTGTGGCAAACCTTGACCAATTGGGAAAATCTTTTCTTCGCTGCGCCCTGCACGAACACGCTTTGCAGCAGCGGCATAGCCCGCGTGCGCGCTCGGGCACAAAAAACAGGCAGCGTATGAAAATCAGGCGGTTTTCCGCCACGAGCCTTTGTTTTCAGGGGCCAGACCGATTCTGGACACATCCCGTGCTGCAACTGCGAAATTGTTTCCTATTCCAGCCCTAATTGCGCCACATTTCCCCTACAGGTTGATTACAAAGCGCGGAAAATCATAAGGCTACCCGCGCGGCTTGATATGCGAACAGGACAAGCGAAGGAGAACGCCATGAAAATCCTCGCCGTCGACGACGAACCGCTGGTGCTCCGGTTGCTTGAGGCCACGCTGCAAGGGCTTGGCTATCAGAATGCCGACTTTGCGACGACCGGCGCCCATGCGTTGCACCTGCTTGAAAATGCCAAGACACCCTATTCCTGCATCCTGCTTGATATCCGTATGCCGGGGATGGACGGGATCGAGCTGTGCCAGCGGATCCGCCAGCTTGCCGAATACAAGAGCACCCCAATCGTGATGCTCACCGCGCTGTCGGAAAAGGAATATATCGACGAGTCCTTCGCCAGCGGCGCGACCGACTACATGAACAAGCCGATCGACGCGACCGAGTTGAGCGCCCGTCTGCGGGTGGCCCGGCTGATCCAGGCCGAGCACCAGCGCGCCGCGCATCTCGAGGCCACCAGCTACGCGCTTCAGCACGGTGCGGCCTCAGTCAAGCCGTTCGACTTTGCCGATCCGATCCAGATTGATGACGTGCCGCGGGTGGTCAACTCGATGGCGATGGAAAACTACCTGCGCCAACTCGACCGGCTCGGGCTGTTCAAGATCGGCGTTGTCGGCTTCCAGATTCGCCATGCGGCCAGCCTTCATGCCTCGAACAAGCCTGACGAGTTCTATGACATCCTGTGCGACGTGGCCGAAAGCATCTTCGAGAACACCCGCGACGTGAACGCGCTGATTTCCTATGTCGGCAGCGGCGCTTTCGTGGCGGTCGTGCCGCGCGTCAGCCAGATCGACCGGCGCGAGCTTGAGGGCGCCATCGCCGACACGCTCTATGAATTCGAGCTGGCCGACCTGACGGAAGCCCCCTACGACATCAAGGTGGCGGTCGGGGCGCAGGTGAACGGCAGCGTCTTCGGCAACAGCCCGGACAAGATGATCGACCTCGCGATCCGGTCGGCGCAGGACGGCAGCGGCGGCAAGCTGCGGATGTTGCCCTCGCGGCTCTGGGCCATTGCCGGCTGAGGACAGCGCGACCGATGCTCAAGCCCAGGACACCGCCCGCCGATCAACTCGCCGCCGCCATGGTCGATATCCGGGCGCGGTTCGTCGACGGGCTGATCCCGCTGATCAACGAAATGGAATACCAGCGCCTCGCGATGGATGACCCGTCGCGCGCCGCCGCCGCGGTCGCCAGCCTGCAACAGGCATCGCACCGGATCAGCGGCATGGCCGGCAGCGTCGGCTTTGCCGAGCTTGGCGCAAGTGCCGGTGCGCTCGATATCGCCTTCACCCAGTTGCGCCGCCGCGCCTACGATCCCGCCGGCGTCGCCGCCCTTCAGGGCCCGCTCGAAGATTTTCTGGCGATGATCGAAGACGTGCTCGACAGCAATCTCTGACGCCGGCACGGCCAAGCCGATCCGCCAACGTCCCCCTCGTCCGACCCGAACCCGCTCCTGTGCCCGCTCAGGCCTTGCCGCCACAGGCGGCCCAGACCTCGCGGATCTGGTCTGGCAAGGCCATCGGATCGAACGGTTTGATCAGGATATCGGCAGCCCCCAGCGCGCGCAGCTTGCCGTAATCGGCGGCCGAGGCGCGCGCCGTCATGAACACGATCGGCTTGTCGGCCAATGCCTCGATCTGGCGCAGACGCACGAAGGTTTCTTCGCCATCGAGGTTGGGCATCATCACGTCGAGAATGATCAGGTCAGGGTTGAACGAAGCCGCCTTGTCCAGCGCCTCGAGCCCCGACGCGTATTGCTCGACCTCAAATCCCCCGACCATGGCAAGCGACATCCGGACGATCTCGCGAATGTCCGGCTCGTCGTCCACGTGGAGAATACGTGTTAGCGGTTGCATACCGGCACATTGCCGCTTTGCGTTTGAAAATCAAGCAAAAACGTCTGGCAGGTGGCGCTGTGCGCGGTTCCCGCGCGCCGGCGGTCAGGCGCTGGCCGCGATCTCGCCGAACGGCCGCGACTCGTTGGTCGCCAATGGCAGGGAGACGCGGAAACAGGTGCCCTGCGCCGGGCTGGTCTCGAAATCAATCTTGCCGCCCAATCGCTCGACCTGCGCCTTGACGATCGACAGGCCCAGCCCCGAGCTGTGCCCCTGCCCCCGCTCGCCGCTGCCGGCCTGGGTATAACGGTCAAACAGCCTGGGTTGCAGTTCGGCCGGGATGCCATTGCCGTTGTCGCGGACCAGCAGGACCGCTTGCGCACCGTCACGCTCGGCCCAGACCTTCACCGCGCCGCCATCGGGCGAAAACTTCGCCGCGTTCGACATCAGGTTGGCCAGGATCTGCGCGAAGACGCCGTCATCGCCCAGAACCCAAAGCTCCGGCTCGGTGCCTGGATTGACGAATTCGATCCCCAACTGGGCGCCGTAGCCCAGGTTGGCGGTGATCGCGGCATCAACTGCCGCACTCAGATCGACCGGGCGCAGACCGCCGCTGGCCTCGATCTCGCCGGCCTTTTCGGCCTCGAGAATGTCACGGATCAGTTCAAGCATCCGGTCGCTGTTGCGCAGGGCGATGCTGACGAGCGATTTGGCATCGGTCGACATCGGCCCGAAGGCGCTGGCATCAAGCAGGCCGAGCGATCCCTTGATGCTGGTCAGCGGTGTGCGCAGCTCGTGGGTGATCACCGAGACAAGGTGGTTGCGCTCGCGCTCGAGCACCACGTTCTGGGTCACGTCGCGGAAGATGGTGAGCACGCGCTGCTCCGAGCCGCCGACGCTGATATCGTAGGAGCGGGCCTCATAGGTGCGGTCCTGGCCGGGGGTTTCGAGCACCATCGTGCTCTTGCCATCGCGGTCGATCTGCTCGCAGAGGCCGCGCATGATCTCGCGATCGGGCACATAGATCGTGTCCCACATCGTCTTGGTTTCGGCCTCTGCCGTTGTCCAGCCGTGCTCGTGCAGCGCGAATTCGTTCATGTAGACGATCTTGAAGGTCTGCGGATCGTGGACCACGACCGCTTCGAGCATCTTGGTGAAAGCGGAGGTGACGAGCTTTTCGTTCTTCTCGGCCTGGTTCTTGGTGATATCCACCCGCAGCGACATGTTCTTGACGTGCTCGCCCTGCTCGTTGATCAGCGGCACCACCGTGGTCTGGGTCAGGGCAACCGTGCCGTCGGCCCGCAGCATCTGGGTATGGCCCGACCACATCGCGCCGCGACGGGTGCCCTCGCGGATGATGTCGGAAATTTCGGCCTCTTCGGGAACATGAAGTTCGCGGTGCGGGCGGCCGATCAGGTCTTCGCGCCGGTAGCCGAGCGTGCTGAGAAACTTCGGATTGACGTCGACGATGGTGCCATCGGTATCGGTGATGGTGACCAGTGCGTATTCATGGATCGCCTTGCGATGAAACGCGATCTCGAGCTCCTGGCCCTTCAGCATCCGGTCTCGAAACCGCAGGATCTGCCGGGTCCGGATGTAGCCCAGAGCGACGAGCGCCAACGAGACCATGGTGAAGCCAAGCGCAAAGGGCCACCCGCCACCGTCCAGACCAACCATTTCCCTACCTCCAAATGTGACCCAAATTCCGGGCGACAATATGCCCGTAGGTCGAACCATTTTCCTGCCTTGGCGACATGCCGGCTTTTCAGCGGCATGTCTTGTTGGCAGCACCATCGCTGTTCAATCTGCTTCCTATAGGGAAAAAGATTGGAAAGATTGTGGCAACAATCGCCATTCGGCTTACTTTGTTGCCTCGACTGTTTCCCAAGCCGGGATTGTAAACACGATGGTGGTGCCCTCTCCCTGCACGCTGGTGGCCGTGATCGTGCCGCCCTGAAGCCGGATCAGCTCTTTCGAGATCGACAGGCCGAGCCCGGCCCCGCCCTGGTTGCGGGTGCTCGAAATGTCGACCTGGGTGAAGCGGTCGAAGATCGTCGGCAGCGCCTCCTCGGGGATGCCGATGCCGGTATCTTCAACGCAGAACTCGATCATCCCGTCGCGGGGCGCGACGCGAATGGTGATCGCGCCGGTATCGGTGAACTTGATCGCGTTGGCGACGAGGTTGATGAGAATCTGGCGCAGCCGGGTCTCGTCGCATTTGAGCGCGGCCTCCGCGACCTCGGCGACAAGCGCGACCCCCTTCTCCGTTGCCAGTGGCTGCATCTGCTCGACGATGGATTGCACCACCGGCGCCGCCTGCACCCGCGCCACGTCGATATGCATCGTATTGGCCTCGATGCGGGCGAGGTCCAGAATATCCTGGATCAGGTGTTGCAACTGGTCGCCGGCGGCCTGGATCTTTTCGGCGAACCGTTTCACCTGGGTGACCGCCGCAAGGTAATCGGCTTCGATCTCGGCGGTGTCACCGCTGGCCACCTTGTCGCGGAACCGGCGGAACTCGGGCAGGCTGTCGACGTTCAGCAGGAAGGCGTTGAACCCGAGCACGATCGTCATCGGGGTGCGCAATTCGTGGCTGATCACGTTGAGAAACTGGGTCTTCGCCTCGTCCGCACGCTGGGCGCCGCGCAGCGCAGTGTAGAGCTGGGTCACATCGCCGGCGGTGCCGATATAGCCCCGGAAGGCGCCGTGCTCGTCATAGACCGGCTTGCCGCTGCTGCGATACCACGCTTCCTCGTCGGGCCGGAGGTTCGAGCGGTAGATATATCCAAAAAACGGCTCGCGGGCGGCGACCTTCTCGGCGATGGTGCGGTGTTCAAGGTCGTTGTCGCCGACATCTTCGGCAATCCACTCGCTGCGCCGTTTTCCCAGCACCGCCTCGGGCGGCACGCCGGTGGCCTTCTGAAAGCCCGACGAAACGAAGGTAAGCCGCGCGTCGGCATCCTGCTCCCAGAACCATTCGCTACTGATATCGGCCACGTCGGCAAACCGCGCCTCGGCCTTGTCGCGCTCCTTGAGCACCGCGCGCAGCCGGGCATTGGATTGCTGCAGCCAGCGCTCGTGCAACATCAGCTCGCTGACATCGACGCTGAAACAGACGATCCCGCCTTCATTGGTGCGGTGGCTGAAAAACTTGAGCCATGAGTCGCGCCCCAGGCGCAGCTCGAACTCGGCAGATTCACCGCGCAGCAGGCGCAGGATGTGTCGCGCCCGCTCCTGCCCATCGCGGACATCGCCGGCCGCTTGCTCCAACACCACGATCCGGGCCACGAAATCTTCGAGCGATTTGCCAACCTCGACGCTGTTGCCAATCTCGGCGACGGAGGCAAGCGCGCGGCCATTGACCAGTTCGAGCCGTTCCTGTGGGTCGAACAACCAGAAACTCGCCGGCACCACGTCGATGGCATCGCGCAGCCGGGTTTCGGCGATCTCGGCGCGTTTGCGGCTGTTGACCTGTTCGGTAATGTCGACCCGGATACCGACCCGGCCGCCATCGGGCGTCGCCATCTCGCGGACCCGCAGCCAGCGACCATCGTCAAGTTGCTGTTCCAACGTGTATTCCGGACTGCGATGGGCCCGTATCCGTTCTGCGAGCCATTCGTCCTCGCGCCCTTTCGCCGCGGTGTATTGGCCCTGCTCCAGCCCGTAGCGCAACAGCTCTTCAAACCGCACCCCCGGCCGGATCACCGGCGCGCTTTTCGCATAGATTTCGCGGTAGCGCTGGTTGCAGACGATCAGCCGGTCATCGCGGTCGAACAGAACGAAGCCGTCCGCCAACACGCCGATCGCGGCCTGGAGCTGCTCGCCGGCATAAAGCGCCTTTTCACGCTGGTGGAACAGGGCATTGGCGATCAGCAGCACCAGCACCGTGGCGAGCAGAAAGAGAATGAGGGGGCCCGCGCTGTCGACATCGGCGATCCAGCCGCCACGCGGAATCGCGGCCACCTCCCAGAGGCCACCCGGCACGTCAACGAACCGTTGCACCGTGTCTTGCGAAAACAACGCCGCCTCGCCCAACACCATCGCCTCGCCTCCGGGGCTGCGAATGGCAAGCTCGTAGCTGGCCAGCACATCCTCGATACCGAGCCCCTCGAAAAACAGCTCGGCCGAAAAGACGATCGACATCAGCCCCCAGTATTGATCGACGCCATCCTGACGCAGAAAGATCGGCTCGCGCAGGATGTAGCCTTCGAACCCCTGCACCAGTTCAACCGGCCCTTGCAGGATGTTCTCGCCGGTTTCGCGGGCGCGCTCGGCGACCACCCATTGTTCCGGGCGCTCGCGCAGATCGTATCCGACAACGTCGGCGTTCTGCTCGTAGGGGTAGACGAACTCGATCACCGAATCCCGGCCCAGCGCCACGTTCGCCACCGCGACGTCGTCCCGCAGGACAGAGGCGACGTAGGTCTCGAAATCGTCCTGGGTGATCTCGGGCTTGAGCGCGATCGCCCCGGAAAAGCCGGTGCCGACCAGCACGATCCGCGTCATCCGCGCGGTGATGTCGTCGGCCAGGTTGTTGATGGCCAGCGCGGTCTCGGCGCGCTGCGCCTCGTAGGCGCGCGCATCGTCAAACCGCTCTTTCATGATGAAGAGCCCGGCCATCACGCAGATGATCGCAATACTCACTGCAATCTTGATCGCGTAATATGTCGATTGCAGTGAATTCCGCTCTGACACCACGTCTCCACAACCTCGGGGAGCGCCCGATTTTTCTTGTTTCTTATGTCGGTTGTATCAAAGCCGTTGTCACATCCCAACACGCTTCCGTGTGCTGGCTGTGAATTTCCGAGACAACCGTGGCGCGCCTGCCCCGCCGCAGGCTCAATCGCGATAACTCCGGGCCAGACGCACCGGATCGGCCCCGGCCAGGAAGCGTGCCTGCCGCCAGAGATTGGCCGCACCCTGCCGCAGCCAGCCATGGGCGAGGTAGCGCTCGGCCCCGGTTTCGGCCACCGCGTCGAGCCGTCGGGGGCGCGGCAGGCGGCGGATCAGCGCCATGTCTTCCATCAGCGCGATATCGGGATAACCACCGGCGGCCTCGTAATCGGCCCGCGACACCAGCAATCCCTGATCGCCGAACGGCATCGCAAAGGCCCGGGCCCGCAACGCCGCCCAGCCCGCCACCAGACGCGGCGCCGGCCCGGTTGCCCGAAACCGCAGCCCGAAATAGCCCGGATCGCCGCCCGCCATGCCTGCCGTCGCCGCCGCGACCCAGTCCGGCGACAGAACGGTATCGGCATGCAGCACCAGCAGCCAAACGCCGTTGCTCGCCGCCACGCCGCGCCGAAGCTGGCCGCCGCGCCCCGCCGGGCCATCGACCCAGATCGCCCCCGCCGCCTCGGCGATGGCGCGGGTGGCATCCTGCGAGCCGCCATCGGTGACCACCAGTTCGCGCACCAGCCCGGCCTCGACCCCCGGCATCAGCGCGGCGAGGCAGCCGGGCAGGTCGGGTTCGGCATTCAGGGTCGGGATCACGATCGACAGCGGCGCGCGCATCTTGCCTTCTCTCCGCAGGGCACGGGCCTATATAAGCGGAGCAAGAGCAGGAGGGAAACCATGGGCGAAACGCATCCGAACCGCACGATACTCCGCGTCACCGGCGACGAGCGCGAAAGTTTTCTGCAAGGCCTCGTGACCAACAACGTGACCGGGCTCGCCAGCATCGCTTACGCCGCGCTGCTCACCGCGCAGGGCAAGTATATCGCCGATTTCTTCCTCGTCCCGGAAGGCGACAGCATCCTCGTCGATGTCGATGCGGCGCTTGCGCCTGATTTGTTGCAGAAGTTGAAAATGTATAAGCTTCGGGCGAAAGTCGGGGTCGAAACGACTGAAAAATATGCGATCCGTGGTATTGGTGACAAACCAGACGGCGGCCATGACGACCCCCGCCACCCGGCGCTTGGCTGGCGGCTCTACGCCGATGCGCCCGGCGGGGCCCCCGCCATCGACTGGGATGCGATCCGGGTGGCGCACTGCATTCCCGAGACCGGCGCCGAGCTGACCGGCGACAGCTACATCCTCGAAGCCGGGTTCGAGCGGCTGCACGGCGTCGATTTCCGCAAGGGATGCTATGTCGGGCAGGAGGTGACGGCGCGGATGAAGCACAAGACCGAGCTGCGCAAGGGCTTCACCACCGTCGCGCTCGATGGCGCCGCCGTGCCGGGCACGCCGATCCTGACTGCCGAAGGCAAGGACGCCGGAATGCTGCACACCGTCTCCGGCGATCAGGCGATCGCCTATCTGCGCTTCGACCGGGCAACCGGCCCGATGCGTGCCGGCGACGCACAGGTGACCTGGACGCCCTGACCGCCTGCCCCGCGCATGAAAAACCCCGGCGCCGGGCCGGGGTTCGATCACGTTTTGCTGATCCGCGTCAGGCGCGTTCGGAATATTCCATCGTCTCGGTATTGACCACGATCGCCTCGCCGGGGCCGACGAAGGGCGGCACCGTGACCCGCACGCCGTTGTCGAGCAGCGCCGGTTTGAACGAATTGGCTGCCGTCTGGCCCTTCACCACCGGCTCGGTCTCGGCGATGGTGCAGGTCACCTTCTGCGGCAGGGTCGCGTTCAGCGCCTCGTGTTCGTGGAACTCGACGAGGATGGTCATGCCGTCCTGGAGGAAGGGGCGGCGCTCGCCGAGAATATCGGCGGGCAGCTCGACCTGATCGAAGGTCTCGGTGTCCATGAACACCAGCATCCCGTCGTTCTCATAAAGAAACTGCATGTCTTTCTGCTCAAGCCGCACCCGCTCGACCTTGTCGGCGGAGCGGAAGCGTTCGTTGAGCTTGGAGCCGTTGCGCAGGTTTTTCATCTCGACCTGGGCAAAAGCGCCGCCCTTGCCGGGCTTCACATGATCGACTTTTACGGCGGCCCAGAGGCCCCCGTTATGCTCCAGCACGTTGCCGGGGCGAATTTCGTTACCGTTGATCTTTGGCATGTGGCAAAACCATGGCGAAAGGTTGATGTTAATTCGGCGGCACCTATATCTTGCCGGTTGGCCGCTGGCAAGCAGACCAGATTTAGTAGCCCGTCGCGAGAGCCATGCGCCCTGCGCATGACAGACATGCGTTTCAAGGGATACCGAATCGGTCAGGAAAGGCCATATTGGCCAGCACGCCCGAAAGCACAAGACCAAGAAAAACAAAGGACGCCGAATGTTTGATACCGTAGACGGAACTGCGTTCAACCACGAACAGGGCAATCGTTCTCGCAAGCTCTTCGCCGCCGTCGTTCTGGCGGCGCTCGACGATGCGATCGCGGATGACAAGAAATATGGCAATGGCCCCGACCAGATCGCCCGGTGGGCGCGGTCGCGCGATGGCCGTGAGGTTCTCTCCTGCGCCGGGATCGACCCGAATGAGCGCGTGGTCAAGGGCCTTATGGATTTCGTCGCCAAAGGGGTTCGCACCTCGGTTGCGCTGTCGCGCGAGGAAAGCGAACGTCGCCATGCCGCGGAGGCCGCCGAGGCCGCCTAGGCCCCTGTTCACAGGTTGCAAGAAAGGCGCGCCCCTCGTGGGCGCGCTTTTCATTTGGGACGCCACGCGTTAACTCTCGATCATGGGAGGCCCGATGACTCGTTCGATCATGATCCAGGGCGCGGGCTCGAATGTGGGCAAATCGCTCATCGTTGCGGGCCTGGCGCGTGCCTATACCCTGCGCGGGCTCAGCGTTGCCCCGTTCAAGCCACAGAACATGTCAAACAATGCCGCGGTAACGGCCGATGGCGGCGAGATCGGCCGGGCGCAGGCGTTGCAGGCCCGCGCCGCGCGCCGCGCGCCGGTGGTCGACATGAACCCGGTCTTGCTGAAACCTGAAACCGATACCGGCGCGCAAGTGATCGTGCAGGGCAAACGCTTTGCCACGCTCAGGGCGCGTGACTACGGCAAGGTGAAAGAGATGCTCCTGCCGGCGGTGATGGAGAGCTTCACCCGGCTGTCGGCCACCGCCGATCTGGTTCTGGTCGAAGGCGCGGGCAGCCCGGCGGAGATCAACCTGCGCACCGGCGACATTGCCAATATGGGCTTTGCCGAAGCCGCCGACCTGCCGGTGGTTCTGGTCGGCGATATCGACCGCGGCGGCGTGATCGCGCAGCTCGTCGGCACCAACGCGATCCTGCCCGCGAATGATCGCGACCGCATAAAGGGCTATATCGTCAACAAGTTCCGGGGCGATGTTGCGCTGTTCAACGACGGCTTGGGCGAGATTTCGCGGCGCACCGGCTGGCATCCGCTGGGGGTTCTGCCGTGGTTCGATGCGGCATGGAAACTGCCCGCCGAAGACGTGCTGGACCTCGCCAGACCACGCCCAGGTGACGGCTTCAAGGTGGCGGTGCCGCGGCTCAACCGGATCGCCAATTTCGATGACCTCGATCCGCTTGCCGCCGAGCCGGGGGTGCGCATCGAGATCATCGCACCCGGCCACCCCCTGCCCGGCGACGCCGATCTGGTGCTGATCCCCGGCAGCAAGAGCACGGTGGCGGATCTGGCTGATTTTCGCGCCAATGGCTGGGATATCGACCTTGCCGCCCATGTCCGCCGTGGCGGCAAGGTGCTGGGTATCTGCGGCGGCTACCAGATGCTCGGACAGGAAATCGCCGACCCCGACGGCATCGAGGGGGCGCCCGGCCATGTGCCGGGGCTCGGCCTGCTCGATGTCGCCACCACGCTGGCGCCCGCCAAGACGCTGGCGCTCACCTCCGCCACCTACCTGCCGACCGGCGACAAGGTGGAGGGCTACGAGATCCATCTTGGCCAGACCGAGGGGCCGGACCGCGCCCGCGCCTGGCTCGGAATCGGGGAGCGGCGTGACGGCGCCGCCAGCGCCGATGGCCGGGTGATGGGCACCTATCTGCACGGATTGTTCGCCTCCGACGCGTTCCGCCGCGCCTTTCTGGCCCGGCTCGGCGCGCCCGTATCGGAGACCGGCTATGACGACGGCGTCGAGGCAACGCTCGACGCGCTGGCGGCGCATCTGGAAACCCATCTCGACCTTGACGCGCTGCTGGCCCTCGCCTGACCGGCGGGGCCCGGCGCCACGGCAGGCAAGGCGGCTTACTCGAATTCCTGCAACGACAGCGCGCGGGCGATCTCGCGGCGCACCATCCGGCGCACATTGTGGGTGATCCGCTCGCCCACCCGGCCCTGAAGCTCGTCGCGCACCATCCGGGCAACCATCTCGCGCAGCGCGTCCTCGTCGATCACCGCGTCGGCCTCGTCGGATTCTTCGGGCGCGTCTGCGCTACCTGCATCGGTCGTTTGCGGTGCGACATCTTCCCAGTCTTCCGCCGCCGCTGTCTGCGCGCTTGCGGCGACATCTTCCCAGTCCTGCGCCGCCTCGGGGGCGTCGGGCTGATGCCGGGGCTCGCCGGCATCGTCCGCAAGCGTGGCCTCGGCCTCAGACGCCTGCTCCGGTTCCTCGCGCGGCGGCATCTCGGCCTCGACCGGCTCGGACGCAGCACGCATCGTTTCGGCGGCGTCCTGCGCACCGGTCTCCGGGTCTGGTTCAACCTTGTCCGGCTCCGGACGGATCTGGCGCGGGTAGACGAAACCCTCGGGGTTCTCGTCATCTTCGCTGCCATCCGGCTCGAACTCGGCGGCGCTCTGGGCCACCACCGTCTCCAGCTCGGCGATTCTCTGTTCAAGCGGGCTGAGGGGACGCGCCTCTGCGGGCTTGAGCGTCATCGGGTCTGCGACAGCGCTCTCCGATGCCTCGGATGGCATCACTTCGTCCTCCGGCGCCAGGGCACCCTCATCAAGCACAGGCGCGGCCTCCGGCTCACTGGCCTCAGGCTCAGCCGTCTCCGGCTCAAGGTTGTCCTGCGCTTCCACCACTTCGGCGACCGCCGCTTCCGGCGTTACGCTCTCGGCCTCGACGCCATCGTCTTGCGCCTCGGCCTGCGGCGATTCTCCGCCCTCTGCCTCTTTGGCAGGCACAGCCTCCGTCGCGGCCCCAACCTCGCTCGCGGTTTCCGCCTCGGCCTCGGCGGCTGGTTCGGCCTCGTGCACCCGAAATGCGGGGGTCAGCACCAGCTTTTCTGCCGCCGCCGTTACCTCGCCATCGCGCCGGATCGGCCCGGTGTTTTCAGACACCAGCCGCCGGATGGACGAGAGGACATCTTCGATTTCCGCTTTCGATACCGGTTCCGACATTCTCTCAACCTCAAGATGACTTGCTCACAACAATAGCCAGCGCCCCGCCAACAGACAACGGTTTGGCTAAGGAAACATTAAGATGGCATGGCAGTGCCGGGATTACTGCCGCCCGATGGCCTCGAGCATGGCGTCAAGCCGCTCACCCTGCGGGCTGATTTCGAAAGCCGGCGCGCCCTTTACGGCGTTATAGTAGGCTTCAGGGTCATAGGTCGCGATGCCGAGCTTGAGATGCTCGACGGTCAGCAACCCCATCGACGACAACAGGTTGTAGATGGCGAGGTATTGGTCGGACTGCGCCGAAATCCGCGCCGCCTGAGCGTCGAGAAGATCCTGTTCGAAGGTCAGAACCTCGAGCGTGGTGCGCGCGCCCAGCGTGGCTTCCTCGCGGGCGCCGCGCAGCGCCACGGTGCTGGCCCGGATGCGCTGATCAGACGCCTGCAAGCTGGCCCCGGCAACCGCGAGTTGCGCCCAGGCATTGGCAACCGATTGCTCTACCCCGATCACCGAAAGATGCAGCGCCGCGCGCGAGGCCTCGACCTGCGCCCGCGCCTGGCGATAGAGCGCCGAGAGCTTGCCGCCCTGGTAGATCGGACCGCCAATCGAAACCCCGATCCGGGCGACGGTCGTATCGACGCTGTTCTCCACGAAGTTGCGGGTGAGCGACGAGGTCGCCGACACCGTCGGATACATCGAGCGGCGGGCGATCTCGGTCGACAACTCCGACACCGTCACCGAGCGCTGCGCCGACAACACGTCGGGGTGGCGGGTGCGGGCGAGTGCCTTGGCCTCATCCAGCGAACGCACCGTCACCGGCGCGGCGGGCGGCACCTGCAGCCCGTCCGGATAGTGGCCGACGGCGGCCTTGTATTCCTCGCGCGCAATCATCAGCTGGCCGCGCGCCGCAGCCTCGGCACTCTTGGCCCCCGCCAGCGCCGCTTCCGCGAGCGACACGTCGGTCTGAGTGATCTCGCCCACCTCGAACCGGTCGCGCGCCGCGCGCAGCTCTTCGGTGAGCACGCGCACGTTGTTGGCCTGAAGCATGGCCGTTTCATGGCCCGAGCGCACATCCAGGAAGGCCTTGACGGCGCGCAGCAAGACCTGCTGCTCGACATTGACCAGGGTGTCGCGCGCCATCAGCACGTTTTCGCGGGCAAGGTCGATGTTCAGCTCCGACCGGCCGAAATCATAGATCGTGAGGCTGCCCGACAGCGTGGCGGCCGCGGATGCGGCGGTGACGCTGGCCAGATTGGTCTCGGTCATCTGCCAGTTGCCGCTCAGCGCGTAGCTGAAGGCCGGCCGGGTCGCCGCGACGGCGACGGCGACGCTTTCGTCGCGCGCTCGAAGCAGGGCGCGTTGCTGGTCGAGCAGGCCCGAACTGCGATAGGCCGACACCAGGGCATCCGCAAGGGTCTCCGCCGTCGACGCGACCGGCGTGAACGCCAGTGCCGTGGCCATGGCCAGTGCCGCAAACCGACGTTTCAATACCCGCATGTCACCATCCTCGTTCATCCGTCGCGGCCGGAGCCGCCTGTTTCTCGCCCTAGAGCGCAAACGCCACCGCGCGCTCAAAGCCCGGCAGCACCGGTGCCGTCGCGCTGAAGGCGAAGCGCCAGTCAATGTGTTCGTCGATCTTGTGTCCTATACGCACCGCGCCAGCCGCTCCGTCGGCAAAGATTGCCGCGATCCGGCCACCGTCCTTGAGTTGGCCGACCAGCGCCTCGGGCATCTGCTCCACCGCGCCCTCGACGACGATCACGTCATAGGGCCCGTGTTTGTCATCGCCCGCCGCCAGCGGCCCGGCGATGACCGCGACGTTGTCGACCCCGGCCTCGCCCAAACGCCGCTCGGCCTCGGCCACCAGCGCCTCGTCCTCTTCGCGGGCCACCACGAAATCGGCCATCTGCGCGATGACGGCGGCCGAATAGCCAAGCCCGCAGCCCAGATCGAGCACCAGTTCGTCGGTCTCGATATCCAGCGCGTCGAGCAGCTTGGCGAATGTGCGCGGCTCAAGCATCATGCGGCCATCGCCAAGCGCCACCGGGGCGTCGGCATAGGCGGCGGCGCGCAGCGCGTCCGGCACGAAATCTTCGCGCGCAACGGTCAGCATTGCCTCGATAATCGGATATTTCGTCACGTCAGACGGGCGCACCTGGGTGTCGACCATCATCGTCCTGAGTGCTTTGGAACTGCTCATGAAGGGCCCTGGCGTAGTTTTCGCGTGGATGCCGGAACGTCTTGCCACGATTCCATAGTGCCCGCAACAAGGAGCAAGGTTCAATCCGACGAGTGCGACCCTTGGGAAACAGCGCGCTTGCCCCTTGCGCCCTGCCCGGCCATCCGCTAAATCCGCGTGGGCTTCGGCGAGTTGGCGGAGTGGTTACGCAGCGGATTGCAAATCCGTGCACACCGGTTCGATTCCGGTACTCGCCTCCATACTTCCCTACAAACCAGACCTCCCGGCAACGGTCCGGCGCGCAGTGCCGATTGCCGCGCCTGCCGGGTTTGGCGACGTCTCAGCGACATTCCCGAAGCCTTCACCCGCGCCGGGGCGGCCCCACCCGTCGCTCCCAGGCGCTACACCAGGGCGGCGAGCCGGGCCGTGGGGTGGGCTTGCAGCGCGCTGTCGATCGCGGGCCGGTCCATGCCGCAAAAGGCGGTGGACAGGGCATCTGCGAGGGCCGCGCTGTTGGCGGTGACCGAGGCGAGGGCGCGGGCGGCGACCGGGGTGCCGCTGCGGGGATCGAGGATATGGCCAACCCTTCCCGCGCCGTCGAGCACGGTGCCGAGGGGGGCCGAGGTAGCCAGCGCGCGCTCGCTCAGGCGCACGCGCTGCACGACGTGGCCATCGGGGGCCGCGATCCCGGCCTCCCAGGCGCTGGCATCGGGGCGGTGGCCAAGGGCGGCGATCTCGCCCATGTCCACCAGCACGTCGCGCAGTCCGGACCGGCGCAGAAGCGCCGCGATGCGGTCGGTGATATAGCCCTGGGCGATGCCGTTCAGGGTCATTGCCATCGCCGGGCGGTCAAAGCGGATCGCATCGGCACCGATGCGCAGCCGGTCCCAGCCCACAAGCGCGCGCGCCGCGCGCAGCGCCGCGCGATCCGGGTGGCCGGCGGTTTCGGCGTAGAGCGCCCAGAGCGGCTGCACCGTGGGGTCGAACATGCCGCCGGTGCTGCGATGCACCGCCCCCGCGACGGTGAGCAGTTCCAGCATCTCCGGCGGCGGTGCGTCGAGCCTGCCGGTCCGGTTGAGCCGCGACAGCGCCGAGGCCTCGCGGTGCAAGCTGAAGATGTTTTCAAGGCGCGCAAGCTCGGCCTCGACGCGGCCAAAGATCCCGCGCGCTGCCTCGGGCGCGACCCCGACGAGCGTGAGCGAGGCCCCCGCCCCCAGCGCCGTGCCGCGCCATTCGGCAACTTCGGCCCCGGCACGGGCGGCGGCAGGCAGCACGGCAAGAGCGGCGGACATATGCAGGAATCTGCGGCGGGTCACGGTGGGGTTCACGACGGTTCCTCCAAAGGCGTGTTCAGATCGACCGGCGCCAGCACGGCGTCGTCGGGGATGTCATCGAGCGCCATCGCGGCGCCGCCATAGCGGGCGATGAAGGCTTCGGCGTCTTCGGCCTGGGCGAAGGGCACGATTTCGGGGGCGCCCATGCCGCCGCGCACCCCGGCGCCGACCACGTAGATTGCCGATCCGGCATCGGTCCAGTTCTGGGCACCGGGCGCTTGCCAGCTTTGTGCCGCGCCCATGTCGCTGACATAGACGGCGGTGATCGGGGCCTCGCGCTCGGGGGCTCTGAGATAGGCGACGGTATCGCGGACCTGCGCGAAGAACAGCGGCACCGGATAGCCCGCAAGATGGATCTGCCCCATCGGCCCGGCGTGATCGGCGAGGTTCATCCGGCAATAATAGCCCAGCGTGTCGTCCGACAACGCGACCGGCTCGGGTTTGTCCGCCGCGGTCTCGCGGCAGGAGGCCAGCAGCAGGATTGCCAGGATGGCCGGCTTCATGGCTCGACCCTCGCGAATGCGAGGCGGGCCAGCGCCAGCCCGATCAGCGGCCAGGTCAGCAGCGAGGCCGGCGCGGCCCAGACCGGCAGGCCCTTCGCCGCCCCGACCATGCCCGACGCCAGCAGGGTGGCGTCCGACGCGGCAAGGTTCCACAGCCGGAACGCGTCGGCGGGGTTTGCCGTCATCAGCCACGGGAACACGCGCTGGGTGAACACGCCGCCATTGTCGAGCACGACCGCGCCCAGCAGCCCCAGATCGAAGAGCACGACGAGAACCAGCCAGGCGCCCGCCGCCAGCCCTGCCGCCGATGTCGCGCTCGACGACAGCGCCGACAGCGCATAGCCCAGCGCCAGGAACGCCGCGCCGAGCAGGATCGAGGTGGCGATCAGGCGGCCCAGCGCCACCAGGCTCGCCGCGCTGGCGCCGCCGGTGGCGGCGGTGATCGCCCCGGCGGCCCCGAAGCCGATGATCATTGCGAAGGCCAGCGCGCCGAGATGGGCCAGGAACTTGCCCAGCAGCAGTTCGGCCCGCGACACCGGGTAGGACAGGATCAGCGCGAGGCCACCGCGTTCGGCCTCACCGGCAATCGCATCGAAGGAAATCATCAGCGCCAGCAGCGGCGCGAGGTAGACCGAGAGCGTGGTCATCGAGGTGACGGCGACGGTGAGCAGATCGACGCCCAGCGCGCCGGTGGGCGCGCTGCCGGCAAAGGTCAGCGCCAGGGCGAACAGGGTCATGATCGCGGTGGCGGTCAGCACCCAGCGGTTGCGCCGGGCGATGCGCAGCTCGGTGGCGGCGATGGCGAGAATCCGGGCGATCATTGCGGTGGCTCCTGCGAGTAGTGGCGGTAGAGGTCTTCCAGCCCCGGCGGCGTCATCTCCACGTCGGTCACGGCATCGCCAAGGGCGGCGATGCGGCGCAGCTGGTCCATCTTGCCGCCCGGCGCGCAGACCAGATCGACCGAGGCGCCGTTGACGCGGGTGCCGCCAAGATCGGCCGCAACCCGCGCGGCGGCGTCGGCGGTGGTGCGCAGGCGGATATGGGTGGCGAGCCCGGCGCGTTCGGCAAGCCGGGCGAGCGTGTCATCGGCCACCAGCCGCCCCGCCTTCAGGATCGCGATCCGGTCGGTGCGCGCCTCGACTTCGGTCAGTGCGTGGCTGGCGACCAGCACGGCGGTGCCCTGCGCCGCCAACTCGTCGATGATCGCGTAGAGATCGGCGCGCGACACCGGATCGAGCCCGCTCGTCGGCTCGTCGAGCAGCGCCACGGCGGGCCGCCCGAGCAGCACCTGCGCCAGCCCGAGGCGTTGCCGCATCCCCTTTGAATAGGTGCCGATGCGCCGGTCGGCGGCCTCGCCCAGCCCGACGCGCTCGAGCAGGGGCGCGGTGGCGGTGCGGGCGACACCGGCAAGCCGGGCGAAGAGGGCAAGCTGTTCGCGCCCGGTCAGGGCTTTGTGGAAGGCGACCGCCTCGGGCAGATAGGCGGTGGCACGCCGGGCGCGGGCGCTTCCCGGCGCCGCGCCGGCAATGCGAACCTCGCCGGCACTAGCCGGGGTCAGCCCGAGCACGATCTTCATCAGCGTGGTCTTGCCGGCGCCGTTATGGCCGAGCAGCGCCACCTTCTCGCCGGCAGCCAGCCGCAGGCTGACGCCGGACAGCACCTGCGCCTTGCCGCGCATCTTGTCGACGGCGTCGATGGTCAGAACCTCAGTTGGTGGCATCTGGCGCCTCCTGTTGCGGACCGGTCACCGGGGGCGGGCGCATCAGCGCCGCGCTGTCGAGCACTCCGCCGGGCAGGAGCGCCGGGAAGGCCGATTGCGACCAGCGCACAAGCTGCACCGCAGGCGCGCCCAGCAGCAGCTTTGCCGCCGGTTGCGTCCACAGGATGTGATCCATGCTGTCATTGGGCCGGTAGGGGGTATCGGCGATGCCGTCGCCGTCGACGTCATAGGCGGCGAAATCGCTCCAGTAATTGCCGCGCCCGTCGGTCGACCAATCGACCCATTTGGTCCCGACATATTTGACCTGCTGGCGGTTGCCGACAAAGGCGTTACCGGTGATCTGGTTGCGCTCCGACCCGGCGGTGAAGTGAATGCCGATCCCGCAGCCCTCGAACTGGTTGCCGGTGATGACGTTGCGATGCGCGTTATAGGCAAACAGGCACTTTTCGGTGACGTTGCGGATGACGTTGCCGGTGATGTCGGAGCGGTTGGTATAGTTCAGCATGATCCCGTGTTCACGGTCGCCCTGCGACAGGTTGCCGGTCACCTCGACCCGGTCGGAGAACATGATCGCATAGCCCAGATCGTTGCCGATCGAGACATTGCCCGAGACTTCGGAATCGCTGGCATACATGTAATGCACGGCGAAGCGCAGGTCGCGGAAGGTGTTGGCCCGAAAGACGTTGCGGCGCGAGGTGTTGACGAAAATCCCGTCACGGCCCCAGCGCAGATCGTTGCCCTCGACGGTCGCGCCGGGCGCGTTCCAGACATAGACGCCGTTGCCGCGGTCGTTCATCCGGTGATCGCGCCGCCCCTCGATGGTGTTGCCCGCCACCAGCGCATCGCGGGCACCGTGAATGTCGACGCCGTAGAGATTGCCCAGCAAGGTGTTGTCGCGGACCACGGCGCGATCCGCCGTTTTGGTCAGTTTCACGCCGGAATCGATGGTTTCGTGCGATGAGCCGGAACCGCTGATGGTCAGCCCCTGCACCGTCACATCCGGGCCGGTCACGGTGATCACGCTGCCCTGCCCGGTGCCGGTCAGGAGCGCGCCGCCGCCACCGTCAACGGTGATCGGCCGCGCCAGGGTGAGGCTTTCGGGGTAGGTGCCGGGCCGCAGGCGCAGGATGTCGCCGTCCGCGGCCCGGTCGATGGCCGTCGCTATCGCCCGGTCGCCCGGCCATACCTCGATCTCTGCCGCGGCGGCGAGGCCGGGCAGCAGAGCGAGGATCAGCCAGAAGACCGGGCCCAGCATGGTTCAGGCGTTCCCCGGCTCGACCAGCATCCGGCCGCGCATTTCCATGTGCAGCGCGTGGCAGAACCACTGGCAATAGAACCAGTGCACGCCGGGCCGGTCGGCGGTGAAGGTGACCGACGCCGTTGCCTGCGGCGCCACCTCCATCGCGACGCCGTAGTTCGAGATCGTGAAGCCGTGGGTCAGATCGTCGATATCGTCGATATTGGTGATCGTCACGGTCACCTCGTCGCCCTGCTTCACGGTGAACTTGTCGAGGCTGAAGATCGGCGCCGTCGAATACATATACACCCGCACCTTGTTGCCGTCGCGGATCACGTCGGCAGCGTCTTCGGGGTCGATCCCGTCGGCTTGGGCCTGCGCCACCGCGTCGGCAAAGAACGGGTCATCGCGGGCCCAGACATCGACCGGGTTGACGATCGACGACTTGACCAGCACCACGTCATGCGGTTCGGCAAAGGTCGGGCCATCGTGCACCACCTTCATCTCGTCCGACGAAATGTCGATGAGCTGTTCGTTTTCCGGCTTCAGCGGACCGACGTTCAGGAACCTGTCTTTCGAGAACTTGTTGAGTGAAATCAGCCACTTGCCATCGGCCTCCTTGGTTTCGCCCATGGTGGTGTGGTTGTGGCCGGGCTGATAATGCACATCCACCTTGGAGATGATCGGATCGACCTCCTCGCCGGCATAGGCGCGCACGGCGTCGTCGATGCTCCACTTCACCACCTGGCTGTCGATGAACAAAGTGGTGTAGGCAAAGCCCTTGCCGTCGAAGGCGGTGTGCAGCGGGCCGAGGCCGAGCTGCGGCTCGCCGACGATGCAGGACCGCGGGTCGGCGTCCTCTTCAAACAGCGCGTCGATCAGGCGCACATCCATCACCGAACAGGTCGGCGACAGCTTGCCGTTGATCACCACGTAATTGCCATCGGGCGCGGTGTTGATCCCGTGCGGGCTGTTGGGGATCGGCACGTAGCGGGTGTATTTCTTGTTGTTGCCCTTGCGCCCGTCGATTACCGGCACACCGTTGAGCATCTGCACATCGCCATTGGCGACACCCTTCTCGATCTCGGCAAGGTTGAAGATCACCACGTGGTCCATCTCGGACTCGGTCATGCCCGCAAGGTCCATGCCCATCTCCGAGTTGTAGCTTGTCGAGAAGGCGTATTTGCCCTGGTAGTCGCAGTCGACGTTGTCGAGGTTGCCCGACACGATCACCTGCCATGCCACCTTCATCTCGTCGCCGTCGATGGCGCTGAAGATGTTGACGTATTGATCGGGCTCGTCGAGGATCTTGCCGTCATTGACCAGCGGCGTCTCGTGCTCGCCATTGGCGAAGACGTAACCGGTGCGCGGGAATTTCTGCGGCCGCAGACCGTGGATGTCGTCGGCGTTCGGGATCTCGATGATCTTGTCGCATTTCATCACGTCGCAGCGCACCCGCGCGACGCGGGTATTGGCCTTGTCGTTCATGAACAGGTAGCGCCCATCATATGTGCCATCGGTGAACGACATATGCGGGTGGTGAAGATCGCCGTTGTCGTAGGTCTTCATGTTGCGCTTGGCCAGAAACTCACGGGTTTCCGGCAGCAGTCCCTCGGTCAGCACCTTGAGAGACTCGTTGGTCTGCCCCCAGCCGGTGGCCGAACAGCGGTTGAACACCGGCACCCGCGTCAGCTCGCGCATCGACGGGAAGCCGAGGATGCGCAGCTCGCCGGTCTGGCCCGACGACCAGAAACCGTAATACTCGTCCAGTTCGCCCGGCGCGAGTTCGAAGCGCGGCTCGGTGCCCTGCGCCGTCGCACGACCGGCGGTCAGCATCGTCGCGCCGATGCCGGTCGAGGCGAGCGCGGCGCCGGTGGCCGTCGCCCCCAGCATTCCGCGGCGTGTCAGTCTGAAATGGGGATCGTTGGACATGTCAGGTTTCCTTTCTCTCCTGGGTGGCCGCAAGCAGACGATCCATCGTGGCGCCGCTTGCCTGGTTGGCCGCGCGATCCCGCGCGCGCCGCTTGACTTGTCGAATGACCACCGGGCATCGGTCCTCGGACTGGTAGAGGACCTGGCAATGCAGGCAGTTGACGCATTCGTTGGGATTGATCTCGCCGGTCGGGTGGATCGCCTGCACCGGGCATTCCAGCGCGCAGGTCTGGCACGGGTTGCCGCATTCCTTGTAGCGGCGCAGCCAGTCGAACATCCGGATCCGCGCCGGGATCGCCAGCCCGGCCCCGAGCGGGCACAGGTAACGGCAATAGAACCGCTCGACGAACATGCCGATAACCAGCAGCACCAGCACATAGATCACGAAGGGCCAGTCACGCATGAACTTGAGAATGATGGCGGTCTTGAACGGCTCGACCTCGGCCAGATGCTCGGACAGCGAGAACGAGTAGAGCGAGGCGCCGAACAACCCCAGAAACAGGATATACTTGATCGGCCAGAGCCGCTCATGCAGGCCCCAGGGCAGGGTCCATTGCGGCACGCCAAGGGCGCGGCCAAGCTGGTTGCTCAGCTCCTGAAGCGCGCCAAACGGGCACAGCCAGCCGCAATAGGCCCCCCTGCCCCAGAAGATCAGCGAGGCGGCGACGGCGAACCACTGGATGAACACCAATGGGTCGAGCAGGAAGGCATCCCAGGTGAAGCCGCTGCGCAGCGCCGCCACCAGGGCCAGCAGGTTGACCACGGAAAGCTGCGCATTGGCATACCAGCCGATGAACACCAGCGTCATCGTCAGAAACCCCATGCGGAACCAGTAGAACCGGCGCTCGTTGGCGGTGACCTGGAACTGGAAGAAGAACGTCGCCGTCAGCACCAGCAGCATCGCCAGCAGGATGCCGATCTCGACGGTGCGATCGCGCCAGATGCGTTGCCACAGCGCGCGCTTGGCCGCCGCCTCTTCCGACATCTCGGCGTTCGTCGTCACCGCCGCCGGGGCGGGCGGCGGCGCGGCGATGTAGCTCTCCGGCAGGCGATATTCCAGATCGAAGGTCAGGAAGCTCTTGTCGACCGCCCCGACGGCGCGCTGCACCAGCAATTGCAGCCGGAACGGCTCGGTCGGGTCAAACCCGGCATCGGCCGGGATCTTGAACAGGTCCATCTCGTCAAAAGCCGGCGCGTCGGACGGTGCGAGACTTGAGAGCCGACGGTGCTGGCGATCGCGAAACCGCACCGATTGCTCGCCCTGCACCAGGTGGATGCGATCGAAGATGCCGCCGCGCACATAACCCGATCCCTTGAACGAATAGCGGCCGAGCCCGGTGACGAGAATGGCCTGTTCGCCCTCATCGAGCCAATCAGTCAGGTTCTGGTATTCGTCCGGGGTCAGCAGCGCCTGGCCGATGGCGGGCACGCTCACCGGAGCCATCGCCATGGTGATGAACGCCGCTTCCGGATCGCCCGGCTCGGGGCGGCTTGTGGCGCGCTCGTCGTCCGATTGCTCAAAGGCCGTGTTGATCTGCCCGACGGTCAGCGCCAGCCGCCGGATCGAACCGTCGCCCACCAGCTCCTGCCATGACGAGGCGGCGCTGGCCGCGGGGTCAAGCGTGCGGCGCGGCCCCGCCGCCACCTGCGGTTCCATGCCGCCGAGCCCCAGCGCCCGCGCCACCTTGGTGCCGGCGCGCACCAGCGAATCGTCGATCACCATCACCGTGACGGTCGCGCCGGAGATGATATCGAGATCATGGTCGGGCGTGCTGCCGTCGGCCGCGGTCTTGAAATCGAGGCCGACATAGCGCCCGATCATGGCGGTGACCTTGGCTTCCGGAATGCCAATCAGAACAATCGGTTCGGAATGCTCGACCAGCTTCGCCCCGGTCAGCACCGCGTCGGGCGAGAGCGCCGCGACAACGTGGATCGGCTTGCCGGAATAGCCGGTGGTGCCGACGAAATCCGAAGTCAGAAAAGCATAGCCCACGGTCTCGTCGCCGTTCAGCACCGGCGCGATCGGCAAGTCTTCGCGCAGCGGCCCGAAGGCAGTCGCCCCCGGCACCAGTGCAGACGGATCGAGCTCGGGCAGGAATCGGCCCAGATCGGCCGCACGCGCCGCAGACATGGTGAGCGCAAGCAGCAGCAGAAGCGGCAGAAACAATCGGCGGGCAAAGGGCAGCGGGCGCAAGCGTATCTCCTCGGCATCGTCCCTGCGCGGCGGTCCAGGTCCATGGCCACGCAGACGGCACACATCGTCTGGAATGCCTCCAGCCTAGGCCCCGGAAGCAGGGGCCTCAACCCGATTTTCGCGCTAAGCCATTATGATCATTAGATTATTATCAAATGTGGCGTGTCGAGTTGCAGGATGCAGTTTCCCCGTGCATAGATTGCCCGACGGCGATCCCAAAGATGCCGGTCTCTGCCTTGATAATGGTCAATTCCCTGCGCGAAGGAGTGACACGACATGAATGATGTCGAAATTCAGGAAGTCCGATCCCTGCCGATGTTTCGTAACATGAAGAGCCGCAACCTCGCGGCCCTGGTGCGTGGCGCCTATTGCCAGACCTTCCCGCCATCGGTCGATCTGATCGCCGAAGGCGATCCGAGCGATTTTCTGCACATCGTCATTGATGGCAGCGTCGAGCTTTTTGCCCGATGGGACGGCCGCGAAACCACGATGGACACCGTCGAGCCGGTGCAGACCTTCGTTCTGGCGGCAACAATCCGCGATGCGCCCTACCTGATGTCGGCGCGGACGCTGGAAAAGACCCGAGTGGTCCTGTTGCCCTCGCAGGACGTGCGCGCCGCCTTCGACAACGACGACGCCTTTGCCCGCGCCACCGTCGAGGAGCTTGCCGGACGATACCGGGCGATGATCAAGCACACCAAGAACCTTAAGCTGCGGCGCTCGAACGAACGGCTGGCGAATTACCTGCTGCGCAGGCATAACCAGTCCGACACGTCCGGGGCCTTCACCCTGACGGTCGAGAAGCGCCGGCTGGCGTCCTTTCTGGGGATGTCGGCCGAAAACCTGTCGCGGGCGTTTCGGGCGCTGGAGTCGCACGGCGTCGAGGTGCAGGGCATGACGGTGCGGGTGGTCGACGCCGAGGCGCTCACCCGGTTCGCCAAGCCCACCCAGTTGATCGACAAGAAGACCCTTTAGCCGCGCTGCGGCGCCGGGCGCAGCAACAACGGCCCGTAGAGTGCCGCGTAGCCGCCAAAGCCCGCGATCCAGCCGAGGCCGGAGAGCGAATAGAGCCATGACGCCTGATCGGGCCAGAACCCGGCGGCAAGGCGGGCGAGAACGGCGACGACCAGCGCAAGGTAGAGCCCGGTGGTGCCCGCGCCGGCGGTGAGCGGCTGTCCGGTATGGCCAAGGGTTGCGCGGGACATGACCGCCAGCGTCATCAGCCCGATCGCGCCCGCCATCCACAGGTGTTGCGAAGCGGCGGCGCCCATGGTTCCGGGCAGCAGGACCTCGAGCGCCACGTTGAGCGCGCCCAGCGCCAACAGCGCGTAGCTGAGATGCAGCACCCAGACCAGCGGCTCGCGCCCGGTCCGGTCGCCGGCCCAGCGCCCGAGGCGCACGAGGTGCAACACACCGGCAAGCGCCAGCAACAGCCCGGCCGCCGCGCTTTGCGGCAGCGCGACCCAGACCGCCAGCCCGGCCAGCAGAACCAGCAGCGCGGCCTTGTCGAAGCGCTGCATCGGCGGCACCGGCAGCCGTCCGCCACCGTTCTTCACCAGCCAGTTGCGGGTAAACGAGGGCACGATCCGCCCGCCGATAAAGGCGATCATCATCAGGCCCGCGCCAAGTCCGAAGCGCAGCCCGTAGCCTTCAGCGGCATAGTCGCCCCGCGCCGCCTCCCAGTGAAACACGCCATTGCCCAGCACCAGCGCCGCGAGCATCGCCAGCACCATGAGGTTGCGCCAGTTCTTGCCCGCCACGATCTCGCGGGTGAGCGCCGCCGCCAGTGCCAGCGGCATCGCCAGATCGGCCAGCGCCACCAGCAGCGGCGGCAGATAGGCGGAAACCGCCACCGCGACCCGGCCAAGCAGCCACAGCGCGAACAATCCGCCAAGCGGCCAGCCGACGATCGGCAGCCGCCCGGTCCAGTTCGGCACCGCCGTGAGCAGGAACCCCGCGACGACGGCGGCAAGATAGCCGAAGAGAAACTCGTGGGCGTGCCACGAGACCGGATCGAAGGCGGTCGGCAACGTGATATGGCCCGACAGCATCGGCACCCACAGCGTCATCGCGAGCGCGGCCCAGACGGCGGCGCCAAGAAAGAACGGGCGGAAGCCATAGGTAAGCAGCGATGGCCCGGTCCAGGCGCGCATTTGCTCGGCGGTGGTGGTCATGACGGTTCCCTTTGGGCTCTGATCCCCGCTTCGGTCAGGATGACGTTCAGCGGGATGTCATGGGGTTGCGGGTAGATGGTGGCAAGGCGGGCGGCCTCGAAGCCGATCCCGACGGTGAACGGACGCGGCTCAAGCGCGGCCAGCGTGCGGTCGAAATAGCCGCCGCCATAGCCCAGCCGGTAGCAGTCGCCGTCCCAGCCCATCAGCGGTGCAAGCGCGATCTCGGGGGTGAGCGCCTCGGCCTCTTGCGGCGGCACCGGGATATTCCAGTCGCCCCGGATCATCCGGGTCTGTGGCGTCCAGCGGCGAAAGACCAGCGGCGCGGCCCTGGTCTCGACAATCGGCAGCGCGACGATCGCGCCGGCCTCATGCAGATCGGCCATCAATGGCCGCAGATCGGGCTCGCCCTTGATCGGCCAATAGGCCGAGAACACCCGGCCCCGCGCGCCGTCAAAGCGCGCATCCAGCAGATCGCGCAGATGCCGCGCCAGCGCCCGCCCGGCCCCGGCGCGGTCGGCGACGCTGAGCGCCTGACGGGCAGCGCGCAGGCGCGCACGTTCGGCCCTGCGCCACCGCGCCACGTCGCGGGCCTGCTCGGGATCAACCGCCAGCGGATCGAAATAGTCCGGCGCCACCTCGGCGGCGAGGCAGGGCGGCGAGGCAAAATGGCCGTGGTCGTCGGCATCGCGCGTCATGCCTGCACCTCGGCTTCGATGGCCGCTTTCAGATAGTCGCGCAGCACGACGGCCTGATTGTGGTCGCGGTCTTTCGCGCCATAAAGCAGCGTGACCGGGCCTTTCCGGCACCATGCGAGGCAGTGCTCCACCGCCGCCGGATTGTCGTCAAGCTCGGCACGGTAGCGGCGCTGGAAGTCGCGCCACTTCTCGGGATCGTGCCCGAACCAGGTGCGCAATTCGGTGCTGGGCGCGACATCGCGGATCCAGTCGTCATGCTGCAATTCATCTTTGGCCACGCCACGCGGCCAGACCCGGTCAACCAGAAGGCGCGCGCCCTGCCCGGCTTCGGGTTCGTCGTAGACCCGTGCAATATGCAGCTTGCCGTTTCCGGTCATCGGCGGGCCGGTTCGAATAGCGGAAACAGCACCTCGTTCTCCAGCCGGATATGGGCGGCGAGGTCGTCGAGAAACTCACCCAGCCCGGCATAGAGCGCGGTCCATGTCGGACAGGCACCGTCGGGCAGGGTCAACTCGCCGGTGAGCTTGCGGATCTCGTTCATTTCGGCGTCGTGATCGTCGTGGTCGGCGCGCATCACGGCAATCGGGGTTTCCAGGCCGGGCATCCCGCCGCCGCGGATCGCGGGAAACAGGATCAGCTCTTCCTTCTTCATATGCACTTCCATCGCGCCGATCATCCGGCGCAGCAGACCGGCAAGACCGACCGGCACGTCATCGTCGCCGAAATGGATGGTTTCGACATCTTCGGCGAGGGCTGCCAATGCCGGTAACTGCTCGCGGTGTCGGGCGTGATAGCGGGTCTCGATGTAGCGGGTCAGCGCGGCGGCATCATCGGGCGGGGCGTCATTGGGCATGGGGCGTTCCTTTCTTCAGCCCTGGAGCGGAGCGGCGTCCGGCTCGGGTTCGGCAGCGTTCTGAACGGCGATGTGCAGGTTGCGGGCGATGCGCTCGGCGCGGGCGATCACGTGAGCGGCCCCGGCCGGAGGGCAGACCTCGTGGGCGGTCTGCCGAAACAGTGCGAGCCAGCGCTCGAAATGGGCCCATGTAACCGGCAGATGCGCGTGGGCGGGCACCGGCGCGCCGTGATAGCCGCCGGTCATCAGCGCCACCGACGACCAGAACGCCACCATCCGCTCCAGATGCGGCGCCCAGTTGGCGATACGGGCCTCGAAGATCGGGCCGAGCACGGCGTCATCGCGCACCTTGCCATAGAAGCGATGCACCAGCGTGGTGAGCACCTGCTCATCCAGCCCGGTTTCGTCCATGAGCTTGCGCGTCATCTCTGGCCGCACCGACAGGATGCGCGGTGGTTCGGTTTGGGCCTGTTCCATCCTGGTCTCCCGGGAATCCTTGCTTGAAATCCGGTCTAGCTCTGCTAATAGGTATTGTAAATACCAATTCAAAAGCGGGAAGACCGGATGCGCCTCACCTCATTCACCGATTACGGGCTTCGGATGCTCATGCGCCTGGCCAGTGCGCCGGACCGAGCGTTTTCAACCGCCGAGCTGGCCGAAGAGTTCGGCCTGTCACGCAACCACCTGACCAAGATCATGCAGCGCCTCGCCCGTGGCGGCATCGTCGAGACCCGGCGCGGCGGCGGTGGTGGCGGGATGCTGGCCCGGCCCGCGAACGAGATCGCGCTTGGCGCGGTCGTCCGCTTGCTCGAAGAGGGCCAGCCGCTGGTCGAATGCTTCAGCGATAGCGGACATGCATGCAGCATCGACGGACCCTGCGGGCTGAAAGCGCGGCTGCGCGTTGCGGAACTTGCGTTTCTGGCCGATCTGGATCGCTCGACGCTGGCCGATATCGCGCTGCCTGCCGAAGCCGCGGCCTGACCGGCGGCCCGCCTGCATCGCGCCGTGTCAGCCCGTGCTCCAGGCCCGCGGCTGGCGCATTCCGGCGATCTTGCAGGCCTGCTTGACGTAGCCATAGGGAAACAGCTCGAAAAAGCGCTTGCGGCCCTGCGCGGCATCGGTGCCCGTCTGTTCGCCGAGAAACTGGAAGGCAAAGCGGGCATCGGCGCAAATGCCGTGCTCGTCCAGATACGCGCGCATGAACCGGATGATCGCCCAATGCTCGTCGTTCAGCACAATATCTTCTTCCTGTGCGAACTGGCGGGCGACCTCTTCATCCCACATTTCGGGGTCAACAAGGTAGCCGGCCTGGTCGCGAACGATCGGCCGTCCGTTGATAACCTCGTTCCTGAGTTCCTCCGGGAGTGCTCTCATGGTCTCGACCTCCTTTTGCACCTCGGCTTCTTCGATGCGACGCTCCAGATCGTCGGCCGCCCGGATCGCGGGCAGGGTCAATACCCGCTAATAGGTATTTCAAATACTCATTACCATGAGTCCCGGCATTCTGCCAATAACCAAATCGGTCGGCGCTGCCGCCGGGCTCGCGGACGGGGAAGGTCCGGCCGCGGATCGGTGCGGGCAGAAAACGATATGGCGCAGGATCTGCCGGGCGGGCGGTCAGATCTTCGGCAAGGCCTTGCCGCGATTGAGGCGTTTCTGGGCGGCGATGCGGAACGGCGCGTTCGGCGCGCCGAAGCCGCCATAGCGCGCGTCGCGCTGGACGATCTCGAAAAACAGGCCGTTGGAAAACGCCTGCGAATAGCACTGGAAAAACTCGCCCACCGCATCGCGGTCATAGAGGATATTGCTGCGCTGCATCCGCTCAACCAGCCCTTCGGGAAAATCGAATCGCGCGGCGAGGTCGTCGTAATAGTTCTGCGGCATTCCGAGCGACTGGAACCCGCGCGCCTCAAGCTGAGAAATGGTGGCGAAGATATCGTCGGTCGCCAGGGCGAGGTGCTGAACCGATGCCCCGAAGGATTCCGACAGAAAGCGCCCCGCCAGCGTGCGGTGGCTATCCGCGCCATTGAGCGAGATCTTGAGCGCGCCGTCGCGGCTTTGCACCACCTGGCTGCGCACCAGCCCGTCCGACTCGAACACGTCGAACATCGGCGATTTCGTCATGTCGAAGATCGAGGTGTAGAACAGCGTCCACGACAACATCTCGTCATAGGACATGGTCTGGGCGACGTGATCGATCCTGGTCAGCCCGGCGCCCGTCGGCGTGGCGGTCGCGCCGAATTCCTGCTCCCAGACCCGCGACAGCCCGGACCCTTCGTCGATGAAATGCAGCACCGATCCTGAAAGCCCGCAGACGGCCGGGATATCCAGCTCGCCGGGGCCGAGCGGCTGGGCAAATGGCTCGATCCCGAGGGCACGGGCGCGGTCCAGCGCCGCGCCGGCATCCGCCACCACAAGCCCGGTATCGCACACCGTCGTGCCCCTGGCGTGCCACGCGGTGGCGGCATGTCCGACCGGGTCTTCATTGACCACGAGCCGGATATCGCCCTGCTGCCACAAGGTCACCGCCTTGTTGCGGTGATGCCCCGCGGTTTCGAAGCCCAGCGATTGCAGCAGCGCTTCGAGTTCGCGGGCCTCGTCGCCGCGGCTGGCGAATTCGATGAACGCGACCCCCTCGGCCTTCGCGCGCGCCGGCATCGGCGGCAGATCTATGTCGAGGCCGGGTTCGGCCCGGCGAACATCGTCCATCAGCGCAACGAGCGACCGGTAGCCATCACGGGCGACCTGGTGAGTGGAGCCGCCTCGGAACTGGTCGTTGAAGATCTCAAGGCTGATCGGCCCGGTATAGCCGGCGGCCATCACCGCGCGCATGAACTCGGTCACCGGCAGGTCGCCCTCGCCCGGCATGTTGCGGAAATGGCGCGACCAGTAGAGCAGATCCATCTCGATCGCCGGGGCGTCAGCCAGCTGCGCGAAGAATATCTTGTTGCCGGGAATGCTGCGGATCGTGTTGGGGTCGAGTTTGCGCCCGAGGGTGTGAAAGCTGTCGACGACGAGGCCGACTTGGTCGTGATCGGCGCGGCGCACGATCTCCCATGCATCGCGGTGATCGTTGATGTAGCGCCCCCACGACAACGCCTCGTAGCCGACGCGCAAGCCACGCGCGGCGGCGCGCTCGCCAAGCTCATGGAAGTCGGCGGCCGCCCGGTCGATGCCGCCAAGCGCCGCCGGATGCACCGACGAACAGACGCCGATGAGTTCGGTTCCAAGGTCGAGCATCAGGTCCAGCTTGCGCTCTGCCCGGTCGAAGGCCTTGGTGCGCAACGGTTCCGGCAGCCCTTCGAAATCCCTCAGCGGCTGGAAAATGCTGATCTCGAGCCCATGATCGCGCACCATCCGGCCAAAATCGCGCGGAGAACCGTCGAAGGCGATGAAATCCTGCTCGAACAGCTCGATCCCGTCGAAACCGGCCGCGGCAATGGCTTCCAGCTTCTCGCCGAGCGTTCCCGAGATCGACACCGTAGCAATCGAGGTTTTCATACGTTTATCCCGTGTTCCCAAGCAGTCGGGGTAACCATAGAACAAAATCTGGCACAAATGTGATCACAAGCAGGGCAACAATAAGGGCGAGGATGAAGGGCCACACATCGCCGATGATCCGGGCGAGCGGCTCCCCCGGTGATCCTCGAGGTGATGAACAGCAACAGCCCGTAGGGCGGCGTGATCCCCCCCGAGCATCGCAGTCACCGCCACAACCACGCCATCAGCAGGCCGGGCAACAGCCCTGCGGTGGGCCTGGAAATCGAACCCGTCGCCGAGGCAATCGGCGAACTCGGTTTTCGGGATCTGCGACCGGATGTCGTTCTCGGACACGGTGTCGGAGTAGATCAGGGTGACCTTGTCCTGGGCCGAGGCCGCACCGGCCATGAGGGCAAGAGCGGCAGTGGCCGCGGTGCGTGCGGTGGCGCCGCTGGTGGCCAAGGACCATTCCCGGCTGCCACAGGCCTACATTGCCGTGGCCGAAAACCACCCGTTGCGCGAGTCCGGCCTCGCCTATGCGGCGGCGGGGGTGGCGGTTACGCGCGGCGACGGCACCGGGCTCGTTCACGGCTACCCGCGGGCGATGGGCTATTGCGCCGACAGCGGCAGTGCGCTCGCGCACAGGGCCGACTGCCCCGCGCGCTCAGGTGACGGCGAAGACCCGGATGGTGATCTTGCGGCCCGCCGGGGCGAGGCTGGCCACGAACAGCGTTTCGCGCAGCCATTGATGCGGCCCGTCGGGCGCGTCAAACACCGGCGCGGCGCGAAAGTAATAATCATCCGGCTCCAGTATCTCGCCTTGACGCATCCGGGCGGCGACCTCGGGCGACGAGATCCGCAGGCCATGGTTACGCACGAGGATCGGCGTGCCGTCGTCGGCGCGAATGGTATAGAGCGCCTGCACCTCGGTGGCGCCGTCGCGGCGGATGAGCGGCCAGTCGGAACCGCCGGGCAACACCGTGCCGGTCAGCCGTGCCCCGGTGACGCTGCCGCCGGTGATCGGGATATGAAGCCGCTCGCCGGCAAGGCCCGGTCCGGCCCCGAGCGGCGCGGCGATTTCGGCAGTGATGGTAAACACCTCGTCCAGCCCCGGCGTGACCGGGCGCGGCAGGCTCATGCCGGGGCCTCGGGGATGTGCCGCACGCCGCGCGCGGGCGCCTGATTTTCAACCGACAATACCATACCGCGCAGGTTGGCACTTTTGACCATACCGCTCAAGTGAGTTCACGGCGGCAAAGCAAGGCCGGGCTGATGTTGTCCAGCGCGGCGCGCCGCCAGATCTTCTGCAACAGCGGAAACAATGACGTCTGAAGCCATGATTGTGCACATTTTGCGAACAATTCGCCCGACGCCAGACGCGCAATCTCACCGCGCGGTGCCGCGCGGCCGGCCTGTGCCGCTATAGCTCGGCGGCTGTCAGGGCTTGCGCGACCGCATCCAGTTGATGAGCCGCAGCGCCATCGGTTCGTCGCCAAGCGGGCGCGGCTTGGGCGCCGTGGCGGTCAGGTAAACCCGGCCGGTTGTGCTTGCGTCGTCGCGCTTTTCCGACCAGCCCGGCGTCTTCTGCCGAACCCGGTCGAAGTGCTTTTCCATATCATAGCCGTATCGCATCGCAGCATCCCCCCAGATGGCCGCATCCGCGCCGCATACTCCGGCTTAAATCACTAACCACGGGGCCAATCCGCCCGCGTGCGTCTGGGTGGCAGCCCACACGTCCAATGCTCAAAAGTTAACGCCGATTCGGGTGAATCCCAAAACACAAATGCGCACAAAGCGCCCGGCGCGTGGCGAGGGCGGTCTCAGCGTTGACCCTGAGGTTGTGCAAGCGCGCCGCCGATCAGGTGTCGGCGATGCAAACCTGGCGCTGTTCGCCCAACCGGTCCACCCCCAGCGTCACCACGTCGCCGGGCTTGAGATAGCGCGGCGGCACCTTGCCCATGCCCACGCCCGGCGGCGTGCCGGTCGAGATCACGTCGCCCGGCTCCAGGGTGAAGAACTGGCTGAGATACGAGATCAGGAACGGCACCTTGTAGACCATCGTCGCGGTCGAGCCGGTCTGCATCCGGGTGCCGTTCACATCGAGCCACATCGCCAGCGCGCCTGGGTCTCCCACCTCGTCGGGGGTGACCAGCCATGGCCCGATCGGGCCGAAATTGTCAGACGATTTGCCCTTCGACCATTGCCCGGACCGCTCGATCTGGAAGCTGCGCTCGCTCACGTCATTGGCGAGGCAATAGCCCGCGACATGGCCAAGCGCGTCGGCCTCGTCGATATACTTGCCGCGCCGCCCGATCACGACGGCCAGCTCGACCTCCCAATCGGTCTTTTCCGATCCGCGCGGGATGATGATCGGATCGTTCGGGCCGCAGATCGCGGAATTATACTTGGCGAAGGTCACCGGCTCAGGCGGCACCGCCATGCCGCTTTCGGCGGCGTGGTCGGCGTAATTGAGACCGATGCAGATGAATTTGCCCACCGCGCCAACGCAGGCGCCGATGCGCGGCGTGCCTTCGACCAGCGGCAGGCTGGCGGGATCGAGCGCCGCCAGGTCCGGCAGCCGCTCCAGGACCGGCCCGGCAATGTCGGCCACGTGGCCCGACAGATCGCGGATATGCCCTTCGGCATCAACCATCCCCGGCTTCTCGGCGCCGCGCTCGCCGTAACGAATGAATTTCATGCCTGATGCCCTCCGCAATCGCGCAAAGCCTCACCGCCGGGCCGAGCGCTGTCAAGCCAGAGTCTGGCGCCTCAGGCGCGCGCCGCCGCCTGGGGCATGGTGCAGCCCACCACGGTCGCGGTGTCGGTGACCGCGAAGATCTCTTCGAGCTGGTAGTTGCCTTTCACCAGATCCTCGAGGGTGACCAGCTCCATCTCGCGGTAGAAGGCATCCAGCCCCCGGCGGATCGCGTTGCGCAAGCGGCAGGCGGTCACCAGCGGGCAGGTATTGGTCTCAAGCGCAAAGCACTCGGTGAAGGGCACATCGGACTCGAAGATGCGAAACACCTCGCCGATATTGATGGTGCGCGCGGACCGGGCAAGCCTGACGCCGCCAAGGCGGCCGCGCGCGGCATGAACGAAGCCATGGGCATGGAGGTGATGGACCACCTGGGCAAGGTGGTTGGCGGAGGAATTGCAGGCTTTCGCAATCTCGGCGGAGCGCGACAATTGCCCGTCATTGACGGCGCAATACATCAAGACGCGGATGGCAAGATTCGTCCTTGTGGTCAGGCGCACAGGATCACTCGAAAGATGGTTTCGGTTTGCGACAAAGAATCACGGTTGTCAGGCGATGTAACTGATCTAGATCAGACAGGACACCAAAACTTGCCCGATAATACGTATCTTTGATGCATATTATGCGCGACCGGGGGGATGATCCGTTTGGCACAGAACCAAGAACCGGCGATTGATCGTCTGCTGGCCCCGGTCGGCCCGGCGCTCAGGCAAGCCTCGGCGCTGGCGGCGGGGCAGAACCTGTTGTGGCTGGTGCAGGCCTGGGCCGTGGCCGCCGCGATTGCCGGGCTGCTCACGCCACCGGCCACGCTCTCGCCCGCTGCCGGTGCGCTGATCTTTCTCGCCACCGGATTGCTGCGCGCCGGGCTGAGCTACCGCGCCGACGGGCTTTTGTTTGGTGCCGCCGATACGGTGGTGGCGGGTCTGCGGGCGCGGATTGCGGCGCGCGAAACCACCGAGGGGCCGGGCCTTGGCACCGGCGGCAGTGGCGCGACGGCGGCGCTGGCGGCCGAAAAGCTCGACCTGCTGGCGCCCTATGTCAGCCGCTATCGCCCGGCGCAGGCGCGGGTGATGGTGGTGCCGGTGGTGATCCTCGCGGTGGCCTTCTCGATCTCTTGGGCGGTGGGGGTGATCTTTCTCGTCACCGGCCCGCTGATCCCGCTGTTCATGGCGCTGGTGGGCATGGCGGCGCAGACCACCAGCGAAAAGCAGATGAACGAGGTCGCCTCGCTGAATGACCTGATGATCGACCGGCTCGCGGCGCTGACCGATTTTCGTCTGCTCGGCGCGCGCCCGGCCCTGGTCGCGGGCTTCACCGCGCGCGCCGACGATCTGCGCGCGCGCACGATGGCGGTGCTGCGGATCGCATTCCTGTCCTCCACCGTGCTGGAGCTGTTCGCCGCGATCGGTGTGGCGATGGTAGCGGTCTTTCTCGGGTTTTCGCTGCTCGGCGCGATCAATTTCGGCGCCTGGGGCGCATCGCTCACCCCTTTCGAGGTGATCTTTCTGCTCATCCTCGCCCCCGAGTTCTACCAGCCGCTGCGCGATCTTTCCGCCGCCTGGCATGACCGCGCCGCCGCCGCCGCAGTGGCGACGGATCTTGCCGCCTGGGACGAGGCCGGCCGCAACCCCGGCCTTGGCACCGGGGCGGCCGCGGCGCCGCTGCCCGGCGGCTTCAGCCTCACCACCCGTGGCGTCACCCTCCGGCGCGGACCCGCGCTCATCCGCCTGCCCGACATCACGCTCGCACCCGGCGAAAGCCTGGCCCTCGCCGGCCCCTCCGGCGCGGGCAAGACCACCGCGCTGATGGCGCTGGCCGGGCTGTTGCGGCCCGAGACCGGCACCATCACCGTGGCAGGCGCGCCGCTGGACGATTTTCATGCCGACGGTTGGCGCGCCCGGCTCGGCTGGATGCCGCAGACGCCGCATTTCCTCGATGCCAGCCTGCGCGACAATATCGCCTTCGATAGCGGCGCCGAGATCGACACCGCGCTTGACCGCGCCGGGGTGGCGCATGTGGTCGCCGCGCTGCCCGATGGCGCCGAAACCCGGCTGGGCGAGGGTGGCGCGGGGATGTCGGGCGGCGAGGCACGGCGGCTGACGCTGGCGCGCGCCATCCATGGCCGGCCGGATCTGCTGCTTGCCGACGAACCCACCGCCGACCTCGACGCCGAGACCGCGCGCATCGTCACCGAGGCGCTGCTGGCGCAGGCGGCGGATGGCATGGCGCTGATCGTCGCCAGTCACGACCCGGCGCTCACCGCCCGGATGGACAAGGTCGTGCAGATCGGAGCCGGATCATGAGGCAGCTGCTACGGGTGTTTCGCCTGATGGCGCAGAGCCAGCGCCGGTCGCTCGGCTATGGCGCGGCCCTGGCGCTGGTGGTGCTGCTGATGGGGGCAGCGCTGCTCGGCCTGTCGGGCTGGTTCATCACCGCCGCCGCCACCGCCGGGCTGGCGGGATTGGGGGCAACCTTCGACGTATTCCGGCCGTCGGCAATGGTGCGCTTTCTGGCGCTCGGGCGCACCGCGGCGCGCTACGGCGAGCGGCTGACCACCCACGACGCGACGCTGCGGGTGCTGGCCAGCCTTCGGGTGCGGCTGCTCGACCGCTTCGCCGCCCTGCCTTACGCCGAGATGGCCCGGCTGCGCGGCGCGCAGGCGCTGAACCGGATCACCGCCGACGTGGATGCGCTCGACGGCATTCCGCTGCGGCTGATCCTGCCCATCGCTGCCGGATTGCTGGCGCATCTGCTGGCCTTTTCAGTGCTGTGGTGGCTGGCCGATCTGTGGCTGGCGGTGGCGATCCTCGCCATCTACCTTGGCGGCACCACCGCCGTTCTTGCCCTGTCGGCGGCCCGTGCCCACCGCGCTTCGGCCGAGGCCGAACGGGCGGCGCAGAGCTTCCGGGCCCGGCTGATCGACCTGCTGCGCGCGCGCACGGATTTGATCGTGCATGGCCGGATTCCCGCCGAGACCGCCGCGATCATGGACGCCGACACCACGCGCCGCGTGCTTCAGGTGCGGCTTGACCGGATCGGGCGGCGCGCCGGGGCAGCCTTGTCGCTCGTCGCCAGCAGCGCCGGGGCCGCCGCGCTCTATGTCGGGTTGCGGCTGGCCGAGGCGGGCAGCCTGTCGCCGGCGCTCGCGGCGATGGGCTTTTTCACCGCGCTGGGGCTGGCCGAAACGATTGCACCGTTGCACCGGGCGGTAACCGAGCTGGGCCGGATGACGCTGGCCGCCGCGCGGATGGGCGACGTGCTTGATGCCCCCGCCAGCGCGCCGGTGCGGGCGACCGGCCCGGTGGCCAACGCCAGCGCGCCGGTGCTGGCGCTCGACAACGTGGCGCTGCGGCGCGACCGTGCCGCCGCGCCGGTGTTTGACGGGCTGTCGCTCACGCTTGCCCGCGGCGAGACGGTGGCGCTGACCGGCCCCTCGGGCGTGGGCAAGAGCACGCTGCTGGAGCTTGCCGCCGGGCTGGCCGTGCCCAGCGCGGGGCGCATCGCGCTGCTGGGCCACCTGCTCTCCGACTGGCCGGAACCGGCCTTGCGCGCCGTGGTGATGCTGGTGCCGCAGCGCGCGCACCTGGTGGCGGGCACCTTGCGCGACAACCTGTTGCTCGCCGCCCCCGATGCCGACGATGCGGCGCTGACCGCCGCGCTCGACGCTTGCCAGCTTGGCCCGACCTTCGCCGCGCGCGCCGGCCTCGACACCCCGCTCGGCCCCGGCGGTGCGGGCCTGTCGGGCGGACAGGCACGGCGGGTGGTGCTTGCCCGCGCGCTGCTCCGCCGCCCTGCCCTGCTGCTTCTCGACGAACCCACCGAAGGCCTCGACCAGCCCACTGCCCGCGCCGTGCTCGCCGGTCTGCGCGCGGCCCTGCCCGACGCCGCGATCCTGATCGCCGCCCATCGCCGGGTCGAGATCGACGCGGCAGCACGGGTGCTTGCTATGACATAAAGTCACATCCACGATTCGGCTTTGGACATTTTTCCGCCGAGCCGTATTTTCCGGACAAAGCTGTATCTGTAATATGACTTTAGGATCAGAACCTGACACCGGCCGGATCGGCCTCGAAACAGGAGCAAGTTATGGAGTTCGGGATCGTCGAGCTGTCGCGGCTGCAATTCGCCATGACCGCGATGTATCACTTCCTCTTCGTGCCGCTCACCCTTGGCCTGTCGGTCATCGTGGCGATCATGGAGACGGTCTATGTCATGACCGACCGCCCGATCTGGCGGCAGATGACGAAGTTCTGGGCCACGCTGTTCGGCATCAACTTCGTGCTCGGCGTCGCCACCGGGATCACCATGGAATTCCAGTTCGGAATGAACTGGTCGTATTACTCGCATTACGTCGGCGACATTTTCGGCGCGCCGCTGGCGATCGAGGGGCTGATGGCCTTCTTCCTCGAAGCCACCTTCGTCGGGCTGATGTTTTTCGGCTGGGACAAGATGTCAAAGCCCGCCCACGCAATCGTCACCTGGCTCGTGGCCATCGGCTCCAACTTCTCGGCGCTGTGGATCCTGATCGCCAACGGCTGGATGCAGAACCCGGTGGGCGCCGCCTTCAACCCGCAGACGATGCGGATGGAAATGACCTCGTTCGGCGAGGTGCTGTTCAACGAGGTGGCGCAGGCCAAGTTCGTGCACACGGTCTCGGCGGGCTACGTCACCGCCAGCGTTTTCGTGATCGGGGTATCGGCCTGGTATATCCTGCGCGACCGGCACCTGGAACTGGCGCGCCGCTCGCTGACCGTGGCTGCCGCCTTCGGCCTTGCTTCGGCGTTTTCGGTGGTCATCCTCGGCGACGAAAGTGGCTACTCGGCCACCCATAGCCAGAAGATGAAGCTCGCCGCGATCGAGGCGATGTGGGAAACCGAAGAGGCCCCCGCGCCGTTCACCCTGATCGGCATCCCCGACCAGCAGGCGCGCGAAACCAAGTATGCGATCCACATCCCCTGGGCGATGGGCCTGATCGGCACCCGCAGCCTGACCACCGAGATTCCCGGCATCGACGCGCTCGAACAGGATGCCGAGGCGCGGATCCGCTCCGGCATGGTGGCTTACGAGGCGCTGATGCATATCCGCGAGGCCCGCGATACCGCCGATCCGGCGATGCTGGCCACCTTCGAAGAACATTCGGCCGACCTTGGCTTTGCCTTCCTGCTGCGCAAATACACCGACGACCCGACAACCGCGACCGACGCGCAGATCACCCTTGCCGCGGAAGACACGATCCCGACCGTCTGGCCGCTGTTCTGGGCGTTCCGGATCATGGTCGGGTTGGGCTTCGGCTTCATCGCCACGATGGGGTATTTCTTCATCCGCGCCTCCTACAAGGGGATGCAGTTTCCGCGCTGGTCGCTGCACCTCGCGGTGTGGATGATCCCGACGCCGTGGATCGCCGCCGAACTGGGCTGGTTCGTGGCCGAGTTTGGCCGCCAGCCGTGGACCGTGGACGGGGTGTTGCCGACGGCGATGAGCGTGAGCGCGCTGTCGGTCACCGAAGTGGCGCTGACGCTGGCGGGCTTCGTTACCTTCTACTCGATCCTGTTCGTCATCGAGATGGGGCTGATGCTGAAATACATCCGCAAGGGCCCATACATGGACGTGAAAGAAACCGAGATGTGGATGGACGACCGCGCCCGCCGCCTGCGCGGCCTGCCCGGCGCCTCGCCGACCACAACGCCCGCGGAGTAATGACAGATGATTTTGCATGACCTGATCTCACTCGACATCCTGCGCGTCATCTGGTGGGTGCTGCTGGGCGTTCTGCTGATCGGCTTCGCGCTCACCGACGGGTTCGACATGGGCGCGGGCGCGCTCCTGCCCTTCGTCGGGCGCACCGACACCGAGCGGCGGATCGTGATCAACACCGTCGGCCCGGTCTGGGAAGGCAACCAGGTGTGGTTCATCCTCGGCGGCGGGGCGATCTTCGCGGCCTGGCCACCGCTCTACGCGATGAGCTTTTCGGGCTTCTACCTGGCGATGTTCCTGGTGCTGGCGGCGCTGATCCTGCGCCCCGTGGGCTTCAAGTATCGCTCGAAACACGAGAGCGCCACCTGGCGCTCGGCCTGGGACTGGGCGCTGTTCGTCGGCGGCTTCGTGCCCGCGTTGCTGTTTGGCGTGGCGGTGGGCAACGTGCTGCAAGGCGCGCCGTTCCACCTCACCCAAGACCTGCTGCCGGTCTATGAAGGCTCGTGGTATGGCAAGCTCCTGGGCCTTCTCAACCCCTTCGCGCTGCTGGCCGGCGTGGTCTCGGCGGCGATGATCGTGATGCATGGCGCAGCTTGGCTCGGGCTCAAGGCCGAAGACCCGGTGGCGGGCCGGGCGCGGGCCGTCGGGCTCTATGCCGCCGGGGTGGCCTTCGTGGCCTATCTTCTCGCCGGGGTCTGGCTGGCGGTCGGGATCGACGGCTATGCCTTCACCTCCGAGGTGGTGGCCAACGGCCCCTCCAATCCGCTGCACAGCGAGGTGGCCAAGGGTGGCTCGTGGCTCGCGGCCTATGCAGTCCGGCCCTGGATCGCGATCGCCCCGGCGATGGGCTTTGGCGGCATGGTGATGGCCGCGCTCGGGCTGCGCGCCCGCCGCGAGGTCAGCACGCTCTTGTGGTCGAAACTGGCGATCACCGGCGTGATTTCCAGCGTCGGGCTGACGATGTTTCCGTTCATCCTGCCGTCGTCGACCGACCCGAACTCGTCGCTCACCGTGTGGGACGCGTCGTCGTCGCACCTGACATTGTTCGTGATGCTGGTGGTCACGGCGATCTTCATGCCGCTGATCCTGCTCTACACCGCCTGGGTCTACAAGGTGCTCTGGGGCAAGGTGACGGAAGACGACGTGATCGCCGAAGACGGCCAGATGTATTGAGAATGGGAGACTGACATGTGGTATTTCGCCTGGCTTCTCGGCCTGCCCCTCGCCGCCGGCTTCGCCGTTATCAACGCGATGTGGCTCGAATTGCAGGAAGACGAACGCCTGCTTCATGAGAAAACGTCCCGGCGGGACTGACCAACCGCCGCGAACGACCGGCCCCGTGGCGCGTATTGTCCCTTCGCGCCGCGGGGTCTTGAATATCTGACAGCCACCGTCTTCAGCGATGCCGCCGGCGTCAGAACCGGGCGCGCAGGGCGCTCAGGCCCGCCCGCAGCACGCCGACATCGGTGCCGACGGCGACGAATTCCAGCCCCATCGCGATATAGCTTTGCGCCAACGCCGGATCGGCGGTGAGAATGCCCGCCGGGCGGCCCGCCGCGCGAATGCGCGTCAGCGTCGAGCGCACCATCTCGAGCACCTCCGGCGCACCGGGCTGGCCGAGATAACCCATATCGGCGGCGAGGTCTGCGGGCCCGATGAACACACCGTCTACACCCTCGAGGGCGAGAATGTCATCAAGCGCCGCGACGCCCGCCATGCTCTCCACCTGCAACAACAGGCAGATCTCGGCATCCGCCGTTTGCAGGTAATCGCCGATCGCGGCATAGTCCGAGGCCCGCGCCAGCGCGGCGCCAACGCCGCGCACCCCGGCGGGCGGATAGCGGACGGCGCGCACCACCTCGGACGCCTGCGCGGCGCTCTCGATCATCGGCACCAACAGGGTTTGCGCGCCAATGTCGAGCAATTGCTTGATCGCGGCACGGTTGTCATCGCGCGGCCGCACCACGGCCTGCGTTTTCGAGCCGATCGCGCGCAATTGCGCCAGCACGTCGCGCAAGCCATTCGGGCCGTGTTCGGCATCGACCACCAGCCAGTCAAACCCGGCCCCGGCGCAGAGTTCGGCCACGCTCGGATCGCCAAGCCCGACCCAAAGGCCGATCTGCGTGTCACCGGATTTCAACCGGGCTTTGAAGTCATTGCGGGGTGCGGGCATCGTCAATCCTCATGCAAACTTTATCGAGACAGCGCCGAAAGCGCCGAAATCGGCGTGAATATCCGTTCCGGCCGGGCATTCCAGCGGCGCGATGAACGAGCCCGACAAGACCACCTGCCCGGCCTCGATGCGCTGCCCGTATTGCTCCATGCGGCGCGCAAGCCAGACCAGCCCCATGACCGGATCATCCAGAACCGCCGCCCCGAGCCCGGTTGCCACGACCTCACCGTTCTTGTGCATGATCGCCCCGGTCCAGCGCAAATCAAAAGCCTCCGGCGGCTGGCGTTCAGCGCCCAGAACGATCCCCGCATTCGCGGCGTTGTCGGCCACGGTATCGACGATACGGCGCGGCTGGCCGGTCTCCGGATCGGCGCGCAGGATCCGGGTGTCGAGTATTTCCAGCGCGGGGGCGACATAGTCGGTGGCGGCGAGCACCTCGGCGCGGGTTACATCACCTGTCAGCGCGGCCTTCATCACGAAGGCGATCTCGGCCTCGATCCGGGGCTGGATGAAGCGCGCCGGGGGCACGGTGGCGCCAGTCGCAAACAGCATGTCGTCGTAGAGCACGCCGGAATCCGGGGTGTCGATGCCCAGCGCCTCCTGCATTACCTTCGAGGTCAGCCCGATCTTCCAGCCGATGATCCGCCGCCCGGCGGCGAGCTTGCGGGCGATCTGGGCCGACTGGATGGCATAGGCATCGTCAAGCGTCATCCCGGCATGGCGCAGGCTGAGCAGGCCGATCTGGCGGCGCGTGGCTTCCGCCTCGATCAGATCGGCGGCGGCGGCATTTACGGTATCGGCGCTCAGCATTGCTCGTCTTCCACGCCGTTGCGCAGGATGCCGATCCCCTCGGCCTCGACCTCGATCACATCGCCCGGCTTGAGCCAGACCGGCGGATCGAAGCGCGCACCGGCCCCGGTCGGGGTGCCGCACACGATCACATCGCCGGGCACCAGGGTGGTGAAGGTCGAGATGTAGTTCACGATATAGCGGAAATCATAGATCATCCGCCCGGTCCGGTCCTGTTGGCGGACCTCGCCGTTCACCCGCGTCTCAAGCCGGATATCGTCAAGCTGTGCGGCATCGGTGAAGGGCACCAGCCATGGGCCGAGAGCGCCGGAGCTGTCCCAGTTCTTGCCCTGGGTGACATTGAACTTGGCGTGCCGCACCCAATCGCGGATCGTGCCCTCGTTGCACAGGGTGAGCGCGGCAATGTGGTCGTAGGCGTCTTCGGGCGCGATGCGCCGCCCGCCCTTGCCGATGACGATGGTCACTTCGCCCTCGTAATCGAGCTGCGCGCTCTCCGGCGGGCGCTGGAGGTTCCGGCCATGGCCAACGAAGCTGCGCGGGAACCGGATGAACATCGAGGGCCGCCCCGGCGACGCCTGCCCGTCCTTGTATTCGGCGTTGCGGTCGGGAAAGTTCACGCCGATGCAGATGATCTTTTCCGGGTCGGCGACCGGGATCAGGTAGCTGATCTCGTCCTCGGCAAAATCCGGGCCGCGGGTTTCGGCGGCGGCCAGCAGCCCGGCCAGAGCGCCGGCCTCGATCACTTGCTTCAGACCCGGATAGGGCACAACCTCGGTCAGATCGACAATACCGGCATCGGTGACCACGCCAAAACGGTCGCGGCCAGCGGCATGAAAGGCGGCGATCCGCGCCGGAATGGGCTTCATGTCAGTTCTCCTCAAACGATCCCGCTAGAGCAGAGATACGTGATTTCTATGACGTTTCTGCGCGCGCGGCGCGGGCGCCCGGCCGGGGCAGGTCACGGCGCGATGATCGGGGATGCGCCGAGGCTCGACGGTTCCGGCGTTACCGCCTCGAAAACCGATCCGTTCTCGAACCATGATCGCGGTGCCGGTGCGCCCCAGAGCGTCTGGCGCTGCGGGTCTTTCAGATCCCACTTGATCGCTTCGAGATCCGGGTCGACCGTCTGGTAGTCGGAACAATAGATCTCGATCCGGTGGCCGTCGGGATCGAGGATGTAGAGGAAGAAGGCGTTGGAAATGCCGTGGCGACCGGGGCCGCGCTCGATATTGGCGAGGTAGCCGGTGGTGGCCATCAGATCACACAGGTCGATGATGTTGAGCGGGGTCGGCACCCAGAAGGCGGTGTGGTGCAGGCGCGGCCCAAGGCCGTTGGTAAAGGCGATGTCGTGCACCCCGCCTTTGCGGTGGGTCCAGGCCGCCCAGAGCCGCTGGCTCTCTTCGTCCTCGGTGTATTCGGTCACCCGGAAACCGATCTCGTTGTAGAAGGCCACGGCCTTGTCGACATCGGGGCTGAAACAGTTGAAATGGTCGATCCGCAGCGGCTTTGCGCCGTGGTAGAGCGCGTATTTCTGGTGGATCGGCGCGAGACGGTCCATCTTGAAATAGAATTCGATCGGCATACCGAAGCAATCCGTCGTCGCCAGCGTGCGGCCCTGATACGGACGTTCGACCCAAGCCACGTCATGGCCCTGCGCCGAAAACCAGTCCTGCGCCTTGTCGAGCTGCTCTTCGTCAAAGACCTTGAACGAGAGCGCCTTGGCATGGGCGTCGTCGGCCTTGTGCAGCACGAGGCAGTGATGCCCCCGCTCTTCCAGCGCACGCAGATAGATCGCGTCGTCGGTTTCGTCGGTCACTTGCAGGCCGAGCATGTCGACATAGAAGGCGCGGCTGGCCGCAAGGTCGGTCACGCCGAAGGCCACGTGGCTGAGGCGGACGATGTTGAACGGCGGATAGAGATTGGGGGCCGGGATAGGCATGGTCTGTCCTTGTGTCTTGCCCGGCAGGCGGGCGTGGATCGGCGCGTTCGGCGGCGGTGACCGGGTCACGGCAGACGGGTTGGAGCCGCTGCCGGCGCTGAGTTGCACCGTGGCGCAAGCACCCTCGCCCGACTTACTTAACACGTTAAGTTTATCGGTGCTCCTGTCAAGCACTTGTCATGCCCCTGCCCCGGATCCGTCACGTCCTGTCTGGCTACCCGGCGCTGATCCGACGGCCATCGGCGCACCCCGCAAATGCGTGGCAACAGCGGTCAGCCCGGCTTGTGACGGCCGGCCGATAACTGCTCGATCGGGATGCCGCGTTTTACGGCGCTCTCCTGCACCGCGGCCTGGATTGCCTTGCTGCGTTTGAGCAGCCGCAGGAACCTTGCCTCGTCCAGAACCAGCAGCGTCGAGGGCGCGATTGCCCGCACCTCAGTGCGTTGCGGGCGGCGCATCAAGAGCCCCATCTGGCCAAACATCTCGCCGCGCCCGAGCCGCCAGGTCTGCCCCGCCACATCGAGCTCGACCGCGCCGGAGGCGACAAAGAAAACACTCCGCGAGGCGCTGTCACGGCGCAGGATCCGCTCACCGGGATTGACATAGCGGGCCACGAGCGACCGGGCCAGCCGGTTCAGCACCGCCTCATCCATATCGGAAAACAACGGAAACTGGCGCACCAGTTCGGCCTTTTGAAGCGTCAGGTCGAGGAAGGGCGCGGCTTCGGAACGATCGCGGCGCAGGGCAACATCGCGGCGCAGGGCGCTGTGGACCTCTTCGCCGATCAGCCCGTCGTCGAGCAGGGCGTCATATTCGCGCTCTTCAAGGCGCAGCGCGGTGCGGCGGATGAAGCGGCGCTCCATCGCCTCGGCATAGCCCGGATATTGCAGCCGAAGCCCTTCCAGCGCCTGTTCGACACGGGCGATGCGCCGGTCGAGCATTTCGTGCAGCAACTCCGCCACCCGGCGGCCGTGGATGCGGCGGATCCGGCCGTCGATGAAGCCGTGCAGATCGCTCAGGATCAGGCGTTGTGCCAGCAACAGGCCAAAGCGAGTCGCGGTGATCCGCGCCAGCGGCAGCGAGAACCTGAGCCGGTTGTGCAGAAAGATCGCGGGCCTGAGCCAGCGGCTGAACCCGAGGCTGAGGCGCGCGGCCTTGGTGTAGCCGCTGCGCCCGCCGAAGCGCGAGGCTTCGATCAGAGCGTCGGCGTCGGACAACAGCTGTTCCGACACCGTGGATGAAATCGTTCGTTCGTGGAACCGGGCCAGAATGGCGTCGCGTTCGGCGCTGGCCAGCGCGATCAGACCGAGCGTGATCCGGTCCCTGTCGAGAATATCGTCGTTGTCGTCGGCAGATTTGACCGCGCGCTCAAGGCGTTCACCGAATGTCTTGGCCTCGTGGCGCACGGTGTCCTTGCTCAGATCGTATTTGTCCGTGACCCTGGACAGGTCTTCGCGGACGGTTTGCAGGGCCACGGCGATCACCTGGTTGTAGAGGGCGTTGTCGAGCGGCGAGAGCCTGTCCAGCCCCAGCCAGCCGATCACCGTGCGCAGGGTGGTGCCTTGAACCAGCAGTGTAAACAGGGTGAAGCCGGTGGCGAGGATGGCCACCTGCCGCTTGACCTCGGGCGGCACCAGGTAGCTCTCGGTCACCGCCAGAGCCAGCGCCAGCGTGACCGCGCCACGCAGGCCACCCCACATGATCGCCACCCGGTAGGGCCGCTCGACCACCGGGGAAAGGCGCATCAGCGTGAGCAGCGGCAGCACCCCGTAGAGGATGATCGCGCGAGCCAGGATTGCCGCGACCGTTACCACCAGTATCAGGCCCAGATCGCGAAACTGGATCGACTCCAGCATCCGCGGAATCAGAAGCGCCGCGAGAATGAAGATCAGCGCCCCGGCCCAATGCGCCAGCAGATCCCAGACTTCGCGCAGGTTCTGCCAGGTCGATGGCGGCAAGCGGCCCGGTCCGACGAGCTGCAACGTCATGGCGGAGATGACGACGGCGATCACACCGGACGCGCCAACACTCTGCTCGGCAATGATATAGGCCAGATAGGGCAAGGCGATTGATACCGAGATCACGGCCGATTCATAGCGGCTGAACAATTCCATGATCCGGATCGCGATCCGCGCCGCCAGCCAGCCGACAATCACACCGCCTGCGAGCAGAACCGGAAACCGCGCCAGCGCCGATTGCACCGAGGGATCGGGCACGCCGGCCATGACGAAGTCCATGAACAGGGCCGCCAGCGCGATGGCCGCGGCGTCGTTCAGCAGGCTTTCGCCCTCGATGATCCTTGCGAGGCGGCGTGGCGCCGAGATCGACCGGAAAATGCCGACAACGGCCGACGGGTCCGTGGTCGAAACGATCGCCCCGACCAGCAGCGCCGCCGAGAGGCTGAGCGAACTGGCGAATGCCAGCGAATAGCCGACAACGAAGGTCGCAACGAACACGGCCACCACCGCCAGCACGAGGATCGGCACCCAATCGTCGACCATGCGCCGCAGGTTCAGTCCAAGCGTGACCTGAAACAGCAGCGTCGGCAGAAAGACATAGAGGAAGACATTCGACCGGATCGGCAATGCGAGGATCGCCACGGCGACCGGGTTCAGGGCGTCGGTCAGCTCGGTGCGCAGAAAAAACGTTGCCGCTACGCCGACAAGAATGCCGAGCATGGCAATGATTACCGCGTAGGGCAGCCGCAGATAGTTGGCCAACGGCTCTGCCGCGCCGATGATCAGAAACAGCGACGCGATGATCGTGGTGATCAGAATGATATCCATCTGACCGGAATACCAGAATACGCTCGGCGGTGCAGGCTCGACAGATCAGTTGCGGCGCCGTTTCGCCGGCCTGGACGGGCCGTCGCAGTCAGGGCCGGGTGGAGGTCGCCAGATGCAAGGCGCGTTGCCGCCCCGGAAAGGCAGACTTTCGTGCCCAAGAGCCTGCCCTGCCTCGAACAATCGGAAAGCGTGATCCTGGCTTCAGCCACGGTTTCGCCGCTCGGCAGAGGCGCTGACGGCGGGCGGCTGAGGCCAGTCCGCCCCCTCCCCGCCGTCGCCTGTGCTTGTTCCGCGCCACGGCAGCCATTGACCCGAATCGTGCTGACGTGATAGTGACACCGATGTCATGACACCGATGTCATAGGGATTGGAAACCAGCATCGGTCATGGCGCGGGTTGGGAGGAACCGTCACCGTGGCGACGATCTACGATGTGGCAAAGGTAGCGGGCGTGTCGCCCAAGACGGTCAGCCGGGTGCTGAACCGCGACGCGCCGGTTGGCGCCAAGACCCGCGAGGCGGTCGAAAACGCGATAGCGACGCTCGGCTACGTGCCCTCCAGCGCCGCGCGGATGATGCGCTCGAACCGCTCCGACCTGATCGGCCTCATCACCGGCGCGATCTCCGCCACCACCGACCAGACCCAGGTGGCGGGCCTGCCCGACATTTTCATTCTGCAAGGCATCCAGCAGGTTGTCGGCGCCAGCGGCAAGACGCTGATGATCGCCGACACCGGCGGCGACAGGGAGCAGGTCACCCCGCTGGTGCGCACCTTCCTGCAACATCGCGTCGAGGGGCTGATCTTCGTGGCCGACCATCACCGCGAGGTTGCTCCGCGGATGGCCGATACCGGCGTGCCGGTGGTGCTGGCGAATTGCTACGACCGTATCGGCACCGCCGCCGTCGTTCCCGATGACCGGGGCGGCCAGCGCGCGCTCGTCGCCCGGCTGATCGAGGCCGGCCACCGCCGGATCGGATTTCTGACCCTTGACCCGGCGATGCGCGCCGCCAGCCTGCGCGCCGAGGGCTACCGCGATGCCTTGTGCGACGCGGGGATCGCCTTCGACCAGGCGCTGATCGAACCCGCCTACGAGTGCGGCGTGGCCGAAGACAGCGCCGCCCTGGCGGCACCGCTTGCCCGCCTGCTCGCGCTCGCCGATCCGCCCACCGTGATCTGCTGCGGCAACGACGCGATGGCGATGCAGCTCTACGGCCTGCTGCGCGCACGTGGCATCCGGGTGCCCGAGGAGATGTCGGTCGCCGGTTACGACGACCATCGGGTCATTGCCGAAACGCTGCACCCGCCGCTCACCACCGTGGTGCTGCCCTACCTCGCCATCGGCCGCCGCGCCGCCGAGCGCCTGCTCGGTCTCATCGCTGGCGCCGAACCCGAAACGGAGAATCCGGCCATCGTGCCGGGTCCCGTCGCCTGGCGGTCCTCGGTGACCGTCAAAACCCCAGACCCGAATTTAAGACCCTGAAACCGGAGGGAGGAAAGCTCCATGAAACAGAAACAACTTTTCATTGCGGCCCTGTTGGCATCGACCGCTCTTGGCGGCGCCGGACTGGCCCAGACCGAGGTGACCATGTGGTATCATGGCGCCGGCAACGAGGTCGAAAGCACGATCATCAACCAGATCATCGACGAGTTCAACGCGAGCCAGGGCGACTATGCCGTCACCATGGAGAGCTTCCCGCAGACGAGCTACAACGACTCGGTGATCGCGGCGGCGCTGGCGGGCAACCTGCCCTGCGTGCTCGACACCGACGGTCCGAACATGCCCAACTGGGCATGGTCGGGCTACATGCAGCCGCTGCCGCTCGATGAAAGCGTGATCGCCGACTTCCTGCCCGGCACCAAGGGCTACTGGCAGGACCAGCTCTATTCGGTCGGCCTGTGGGATGCCGCCGTGGCGCTTTACGCCCGGCAATCCACCCTCGACGCGCTTGGGCTTCGGACGCCGACGCTCGACGAGCCCTGGACCGGCGACGAGTTCATGGCCGCGCT